>Ga0180431_10002734_pt1 | contig 23290 bp, 17 predicted proteins | sample SS_ome_11_FD_132459 | JGI IMG/M metagenome (GOLD analysis project Ga0180431, IMG submission 132459) | Hypersaline lake sediment archaeal communities from the Salton Sea, California, USA - SS_1_MS_1 metaG | ecosystem: Environmental > Aquatic > Non-marine Saline and Alkaline > Hypersaline >...
ATAACTGAGACGTGAAAATTCACAAACATTTTGGAGGATTGAAAATAATTTTCCAAACTCAAAAATCTCAGAAAAAAGTGCACGCTGCAGCAATGGTGCCTCTTTAACAGACAGATCAATAGTCCCTGTATCGGAAGCCTCTGGTACCCTAGACTTAGCTAATAGTGTCGCAACTACTGCAACTGAAATGCGAAAATTCACAAACATTTTGGAGGATTAAAAATAAATTTCAAAGTCAGAAAATCTCAGAAAAAAGTGCACGCTGCAGTAATGTGGCTGTTTAAGAGGTAAACAAATAGTCCCTGACTTCGGGAGGCCTTAGTGCCTTGGACTTAGCTGATAGTAATACACTTGGTCAAAGTAGGAAAGGCGATGATGAGGTATCGTTCATGAGGGATTGTATCCAACTGTTACTCCTCCATGAAAACAGCATGTTTTACCTTGCCAAAAAACTTATCCAAGATTCTGGTATGAGCCCGTCGCTCAGCCTTGGTCGAGTTGGAAGACAGTGGAGTTTGATACTTTTTGATGAGTGCTCGCAGCTTTTTTGGCGGATCTTCATGGATGTGCTTCAGCCGTGAAGATCCTTGGGTCCGATGGAACTGCCTGCACTGTTGGGAGACCGCATCAATGAACATAGAAAAGCTGCACAGTTCCTGTGTTCTGATTGTAGACGGAATGCACTTTGTCCAGATGAACGCCCTGTGCTCTCCTGACACAACACTTGGCTGAATTGATGCAATATTGGCAACCATATCAACCAATATACGCTCCTGTTCGAGAGTGTCACCAGTCTCATCCGATTTCATCAGAGCCAGTTCATTGGAAAGGAGTTTCATCAGATACTTTGCAGTTACAGTCTTTTCGCGCTCAGTCAGACACGATCGGAACAGAATGTGCAACCAATTGTAGTAGAGATTGCGATCTCGCATTGTGATCGAATCCTCGATCTCCATCATGAAGGGGACTTCTCCCGGCACATACATGCTGTCCAGGATCTTGTCAACAATCTCCACAGGAAGACCCTTGGTGAGAAGAGCGCTTCTACCGGCTCGCTCCTCTTCCCGAGCCCTGTCTGCGAATTTTTCAACATAGCTATCCAGGATGCAATTGATCTGAACCTGATCGCTCAACATGAATATGGTGTTCTGGACTTGTTGTTTGGCTTGAGACCGATTGGTTCCATTCATATACAGGTCCCATACAATTTTGAACTCATCAGTTGTAGTATAGATAAAGTCGGTATTGTCAAATACGCGCGGGCAACCATCAGTGTCCTTCATGAAAACATTGCAGCCATTCTCCTCCATGATTTTAAAAATATCACGGAAAACCTCTTTCTGTTCAGCAGTGTCTATTTTGGACCCGGTGCAGGTCCTGGCACAGGCCAGCACATTGAGTATGTTCAGCGTCTTCAGTTTGATGCCATTTGCAACCAAGTATCTGAAAAAATCCAAGTGCATCGGTGTAAATTGGAAACACTCATCGAACAACGTGCCAATCATCGTCTCGGGAAAGTCGCACATATCATTGTGGTGAATATCAGCTCCGTTTTCAATGAGATATTTGGCGCACTCAATGCTGTATTGGTCGATCTGATACATAGTGGATCGTAACATTGTCCACGTCGCATTCGTCTCATCATCGTAATCAATACACTCATTAACACCAACATCGTGATTCTCAATATAGTGTTGCACAACCTCTTTTCGCAGGGTCCGGTGTGGCAGATTCTGGTCCCATCGATTGCGTTTCATCATGTCGAACCCTTTTTGTTCCAAGACATGAACACACTTGAACTGGCCATCACGGGTCTCCTGACTGATATCGGTCCGATGAACGCATGTGAGGACATAGATGCCCTCCTTTCCATTGATATCTGTGTAAAGACCATGAGAACCTTCCTCCCAATAGATTGGATTAACAACTTCGCCAAACTTACAGGTAAAATGGAAGTCTGTCACATGTTGTTCCTCGGCAGTTGCGAACAGCAGATCCCTGGTAGTAAAGAGGGAGTGGTTGGTTGGGCGGCGACTGATGATGGTTGCCTCCTCGATCTCAGCCACGGTCATGCCTATTCTGACAAGATCATCAATCCGATCACTCAAATCCTGGTGATTGCCATACCTACAACAGAAAAAAGCACAGACGATCGTATCGCAAATCATCTTGGAACGCTTCAGGTCGGTGTCATTGTTCATGGTCATGATGTGGTTTGTTTTTCTCGCACATGGTGTGCAAATGGTCGAGAGGTAAATCATTTTTTGCTAGGCACTCAAGCCCTAGAGAACAGGGGCGACTGTTGATATCTCGGACACAGTGCTGAGCCTCATTTTTGGTGGGGGATCTCGGTGTACCTTCCCCCTGGCCACGATTTGTGTTTGTTGATATCAGCTCCTTTGACGTTCGAACTGGAGGTGATAGGTGGCTCTGCGTATTCCAAGAATTCACCAGCATAATCGAGTTTCTCAGCATCGATGTCGATGCTGCCAGAGGCTGCGAAGACACTTGGTGTGCCCTTGTATTCTGGGTGTTGCGAGAAAAATGCATCAGTGAGTTCGTAGAACTTGTTGAGCGTGGTGATCACCTCCCTACTGACCTCGCCGGTTCGATGATCTACCAGAGTCAGAGTCACTGGTACCTTCTTAGACAGCTTGTCGAGAACACCATCAAGAGTGCCCAAATCCTCATTGTGAAAGAGATATTTTACGCTGGGTCCCCGATGTTTGGCAATGACCTCTTCGAGGGATGCAGGTATTTCTTCTGCTTGCTTTCGCTGCAAGATCCGTTTCACCTCCGGTGTCTTGCAAAAATCACGAAAGTTTGCATTTGTTTTGCACATGCTCTTGATATCAGATGAGCTGAGTTGCTCCATGATACTGAGCATCGTGTCCAAATTCATATCCAGCAGCTCACGCCCTCCTCCATGTTGTCCACAATATCCACAGTCACCTGGTCTGCGCTTGCACCTTGATCCTCGAAGAGTTGATGCCTTGCATGTTTTTCCTTTGCACGCCATATATCTATATGCAACAAATTTTCGGTCCAAAGAGGGTATGTAGTTTTAGGAATGTTGTACTTTGTGCTGTTTTGCAGACCTAGTGTTGGTCCTGTTGGTCCTGTTGGTCCTGTTCTTGGGCGAGAAGCTGGGGCTTGATCTCGGCCCCGTCGAATTTGTAGTTGATGATGGACTCCTTGCGGTCCTGTAGTTTGTGGATGCGGGACTCGATCGTCCCAGCGATGCTGAGATAGTAGATTTTGGTGGGGCGATCCTGACCGATGCGGTGGATACGATCATTAATCTGGGCCACCTTTCCTGTCTTGTTCCACCACTGATCAAGGTGGATGAGAATCGTGGCCCGAATCAGGGTGATTCCCTCTGGACTGCATGTGAGGCTCATGAGCATCACCCGTTTGTCCTCGCCCTCCTGAAAAGTCTTGATGTGAGCGTGGCGTTCAGCCAGCGAAACACTTCCATCAATACGGAGAGTGCTCTGGGGGTACTTCTGTTCAATGTATTTCTGGGCACAATCAAGCATTTGGAGGCTGTGGCTGCTGATGACAAGCTTGGTCTTTCCAATATTCTTGTCAATGAGCTCCATCATACGGCGAATCTTGGTGCTCATCTTGCTATCACCGAGACCATAGTTTTGGTCCATCTCTTGAAACTGGGCTTTCTCGAGCTCGCGCCCACCGAGAGTGCGAGTTGGTGCGTTCTTGACAGGGGTAGTGAAAGGAACAACACGGCGACAACTCGGACAGTTGGGGCTCCGTTCCAGGCACATTTTCCAGCAACTGGAGCAGAGCTTGTGGCCACATGGTGCGATCTCGTCAGCATCCTCGTCACGGCAAACAGGGCATTCATCCGTACAGTTCTTGCTGACATTGTAGTAGTCGATGATCTCCGCTGCCTCTTCAATCGTCTTGACATCCTTCTTCTTGAGTCGCGACATGGTCTCAAGAACGAAATGGCAGTCATTGGTGGCCATCTTCAAACGATGGATGAGGGCCAGTACACATGTGCCCATCGCCCTGGCATATTGGCGGAATCCCTCATCCTGAATGGTGTCCTCAATGGTCTGGATACGATTCAGAGAATAGGTCACCAGAGAGTTGTAGAAGCGTTTCTCTGCTGGTGTGAATTCGATGCTCTCACGGATCTCACGTTTGGGCGGGAGTCGCAGAGCCGATTTCGGCCGTTGCAGCAGGATCTCTCCCTTAACAGAGCGGAAAATATCGCGGGCGGAGCCCAATTGCTCCTTCTTTCGATCACTGATGAAGTCCTGAGTGTTCGGAACGAAGGAGCGCCAGTGCCCCCAGTCCTTAACAAGACCTAGGAAGCGGAAATAGCTGAAATCATCATCCAATGAGTTGATTAGGGGGGTTGCGGTAACAACCCACTTAATCTTGGTGTTGAGATGAGTGATGGCCAGACTGATGCGGCTCTTGCGGTTCTTGGCCAGGTGAGCTTCGTCGAGAATCACCCGGTACCAGGACCAGTTGAAAATAGAATCGCTGCGGAACCGCCGTTCTGCGAACATCTCTGCGTTGAGGTCATTGTTCGCAGTGTCTGAGTGCAAGCACTCATTTCGGAGGATTCCATAGCTGGTGACAACCACGAGAGTATCCTCCGAGATACCACAGTTCGAACGGTCCGGGCCATGGTAAACGACAATGCGAGAGCGTGGCAGGTCAGTGTGTTCCAGAAATTGGTTCACCCAGACTTGGATGACAGAGCTGGGGACCACGATCAGGGTCACGGACTGGCGTTGCGGCGCACGTGGTCCAGGCTGTGCCTGAATCGCTGAGATGAGACTGAGAGTCTTACCCATACCAGCATGATCTGCGAAAAATCCACCGTGAAGGTGTCCTTGATACGGGTTGGTCTCACGCTGAATGAGCCAGGATCGAGCCTCGACCTGTAGATGTTTGAGAGTAGTCTTGATGGTAAAACTCTCAGCTTTTGTCACCACAGGCACAGGAAGCTCTGGCGGATTCAGCGAAGCCTTCGGCTTCACAAGATGTCCCACCTGCATAATGGGTGGGAGCGGCAAATGAGTGTAGTGGATTGGGTTCATATTTATCTGGTCCCGCCCCTTACATGTGCGCAGGAATGTATCAATTTTCGCACATAATATACAGTCGGGGTGGTAGACAATATAGGGACATCCACCCATATTATGCTCACCTCCTCTGGTCAAAGCTCAAAGCAGACCACACAGGCTGCTCCCTCACACACAATCCACACGCGCCTCACACACAATCCACACGCGCCTCACATCATGTGAAAGTGACAAAATTCACCTGCGCCTGTGGGTCGGCGCCGGCACTGGGTTCCACGCTGGGTGATGCCCTTACATCGTGGAACTGTGTCATCCCATGAAGACACAAGGGACAGAGGGTCCTCTGCAGGTCGAGAGTGAGAGTCCTGTCGATGGTATCGGCAAAACTCTTTGGCAAGCTGGCAAGGATTGCCATCCTTGGTGATTCCGGGACATGTCGCAGCATGGTAAATACAGTGATCAGATCCTTCAATCGCTGCGTTCTTGCAGGCCGATCCTCGCCGAGTCTGACCCTGACACGTTCCCTTGTGAAAGTGACAACGTGTTTCTCCCTCCTTTGGGATTCTCTGGCAACGAACTCCCTCCTTGGTCTTACCTTCACATGTTCGGTTCACTTGGCTCGCTCCCATGGCGGTTGCAGCAGTGTTTTCGATTTCGAAGCCGGTAATTTTCATATTGTTCAGCACTGCACATCCAAGTGGTCAAGGGATGAATCATTTTTTCTGGTGAAAGTGATCAGATGTAAAAATCTGGGCCAATGGCAAGAGTCACCCAGATCGATGGTATACCAAATCACCAAACCATTGAAAATGGGCGAACCGATATTCTGGAGGAGATCTACCAAAAGACGGTAGGAGCGAGCAACAGTACAAGGCACATGCCACAGCTGTCGAAGCTGCCCCAAAGGTCCGAAAGTGGTTCGCCTCTAAGAACTCCACCCAAGTGTGTCGACAGCCTTGGATTCAAGGCTGGAACTCTGCATTTGATTGGTGATTGCACCATATAGAGGTATTCCTCAATATATCATAATATATATGGGATTGATTACCATTTACCAGTTCAATACACACTTACCAGATCAAGAGACCAACAGCTCGCCTCCCAATCTTGTCGCATGCATCAATCACAAGTATGATGCCCCCCTGAGCAGTGCTGTCAAGGAATTTAGATTACAAACGAAACAGTACAGTATCCAGGTCAGATTTCTGAATAGATTCGGCCAGGAGGTCCCAGAAGGCTTCCGAGTGCGCACTGACCTCAACCTGTATATCAGGGAAAGTGCGCGCGCGACCCCATCTGTTGAATGATCAGTTTCATGTCAATCATGTCAATCATGTCAATCATGTCAATCATGTCAATCAAAAGTCACACGCGGTTTCGACATAGTGTACCAACAAATACCAAAAAGCTCCCACATCTTGTCCTGTTCTGTTTGATTCTGTCTATCCGTTGAGACACAACAGTGAAACCTATCATTTTTGTTTGCTGAACAGCTTGATCTGATTTTTGAGAGCCTGAATGCGTTTTTCAGGCTCTGACCATCCATTTTTGTTTGTGAAAGAAGCCAGTTGATCAGAACTGGCCTGATATGCTAATTCACGCAGCTTTTCTGGGAATCCAGGAGGTAGTTTGGACGGTAGACCATAACCACGATTCACAGTTTTTTGATTTGCTGGGAAGATGGGTGTTGATTGCCAATTTCGAGCCAGATACAACGCGATTCCCGCAACCAGACCTGGATTGTACTCGTCCTCATCAGCCAATTCAGCAAGGATTGCTGCACCAAGTTTGTCCACATTGGCCTGAAGAAACTCTTTCCTGTCAACATAGCACTTGATGGTAGCATTCGTCCTTGCATTGATGGTGCATTTGTTCTTTTTTGGATGTTCGAAGGTCGTGATTCGCGAGTCCGCGGGAACCTGTTTCACAAAATCCTTTCGTATCTTCTTGATCAGCTTTTCTTTGTCATCCGGGTTCTTGAGCTCCTTGCAAGGAACCTTGACAACCTGATCGTATTGATAGCACGATTGAAGCCTTTTTGGCAAAACCTTGTGTTCCACACTCATGGCGAAATCGGCGACCAGATCACCCTCGTCATCATAGAATCCCCATTGTCCCATCTATACACTCTATCCAGCTTTTTTACAGTTGGTTCCATTGTCGCACTTGTTTGGGTTGTTGGTCATCCTGGTCATCCTGGTCCGGCGACACAACATCATCAAACCCTTCACGGAAAAAGAAAAACCAGACTGCGAATGAGCACGAACAACATACGATCAAGCAGAATATGATCATCAGGATCCACATGGTCCAATCAGTTGTCCCTGTGGTCTCCACACTCTCAACAACACTTCCTTCATAACCATAATCACCTCCATTGCCATAACCATCTCCATATTCGGCAAGCCCAGCTTCAAGTCCCGCTTCAAGTCCCGCTTCAAGCAATCCACGTCCAGCCTCTTTTGCAAGACTATTCCTGGACTGTGTACCAGCTCTCCCAGTTCTTCCAGCTTGGACCTTTCCAGGCCCAGTTCTCCCAGTCCTCTCGGTCCTCCCGGTCCTCCCTGTCTTTCCACTTCGTCCTCCCTTTCCACTTCTTCTGACAGGCCTCTGTTGAATAGCAGCATCCAGACCAACCTTGGCAAGCTCACGCCCAAGTGTTCCAACCAGTCTACTCTTGGCCATCTTTGTCTATATCATAGGCATAGGATTTTCTACCTTCATCAAAAAAATGATGAGCTCTGGAGCATGTGTATTTATGTTGTGATTCCAATAATACAATCCGAACAATGTCTGTAGTGACCACCCCAACTGTCACCACTGTGTCTGTTCCAACTCATGTTCTTACGCCTGTCTCTGCATTTGACCAGAATCTGCAGGCAATGTTCCAGAAACTTGGTGAGGCATACAAGCCTGCAGATGATGTGGAGTTGAGTCCTGACGAGAAGAGCATGCACGAACAGAGTGCCAAACAAAGCATGGAGCTTCTCTCTGCACTCATCGAGCATCATCTGCGCCCTATTTACAACAATCTTGCGACACAGGTCGCACGTCTTGGGAGCCCTGTTGCAGCAGCAGGGTCGTCAGGACTCCCAGTTGCAACCCCACAGCCCAAGCCCAAGCGAAAGCTGTCTGATTGGCAGATTTTCTTGAAATATGCCAAGGAGATCATCCCAGGATACACTGAGAGCACGAGCAAGATGAGTTTGGCCAAGGATGCTTACAAGGCCTATTCGGCAGAGCAGCGCACAGCTCTTCGTACGCGATTCTATGCTGATAACCCATCTGCCATGCCATCAACTACAGCATCCACTGCCACCACAGCCCCCCAGAAGAAGGGTGGTCAGAATGGCTGGACCCTTTTTTCCAAGAACTGGTATGCTGACCAGAAGCGCCTGTACCCAGAACGCAAGGGACTGCAGTCAGAGGCATGTGGAGCTGCATGGAAAGCATTGACTGATGCTGAGCGTGGAGCCTGGAATCTGAAGGGTCGACAGGGAAAGACGGCCCAGGCCTAATGCTGAAGAGGCAAACAAGACAATCATTCATTCCTACTTTGCCACAACGCAACACAAAGTGAGCAAGATGATGTTTTACGTGTTGCGTGGGCTCTACTGTTGAGCATTCTGAGCAGCAGCAGCTGCTTTCCACTGCTGCTGCTCATCCTTAGAAAGAGCCTTCCAAGCGGCACCACAGGCCTTTGATTGGAGACCGGAGGCATCTGGGTTGGCCTTCTTGAAAGCTTCATACCAGTTCTTCGAGTACAGACTGAAACCAGTTGGTCCTCGCTTGCTCTTGGCAGCAGCTGCAGGTGCCTGCGCGGCCGCAGTCGCAGCCTGTGGGTTTTCCTGGTAGTAGCGCTGCTTGAGAGCAGTGCGCTCTTCGGCGGAATAGGCCTTGTAGGCCTCCTTGGCTAGCTTCATCTTCTGGTTGCTGGCGGCATAGCCTGGGATGATCTCCTTGGCATACTTCAGAAAGACTTGCCAATCAGTGAGTGGCTTGTGAGGCTTGACAACCGCCGCCGCACCCACTGGTTGTGGCATGCTCAGCTTGGCCTCAAGTTCCTGAAAGACTGGCAGGAGATACTGCTCACACAGAGTGCAGAAGAGCTGTTTGGAAGGGGCGATCGACTGAATAGTCTGCTCCTTCTGTTCAGGTGTCATCTGATCATTCAGATAACCAGCCTCAAATCCTGCGGCGACGCGACTCATCGCAAGAGCATAGCTGTTGCTGGATGCAAGAGGAACGGCCTTAACCGTGTTCTGAGGAGCACCCACAGTGACCTGAGTTTGGGCCTGATCGGCGACCGCGGTGGTCGCAGCAGTGGCATCGGCAGCATCGGTCGTAGTTGGGTCGACAGCGGTGGGGGCAGTAGTTTGTACTTGTTCGGTGACAGTAGCCATTTCGTGTTGTATAAAAAGTTGGGATACCGACACACAATCCCAAAAATATTTACTGTCAATTTTCGCTTAGCATATTCAGTCATATGTAAATAGTACAATCGCTCTTTGTCAACTGGTGAATGAAAAGAGAGGATAAGAAAAATTTGAATCTTGAAACTCCTGGGCGTCTCATATATAGAATTTCCAGGCTTAATCCAAGCCTGTCGACACACTTGGGTGGAGTTCCTCCGATCTCATCGGAGTTTACGGCTCTTCGAGCCGGAGTTTCTGGAGGCTGACCGGTTCCTCAAGGTGGAGTGTTCCTCCGACAAAATCGGAGTTAACGGCTTTTCGAGCCGTAGTTTTCACCATTTCATGAAATGCGTTCAACCGTTGATTTTATTTTCACAATAGAATATGTGTGCACATCAATGCACGCACCAAGTCATCTAACAGCAACAGCAACAAACGGTAACATAAAACAAAGCATTGTTTACACAACAGATGACTGTTAACTGATCTGGGAGAAATCCCACCAGATTGGTTGGATATGTTATGGTCTGACCATGACATCATCCATCTAGGGTATGTGTAATGTGTGCTTCACTGAATCCGGTTCTCATCGGAGAAGGTAACCTTGGCACACTGTGGACTCTGATCTCCTCTCCTCCGAGGTCAGGGAATATATGTTTCATCCATCATGAATGAGGACCTGTGCGGGCCAGTGAAGACTAGTGATCTGAACAGAAGCCCCCTCTCCTCAACCACATGTGAGCACATGTGGGAGCACATGTGGGAGCACATGTGGGAGCACCATCATGAGATTTGAGAGTTTCCCCATGGCGGCGGGGACAGACGCTCATCAATGAGAGTGTAATCATCCCACATGGAAAGCGTTTACCCTCTATACAGCGAGTGATTCCCCCTCTTTTGGGGTAGAAGTCCCGATATAGTGGTCAGGATCCTTCAAGGTTCCTGACATGGTACTGCCATATGGATGACCAACAATAGAGATGTCGCCATCCCAAATTGCTGCGACAGTGGTGTGTTGGTATGATAGTCTAATCCAACATGATTCACTGTCGCACCCTGGACTGACTAATCCATTGGATGGTGGCCTGAGGAAAGCGCGGACGCGCGCTACAATTTTGGACAACACTTGGTGTTGTGGTATGTATGTACATAAATATAGGTGCACGAGAGTGGATATGAGTTTCCGCCATTCAATGCACCACAGTTTAATGGTCGACCCAGTCCCTGTAGCTCAGTGGTAGAGCAGCACCCTCCTAAGGTGAAGGTCGTCGGTTCGAATCCGGCCAGGGATCTATTTTTGCTTTGTTTGCAAAGAAGGAATACACATATATTCTTTGCGAACCCCGGCCCAAGGAGCCGCTAACTCCGATCTCATCGGAGGAACCCCATCATCCATCACTTGGCATCACCTATCTCGGAAAGTAGTTTTCTCCTTGATGGATTGGATAGGAGCCATTGAGAAACACCATTTTCAGACACTAATGTTCTGCCAATGACAGAGCATCTGGTGAGTCCCTCCATCCCTTTGTGATTGTGTAAGAAAGTGCCACGGGTGTAACATCCTTGTGGGCGCGTGTCACACCTGTTTGAAGATGCCAATTGATGCTTGATATATCCGGCACAAGCACTACAGAAGGTAAATGCATAACCATCCCACTCTATCATTGATATGAACAAACAAAGGTTCAGACAGAATATGCTCATTTTTCCATTGATTGGAACATACCAAAGACAACAGACAGAGCGGAAAACAGCCTTCATCACAACTCACTCGACTGGCCTCAGCGGTCTCAATAGCCTTGGGTTCATAGTGTAGCAGTTACGACAGCTGGAACGCGAAAATTCACAAACATTTTGGAGGATTAAAAATAATTTTCCAAACTCAGAGTATCCTCTGATCTCTTCGAGATCAGAGTAAGTGGCCCAAAGGGCCGGAAATCTCAGAAAAAAGTGCACGCTACAGCAACAATTCCTGTTCAAGAAGTAGGTTAATAGTTCCTGATTCAGAAGACTTTTGGTGCCTTAGACCTGACTAATAGTTGAACAATCACAGCAACTGAAATGCGAAAATTCACAAACATTTTGGAGGATTAAAAATTATTTTGTGGATCCAAAGATTCTGAGAAAAAAGTGCACACTGCAGCAATAGTAGCTGTACAAGAGGTGGATCAATAGTTGCTGACTCAGAAAACTTTGGTGCCTTAGACCTAGCTAATAGTGACACAATTACAGTAACTGAAATGCGAAAATTCATAAACATTTTGGAGGATTGAAAATAAATTTCAAAGTCAGAAAATCTCAGAAAAAGTGCACGCTGCAGGAACATGGTTGGGTTGGAGGGAATTAGATAGTTGAGGCACTAAGAATGGAAGTAAGTAAGAGGTCACGCTGAATGGATGATGAGGAGTAGCAATGAGATGACCCAAACATGGATCAGTGTCGGCCTACGGCCTCCCCTCGGCTGGCGCTACGCGCTGAGCCTCAGCGGTCGCTACGCTCCCTTGCCCTCCGGGGGCGCGAAATTGGGTAAAAGGCAAGTAATAGTAAAATCGAATTGTAAAGCCATCGAGAGTTGCAATGAGAGGACCCGAATGTGGTCCCAAACATGGATCAGTGTCGGCCTCCGGCCTCCCCTCGGCTGGCGCTAACGCGCTTAGCCTCAGCGGTCGCTCCGCTCCCTTGCCCTCCGGGGGGGGGCGCGAAATTGGGTAAAAGGCAAGTAATAGTAAAATCGAATTCAGGCTGCCTCATTTATCTTCTGTTCACATAGTAAGTACAGCAAAGCATAGCAAAATGGCCTGTCAGAAAATAGAAATCTATCCCAGGGTGGACAATATTGACTTTGACTTTTACAATCTCCATTTTACGACATTGTCTCTCATCGAATTCGTTGAGAAGATGAAAGTAACCTCTGATCCGATCTCCTATGTGAGGATTGGTGATGCTGAGTGGCGCATTATACTTGAGGATCGTGGCAATATCGAACAAGAAAATCTCAATGATCTGGGTGATCGCCTGAGGAATGTTGTAGATACAGCGCAATCTGATGATAAGTTTGTCATTAGCTTCAGTTTCAAACTGTTCCGCTGTGAACACATACATGACCGCGTTGTGAACTACATCAATCAGGCCAATCCAGCGATCATGTTCGCACAAGATGACATGTTTGCGGAGATGACAAGATATGCATTTGATACATACATGACATTTTTAGAGGATGTGTTGAGGGGAGCTGGCAGTGGTAGGAAAGTATGTCTTGTCGGCAATTCCCATATGGATTCAGTCAATCCGTTTGACAGCGTGACTGGACTGGGAATGTTCAATCCGGATCACAAGATCTATGTTCCAAAGAGGAACTGTTACACACAATATGATAGAATCAAGAGTGAGATCATACAATATGCAACGGACAACCCAGGAGAACAGATTCTTTTCTTGTTAGCGATGGGACCAGCTGCGGTGATCATGGTGCATGACTTGCATCACAATCATGGATTTGCTGACAATCATTGGTTGATCGACATTGGCTCATTCATGGACATATTTGCTGGATTTGCTAGCAGAACGCCGCACCAATGCATGAAGCAAGACATTTATGACATGTATACACCATGCTTTCTACCCAGTTTTACGAGCACTGACATGATCAGAGACATTAGTCCAAGCCTGTTGTAACCAAGTCTGTGTCGTACAGTGGTGGAAATCACTTAATAAGATGTTTTTCGATGAAGGTGCCTGTGCGCAGAGCATACCAGTTGAATGATGAATAATTATACACGATTTTTGTGCATCGTGCCAGTAGCAACATGTCAACCAATGCATGAAATCCACCAATGTACTTGTTTGTATTTCCAGGATGTTTGTGCAATGGTCCAGTCCCCTCCTCTGGTAACCATTTTGGATATATGATTAGTCGATCACCATATTTGTCCATAAATGCGTCTTGGACCTCCTTGCTGTCTGTTGCCAGGAAGATGCTATCTGACTGGATAAAGTCGATCACCTCAAAATACTTGTCATACAAATCATGCATATGGCTCACCGCGGCTTCACCATTGCCATGTCGATAATGGACTGCGATTGTGTCTGGTGTGAAATTGTTCTGTGCAAAATCTGACACCATATTGAGTATCTTCGGATGGAATTGCAGCTGCTTGTAATACTTTTTCTCAACCTGGATAGGTAGATTGCGGATGTGTGACCTGCTGAAGATCACTGCTTGTGCATCCTTTTCCACAATATCTGATTGATAGTCGAAAATGCGATCATGAACTATCATCTTGAACTTTTTGTAGTCATCTGACTCGAAGCTCAGGTTGGGGAATTGTTCAGGATGATTCAGGTGCACCCACTCCGAGAGCATGTGTGCTGTATTTCGCAACAGATTATGATCATTCCAGATGGGAGGATAGTAGCTTTCGGCCGTGAAACCCTCATCTTCTTCATCCCCACCACCATCTGGCAGGACTGGTGGATATACCAGGTAATACTTGGCCACATTGATAGGTTCCGTCTCCTCATAATATCTGCTCAATTGTGTCTTGTTGTTATCATAAAGAGTGTTCCTCCAATCAATGTAGACCTGACGACCGGTCACTTCGGCGTAATACATGCCCCTGATCACAACATTGATGATGTCGCCAAATCCACCACATCCTTTACAAATTACGTATTTTTTATCGAAGATAGATTCGGAGGGAATGATTTCTGGACGGTATGGTCGAGGTGGGCCGATTGGTAAGGTAAGTTCCAAGTTCTTTAAGTGAAGAACCTTAGTTCCACGAAATTCATTCTTTCCATTGGCCAGAATGCCCAATTGTATCTTGGAGTCTGATGGTCCCGTGGTAAAATCCACATGGTAGGTCTTGATCCCAGTGGCCTGATGCATATCTCTCGTGTTGATGAAATGTTTGCTGAACAGTCTGACTTTACTCTCATTGATGCCCCACAGGAAAAACACTGGATGATGCGATGCATATGCGGTTGCTTGAAATCTATAAGCGGTGGATGGCTTGACAGGTATCCATTCTGTTTTGATGCCTGGAGTAGAAGTTGTCTGTTTCAAGGTGATCTGACATAAACCTCCTTTCTTGCGACTGATGTCCACTTTTTGATTTTTATGGATAGATGATAAGTTGGCAGTGGTCAGATCTTTGGAATACACTGATGTATATTTGTACATTGTTCGAACACTCAACGTTCGAACACTTAACTTACATCATGCAGTGGTAATCTGCGAGGCATATGAACGGACACAAAGCAGCATGTATACCAGAGCCATTCATTTCCTGCTACAGCTCCAGCGACAGCCACAGCCACAGCTACAGCACTGATCTACATGGCAGAAATAGGACGCAATCCGAGAAGCTTCATGCCGGATGAAAGGACTTTGCGAGCGCACCAGAATAGAAGAGCGTTGCGGAGCCCCACCTCACGGCTATCTGCATCATCTGAATCTAGAAAGGATTTGACAGAAAGGTCTCTGTATGCCTCAGCGATCTCCTTGGCTAGGTGCATCAACATGTCCACGAGTGGATTCGCCTCACGAGAACGCAGACAGGCATCGATTGCCTTTGGATATTCAGCAATCACACGCACAAGCGGTCTCCACTCGTTCCCTTTCCACATGTCAGTATTTTCCAACATATCATTTGATCCGGGTGGACACTCACCGTCCAGATCACACAGATCTGCAACTTTTTTGAAAATGTTGCAGATCCGCGCATGAGCATATTGCAAATATGGTCCAGTCAGGCCCCGAGAGGCACAGCTCTTATCCCAGTCAAAATCATAGTTACGCAGACGTCCACCAAGTAGATCTTGGATAATCACTGCGGACTGACCCAAGACATCGGCGGTCTCTTCTGGGTTTTCGACATTCTGATACTTATCTGGATTCTCCTGCATCTTTTTCAACATCCTGGCCTTGGCTTCGTCCAGGACATCACTCAGGAAAACAGCCGATCCCTTGCGACTAGCCATCCCTTTAACTAATCCGAATCCGATATGTTCACAGCGATCTGCCAGGGATGGGTCGAGGATGTGCACAGTTGCTTTAAGTTGGCGGAAGTGTAAAGACTGTCCTTCCCCAACAACATACAAATACCTGTCACTTGGATATGATTGTGATCGCCAAAAAATCTCTCCGAGGTCTCGGGTCAAGTAGAGAGTCGCCCCATCTGTCTTGCGCAGCGGAGCTGGTTGGAGTTTACGATCATGTGGATCAGCTACATTGTCAAACTGAACAGCAAGGGCTCCTCCACGAGCTCCAGAAACAACACCTGAACGCATCAGTGCCTGCACAACCTCCTGAGATTCTGGATCTTTAGCAGCACGTGATTCACCAGAGTAGACATCATATCGGATACCGAGGCGTGCATATGTTTTGGACAATGACTCGAGGCTGAGGTCTCTAAACCTCTTCCAGAGGGCTAGTTTTTCGGCATCGCCTGATTCCATACTTGCAAAATACTGCTTGGCCACATTATCGGTTTCGGATGGGGCATGTGGGTCCCAATCCTGTTCGATGGTCACCTCCTTATTGACGCGTACATACAGTTCATAAAGGTGACGAATGGGGTCACTGAGCAGCTTTTCCTCATCTCCCCAGCGCTCCCAGGCAACGGCCAACAAACCATACTGCTTGCCCCAATCTCCTAGGTAGTTCATCGAAACAACATTATAACCTTGTGATCTGTACAAGTTTGTAAGAAAATTGCCCAGAATCGTGGAGCGTAGATGGCCCATGTGAAATGGCTTGGCAATATTGGGACTGCTGCTCTCAATCAGGATAGACTGGCCATTGCTCGCTGGTTCTTTGTGACCCCATGCAGGCGCCGAGACGGTGCCTTTGAGCGCATCAAGGAGGATTTGTGTTTCATCATATTCGAACAGAAAGCTTTTGCGCTCTTCATTGTAAGTGGGTGTGATTTCATCAAGGTCCCACGCTTGTAGGATAACATTTGGATTAGACCCCTTTCCCATTCGCAGGGCTCCTATGTTACACCTGAACTGAGGGAACTTTTTCTCCTTGCGAATGATCTTGGGTGGTAGGGCGCGTCCGGTAATACGGTTCAGTTCCTGGATAATCCGAGCACCTATCTCATCTGTTGTTGGAGTTGACATTGCCCCAATGTTTATATGTATGTATTTCTGATTGGTTCTGGAAAAAATACTATGGTGATTCAATTTCCCTGACTCTACATCACAAAGCAAGTTTTTTGTGGGAGGGGAACTTGCAACCCTTTCTATCACCAGCAGTCATCGAACATGCGAGCATTGCTGATAGCCTTGGCTTCAGCGACGTTCTTGCGCAGAGATGCGACATTGGTGGAACGCCGAATGATGTGATCGGTATTCACACCGAAAGGACAGTAGCCACGTGGCTTCAGCTGTTTTTCGCAAAAGTTGGCCCAGACCATTTCAGTACACTCTTCCACATCAGTGCACAACTCCTCAGGAACATCTTCGAACACAGTGTTAATGATGCTTGACAGGAGCACCTTCACCTTGTCAACATCATCTTCATGCTTGAATGGACAAGAGATGCATGGATTCTGCCTGTCCCATGGATCACAGCTCTGGTGCCAACGCTCGTAGTCCACCAAGGCATCGATGAGCCAGACAAGTGCTCCATCTGCGCCGTAGAGAATGTCCATGATGATCTCGGTCAAAATCTCGTAACCAAGTTCAGGTTTGGAATCATCCCATTTCTTGAAACGATTGAGGAATCGGTCCCAACCATCATTGGGAATGTAGGAGACCAAGAGAACAAGATCACGAAAAGTCGGGACGAGTTCAGCAAAAGCCTTACGACCGCGCTCATCGAGAGCACCGCCAATCGGAGTGTGAAGTAGGTGCTCCTTGAGCTTCGCCAGGCGGCGTGTCTCCATTTGGTGAGGCAGGTTCAACAGCTTTGCAAGGTCTGGAAATTTACTGAGAATGAGAGCCTTGAACTCGTCAACTGAGATGGATGAAACGAGAGATGAGTCCAGGAGTCCAGGCAGAAGTCCAACCATGTACGGACTGAGGTGACCACCTTTCTCATAGAAAGTAAGGCTTTTTCGGGCCTTGTCCGAGAGCTTGAGTGTATCGAGGAACGCTTTTCGTTCCTGGGATCCCAACAGGTTAAATGCTGAGATGTTGTTGCAGATATAATCAATTGGGTTCATTTGTAGTGTTGTTATGTATAACCTATCACTCTGGGCTTGATGGCAGTGAGGGACCAATCATTTTTCCCACATAATATATGTTGTGTGCCCTGGACTTCCAAACAAAGTTGACATTTCTCCTGGTTGGGTCTGATGTCTGATGCACCATATATTGTGTATCAAAAATTGATGAGCAACAACCATTATGGTCGTATATCATTTACGAAAACACACAACATCAATGAACTCTCTCCATCCTCTGACCGATCGCAACTTCTTGGTCGAGGAGGGTGGGAAGTACTATGGAAATATCCCTCCGGACAAGGAGTACAAGCGGTGCAGTGCTGTTATATTTCAAGAATTTTGTCTGACCACGAAACTGGGATATGACATCATGATCAGTTGGTTGCAAAAAGCCATCAGACGAGGAATGTTACAAGATGCACAATATGTTGCAGTTCACCTTGCTGAAATGCGTGGCATTTTTCTGAGCAATCTGCTCAACCGACTGATGGTCATCCTGAGTGAAGACATCGGTCCAGCGGAACCAACAATTACTGAACAAGTGTATCCTCTTTACCAAAAGATCAAAGAGGATAGACCAAGTACCGGAGCGCTGAGAGACAATGAAACTATTTCATCTGACCAGAAAAGAGCAATTCTGGAGATCGTGTACAAGCTTGCCATGTCTCGTAAAAGTCGTATTGCAGATTGGCAAATCCACTCAGCGACAAGTGACAATGCTACTGACAGCGCATCCAGTGCATGCGATGAAGATGGTGACGATGTATATGACTGGCAACCACTGAATGATTTGTTGGATGATTTTGTTCAGGTCTGCCAAGATGCTGATATCAATGGCTCGAACAGTCAGTCTGAGGAGCGTTGTTCAGAAGCCATGAGAATGGTGTGCCAGATCCTTGCCATCAAAGAGAAACTGCCATGGGGAACATGTTTGGACCCTGCGCGACGTCGTCCAATCTGGTTGGTCTGGCAGCTGCTGGAACAGATGTGTCCACCCAACCTGACAGCTGAGATAATCGCGTTGAAAGAGCTATACAGTATCCGTGATGATCTGCTTCATCTGTCTCATGCTGTTTGTCTGATTGTATATCAACACGACATCCCATCTTCCCGAACGCTTAAAATGCCTAATGTACCATGCGATCAAGAGTGGGACCACAATCTCACGAATCGCCGCCCTGTTTTGAATGACGCCATTGACAAACATACACGAGAGGGTCGCAACCTTCTTGGGCGAGATATGGTGTTCTTTCTGGAAAGGGGTGTACATCTGGAGAACCATCATCCATTTCCGGGAGAGGCTGAGATTCTGGCGCAAATGCTTCAAGAGGAGCGAGAAAAAGAGGAGAGTTTTGCGGAGAAGAAACCACGCCCATACCAGATCCCGATCATCGATGCTACCAAGAAGTATTTTGAAGAGGAGACTGAAGGTGTTCTTCAAATGGCATGTGGCACCGGCAAGACGCTGACTAGTTTTTGGATTACTCACTCATTCATGCAGCAACGACAACAGTGCCTGCGCTCGGTCGTGGTCACGCCACGATTGCAGGTCCTGGGACAATTTTATCGAACCTACCGAGACAGCTTCATCCAGCACAAGGTCAAGACGGTGGTTGGGGTCATCTGCAGTGATTTTAGCAAGCCTCGGACACATGACATGTGCTATCACGAACACATTCGCAATCAGAAAGAGTTGGTTGCTTTCTGGGAGAGATACATTGTTGCCCCTGCTGACAGTCATGACTACGAGGCTGTCGTTTTGTTCACCACTTACAGCAGCCTGAAAAAGATTCGAGCACTTACCGAAGCAACCATTGATGATAACAACAATGACAGCAATGACAGCAATGGTAACAATGGTGGGTTCTGGGATTTGATCGTATATGATGAAGGCCATCATATGGACAAGACCAAGCATGCAATCTCGACCAAGAAGAGCCTGCTCCTGAGTGCCACACCGGCGAGCCATCAACAAGTAATCTATCGCTACGACTACAAGACAGCTATCAATGATGGAGCCCTGACTCCATACCAGGTGCACGCAGTCCCTATCATAGAGAGCAAGGAGGAGGAGGATTCCGCCCAAGCTGTGAAAGACCTGCCGCGACCATTGTGCGATAATTTGGCAGACACGCCAAAGGTACAGATTGTATCCGAGATTGACTTGATAGCTCATCACCTGCTCGACGCTGGAACATTCCGCAAACTGATAGTCTTCTCTGCGTGCAATGCTAGAAGCAAGGAGCTGTATGATGAGATGAGGGAGCAATACCCAGAGATTCCAACGCTGTATATTGACCACAAAACCAAGATGAAAGACCGTGATCCCATTACGCGAACATGGTCCACCTGGGAAAGTGGAGTCTTTTTCAACTGCAGTATCCTTGGAGAGGGAGTTGATTTCCCAAGTGTGGACGCTGTTTACCTGGAAAGTGGTCATGTTTCGCCAACACGTGTGATTCAGGCTGCAGGGCGGCCTCTGCGCATTGATCCAAATCGCAAGGACAAACGAGCACACATTCTGATGAGCTACCGAAACCGCAAAGAATATGGGAAAATGCTGGATCGCCTGCACCACTTGTAATGCAACACACACACACGCACAAAGTGAGCATTCATACACATGTCTGTCATATCATCAGTCTCCAGACTTACTCCTCCAAGAGAAACGAGTTGAATGATCGCTTCTTTGCGCCGACCAGGAAGGGTTCACAGATCTCTTCATCAGTCAGATCAACCTGATACATCTTGGGCAAGAAATGGAAGATGACCTCTGCTGGAGTGTGTTTGTCGCTCTCGACTCTTTCCATGACCTTTGCATCAGGTTCCCTCTTGAACATTGTTCGAAAGATGATTTCGATCATTTCTTGGTCACAATTCTTGAATTCGAGCTGTGCATCCATTCGCCCAGCGCGGTACAACGCTTTGTCCAGTTTCTCTGGGTGATTGGTGGTCATGATGATGACCACGTCTTCAATGCTGATAGTACCATCCATCAGATTCAACCCATGCCCATGCCCATACCCATGCCGTTCATGTTCGAACCCATATTCTGATTTGATGATTCATCAGAATCATCATGCCTCGTCATTAGAAATAGAGTATTAGCTTAATACCAAACTATTAAGCTAATTGTCACTATTGTTCGGTGAATCAATTTTCATCATGTATTGTATAAGCGGCTATGTGATACCAAAGAACAATGTGCTTAGCACATTTCATATATACAATCAAGTCCCTGTAAATCTTTTTGATTAGTAAGTAATTGGTCCATCAATAGGACCAAATCTGGGGACCCACTATATTAAAAGGGTAGGTGGCACCCCTTGGGACGATAGTATCGTTTTTCAAAATCTTTCTCGAAATCAAATCCATTTTTCAACAAATTGTTGTTGGTCGACTCAGAAATTTCAAACTTTCTGAAATTTTGGAATTTCGCATCCCAATTACATGATACTCTAAATTAGACTATTACGTAACTGGAAATCGCACTTGGTATAAATGAATCACACCTCTGGAGGTCTTTGGTAGTAAATTCTTGCTCATTTCTGAACATTTTGTAAAATCAGACCGAAACACTCATAGATTCTGTTTTTACTTATGGAGTTTGGGGATATGTGTAAACTATAACATGCCTTGCGTCTGAGGCGTGTGCAGTGGGTCTCATGGTATTATGAGTAGTAGTAGTTGAGTGTTAACTATTATGTCCCTGTTGTTTTTCAACAGTTACATTAATTGTAGAATATTGGTCCCTGGTACTCATCCTGATGATCGTCCTATAGGCACTTACAATTACACCCAATCCTGTGCCCTCGGTCATCAACCTCACATTTCATTTCATGGTATTGCAGTTCCGGTTATGTAGGTCTTAACTATTACGAACGCATATGCTTAGGCCCAGTTCCTGAGGATGGGATGACTTACACTATTATGTAAGTGTACCAAAAATGTTGCAAAAAGTGTTGCAAATGTTGCAAATCGTGCTGCAAATGTTGCAAATCGTGCTGCAAATGTTGCAAAAGTGTTGCAAATGTTGCAAAAGTGTTGCAAATGTTGCAAATCGTGCTGCAAATGTTGCAAAAGTGTTGCAAATGTTGCAAAAAGTGTTGCAAATGTTGCAAAAAGTGTTGCAAATGTTGCAAATCGTGCTGCAAACAATATATAGAGGATTCCCGACAAATCAATCATATAGTTATCTCTCATGAGCGACGATTCAGATTTACAGAGTGTTGATGCTGGTGACACACAAGAGTCAATAGCACAAAGCGTAGATGAGCCCACTACTGTCACACCAGCACAGAGTGTTGATGGCACCAGTACCAATGATACACAAGAATCATTTGAATGCGATGCGTGTGGCCACACATGCAGCAACAAATATGTGTTGAACCGTCATCGCAAACAATACTGCAAGTCACAAGGAACTGTGCCCATGCAACATGAGTGTGATGCATGTGAACGCACATTCAGCGACAAGTATGCTCTTCGCCGTCATCGTAAAAACAATTGCAAGGTGTTGAAGGAGTCAGCGCTACAGACTCAAAAGGGCAAGGGAGGTGCTCTTGTTCACTCTGATCTCAGGAAGAACGTGGTTGAGAGGTTTCCGGTGCTGGCGACCATCAGCGACGGCTCTGTAGAGGATCCATTCAGTCAATTGGTAAATCGCCTGACGGGTGTTTTTGACAGGCGATTGGAGGAGAAAGTGGGAGAGCTCCGGAACAAAGAGTCAGGATCGGACAAACTCATCCCATGTTCTGAGGACAAGAAAGATGGAGACAAGAAAGATGGAGACAAGAAGGATGAAGAGAAAAAGATCGACATAGTCTGTCTGGCCAAGGGGGACTATGTCAAGAAGGTAATAGAGGTGTATGGGGGTGATGAGAAAAAAGCCATGGAATATATCAAAAATGTTGGCACTGCCACTGATTTCATTGAGAGCGATTTTCTCATGATCAAGAAAGTATATTTTGATGGCAAGCTGAAAAGCCAATTTCCAATCCGCATAAAGGATTTCAGTCGCAAGAAGATAGAATACCTCGAAGAGAATGGAGAATGGATTGTGGATGTTCGAGGAGAGATAGTGGGTAAGCGTCTCTGTGACAATATAGTCAAAACACTGTTGATCGCCAACAATCAGTTCAATGATGTGATCATCAACGAACCGGATGAGGATCGCAAAGCTGTTTTGTTTGACCTATTTCAGATCAACAAGACCCAGGCCCACATCATGAAATTGCTTGAGCGCAAGACACAGGGCAAGATGATCCACCGAGTTGTCGATTTCATTCACTACTGTGCAGAGGTTCAGAAAGAGACAGGCAGTTTGGACAATGTTAAAAAAGCATACGAGGGCTAGTCTTACAAGTCTTAGACAAAGGAGGCAAACTGCTCAGAAGCATGAGAGTTAGCAAATAGCGCCACAATTACGATAGCTGTAACGTGAAAATTCACAAACATTTTGGAGGATTAAAAATAATTTTCCAAACCGAAAAATCTCAGAAAAAAGTGCACGCTGCAGGAACATGGTTGGACAACAGGGAGTTAGATAATCAAGGCACCAAGAGTGGAAGTAAGTGGCTTTGAGTGGTGCAGCTCACTACGTTCGCGTGCACGTACCCCCTGATGGGGGTACCAAGAA
>Ga0180431_10002738_pt1 | contig 23268 bp, 19 predicted proteins | sample SS_ome_11_FD_132459 | JGI IMG/M metagenome (GOLD analysis project Ga0180431, IMG submission 132459) | Hypersaline lake sediment archaeal communities from the Salton Sea, California, USA - SS_1_MS_1 metaG | ecosystem: Environmental > Aquatic > Non-marine Saline and Alkaline > Hypersaline >...
GAGGAATTTTTGAATAGATCGTGTTTTTCTGTTGAAGAACTGAAAAGAATGGCAGTGGCATGCGCACGCTATGGCGATGACTATGCCGAGTCAATCACTGTGCCCAAGATTGCTGCACATATCTGCAGTCAAGATCAACTGTTGCACGCTCAAAAAGCTTCTCACCTTATAGACATTGCAATGGGGTATATTAATGGCAATAAACAGGAACAGGTTGTCTTTCTTCTTGCGGATACGAACAAACATCTCACAAAAAGCCAATTGACAGGATTGGTCAAGTTAATTAACAGAGAAGTTCTCGAGGATAGCGAAGCTCTTGATGAATATGACAAGCTGGAGGAACTTACTCACTGATAATTAAGAAGTTCGTATTTAACTTGAGACTGTTCGTCAAAGGGCACGGAAATCGTGACCCGATAGGGGATCGTTTTAGAGACATAAAATATGAAGGAGTCTTCTTCCATTCTTGGAGGCTGAATCTCACTCACATCAAAGATACCTCTTCGGCTCAATGCGTTTAATGGGAGTTCGAACAGTTCTTGTTCAGATTCAATATCTTTTGTGTAATTTTTTTTGTATTTGTCAGGATCTTCAATCAGACTGAACTCATTTCCTTTGAACAGGAAGTTCGCTGCTTTTGCCAATTGAGGCAGTTCGCTTTTTTCTGAAAGAGAGGGGACCGTTCGGACGACAGATTCCAGGGAGAGGTGTGTTTGCATCTTCCCCCCTTCAATCGTGACAACTTCCCGATGACCGTGTGGGTCGAACTGACATTCGATGATCCGATGGGCGACTTTTTCGGTTTGTTCAGGTTCTCTGACGCGTTCTAAATCGTTTTGCTCCATATACATTGTGCCTGTGTGATAATTTCCAAATGGAAAATAACTGACTTGATCAAGTGATAACAATGAATAATTCCCCGCTACATTTTTTTCCTCATTAATAGGTGTATTTATAAAAATAAAGTATTTAATGCAATATTAAATATTAAAAAATTCCCACCAGTTGTTTTCAAACCAGACTGACTGGTTAAGAGGAATTAAATGACTGCTATCGTCTGTTATGCCCCAAAGGACAAGCCGCCCAGTTCCTGGGTTCACAATAAGAGAAAAGTGAACGGCATGGACGCCTTCTGCCCAATTTGAGTCGGCAATATGGATCGCGCTTGCATGAAGTTTGCGCATTAGCCTCTCAGGCAGAGTGGAATAGATCAAGTGATCGATTTGGCCTTCGATGACATGCAAGGGGAGAGTAATCTGCTGGTTTTGTTTACGGAGGTCTGCAATGAGAAGTTGTCTGAATTCCATCATTGGCAGAGTTTCAGGGGCTTGATGCATGCGATCTATGAATGCTGAGCGGTCTGCAAGAGGAACGAGCGTATCGGCGACTTGCTTGACTACTTGATGTTTAGATACACTTGGCAACGGGGAAGAAGCGACTTCAAGTCCTTTTAATACAGAGGTGTGCTTGATGAAATCTTTAGGTTCCATATCGCTGGACCACAGGGAATAAAAAGTTTCATGGGCCGGCAGAAATGTGAACGCATGAACATAGGGTATCCTGACCGGCGATCGTCGAGTATTCATGGAATCAATCTGGTCGATGTAGGAGCGGTCGGAAGTTCTCATCATCTCAATCAATTTCAATAACAGCTCCTCCCCGTTCTTGGGGGAGATACGTGTGCTAGCTTTAAGTTCTGGCCGTTCAAAGTAAATCTGGAGAACTTTATTCAAGTTGTTTCCGCTCTTTGTAATCCAGGGAGTATATGCCAGGTGTTCCAATTTTTGGAGAATGCGAGGGATTTCCCCGTTTGGTGAATAGTAGTCGGTCAGGGAATCTAAAAGAAATTTATCCGATTCAACATACTCTTCAAGCGAGATTAATTTTGGCTGGATTGCTTTCCAATGTCTGTCGTCAAAGCAATCGCGCATCACCCTTCTTACTTCGTCGGTTGTTCTTAAAATAAACGACTGATAGGCCTTCGGAGTGTCGAGGCGGAGCCATCTGGAAGGTTTGTCATAGCTCCCTTTATCATATAGGACAAATGCTCCTTCCGAAGATTTCTGATCGGAACCAAGATCAGAGGCGATCTGGGGATCCCATTGGAGGTGGATCTTTTCATTCAGTTGTTTGCGGAAAAGCTCTGCTGCTTGTCGCCACATCTCCAAATCACTTCCAAGTGTTCCTCTTAAGAAATTGGTCAGCACTTGGTGGGTCGATTTCAGGATAGCTGATCTGACCATGCTTTGTTCGTCTGCCTCCGCCATGCAGGCGATCGAATTTTCCCATACCTGAAGAAGAGGGTTGCATTCTTGAGCCTGGAAGGCAAAAACTGCGTGTAAATAGAGTTCGGAAAGCGGTTTGTGCTTGTTGACCTCCAATGTATTTGCCTGTTTTACCAATGCTTGCAGGAGCTCCTTCACAGTAATATCGACAAAGGGCTGTTGGTCTTGGCCCTTTGTAAATAGAAATTGCGTGATTTTCGTTTTTTCGATCCCCATCGCTGTTTTTACGGCAACGATGCCCGGTATCTTGGATAGCGAGATTAGTTTGCCGCTTGAGAGCATCAACCGGCCAGTTCTGCTGATCCTCACTTTTTCCGATAAATGATTATCGCCGATGTGCAGGAGGAAGGGAAAGTCTGTCTTCACGCCATCAACAGACCGGGTGAGCTTGCTTTTTTCTAATAATTGTTGAAAGTCGTTGAGACAAAACTCCAGATGTGAGTTGAGCAGGCTGATCGCAAGGGGTGTGGCAAAACAGGAACCGTCCTTTCCTTGTCTCAGCATTGTTAATAATGAGGTAAGAGCTGCGCGCGCGGCGTCGAGGTCTCGAAGTTCATGTGAAGGGGGAAGGTCAAGGGATGTCCGTATTACAATGTTTGCAGGGGCCTTTGCAGAGTTGGGACATTTGATATGAGAGAACTTGTTCCTCACCGATGGAGATCGGGCAAGCTGTTTCAATGTTCTCAATAAGTGCTTTTCATAGTGCAGGGAGGGGTGTGGGGAGTCAATAAAAGCCTCGATCAACGGACCGACCACGCCGATGTTGTAGTTTCCTGAGCTTGATAGGAGATAGTGAGAGAGCTCAATTGGAAGCTGGTTGCGATAGGCAATCTGTTCATTTTGCAATTTCGCTTGACGATGATGGCGTTTAAATTGTGCCAGCTTTCTTTTTGTAGCGTCTATTCGTTGATTGAAGTCCTCTTCAATCCATCGGTAATCGACGGCCGAACTGATCGACTCCAGGGTTGTTTCAGGGGCGAGATCAATAAGGTGGATGTATTTCCCGAGCAAAGGCGAAGGGGATTGCGTTGATCGAGCGGCAATTTCTATTCCGTACCTCATACATAATTCACCGTCCTTCCAATTTAGATCGCCAAACTTCACTTTAAGAAGAGATGCCAAATCATAGAGCTGTTCGATCAGGAATGGATTATGAAACTTCAGTATGTCATCCCATGGCGGACCGCTTTTTGATTTTAATTTATTTGCCAGTTCGACAAACCCTTGCCTGGTCAGTTCTTCAAGGGTCATTTCCGGAGTCAGGGATTTTGATAGAGCTGGCAGGGAGACGACATGAGCTCTTTTGCTAGATCGGTCGAGGTCATCATCTGATCTTGTCACAGGGGGAAGCAAGAGCCTTTCAGCTTCAACGGCAGGCCGTGAGATCATTTTATCCCTAAGAGAGTGGACAATGTCAATTAATCCGGACGGCACGGCGCGGCTGAAACTCAGGGTTTCAAGCTGCCTGCCCTCAATGGAATCGACAGAACCTATGGAATCGTTCATCTATAAAATCCTCTAAGTAATTTTTTTAATATTTGTACAAAATATAGTGATTAACGTTTTCGGAGGCTGAAATTCCAGGTATTGTCTCTATTTCTTTTCGATTTGCAAACGCGACACGACAAGGTATAGCGGTGGGGACCGATGGCCTTGGTAAATGGGGCCCTCGATGACTATCGTCTTTTTTTCCTGTGCAGATGACAAAATCTTTTCCTTTAATCCGTCAGCCAGAGAGAGTTGGGAACCATCCGGCAGCGCGATGTATTCGCCAGGAGTTCCTCTGATAGGACTGATCAGATTAAACCTGGTGTTGTCTCCGCTAGAGATTAGAGCTGCTCCTTTTCCCTGGGGGACGCCTTTGCCTCTTACCCTGACTCGCAGTTCACTTAGCCCAACTCCGACCATTTGAAGTTGTGTTTTGACTGCCTGGTAGGAAAAGAGCGATTCGGGATTCCATTTGATCTTCGCGCTTCCGGAACCGGAGTTGACTTCGATCGATTCGACCTGTTTCATTGATTCGAAACGGCGTTTGATCAGGTCGGCGCATTTATCGTCGCACAAGTAGCTGTTCCAGGAGATGAAAACTTCGAGAACTTCTGACTGAAGAGTCTGAGTGCTAAGGACCAAGAGGGTAAAAATAAAAACAGGCATATTTTTTAAGCGAATCATTTTTCCCTCTCCCTTATCCAGGCGTTCCTTCCCTTATGATTAGCTGTAGAGAGGGTTATTTGTCAAATTAAAATCTTTCGGATATTCTAACGTTATGGTACTGGAGGTATTACAATTTGTAATCTCCTAAAAGGATGAAACTTAATGAGATGTAAAACAAAAATTATTTGCACGATTGGTCCGGCAGTCAATAATTACGAGAAAATCTGTGAATTGGTCGGAGCGGGGATGAATGTCGCCCGTTTAAATTTTAGTCACGGTTCCTATGATGAGCATCTTGCAGTGATCGAAATGCTGAAAAAGGCTCGGAAAGAATTGCAGGTGCCGTTGGCGATCATGCTTGATACAAGCGGCCCTGAAGTGAGGATCGGTAAAATCCGCGAGGGTGGTATCTCAGTCGCTAAGGGGGAGAGGTTAAAACTTGTCAACCATGAGATCGTAGGGGATAGAGGAGCGGTCTCTTTAACTCCCTATGGGATCCTGAAATCCCTTCCAGAGGGGACACAGGTCTTGTTTGACGATGGGTATATCTCTTCTCGCATTGTCGGGACCTCGGACCAGGAAGTCACTGTCGAGATCGACAACGGAGGCGTTCTCAAAGGAGGGAAAGGAGTCAATATTCCCAGGGTAAGTTTGGAGCTTCCTTCAGTGACAGAGAAAGATATCCGGGATATTGAATTCGGCTGCCAGCATGGAATTGATATCATTGCCGCCTCTTTTGTGAGAAAGCCGGAGAATATCATTACGGTCAAAAACCTGTTGTCGGCCAATCAAAGCTCGCATGTGGTCATTATTGCAAAAATTGAAAACCACGAGGGGATAGAAAATTTTGATTCGATCCTGCAAGTTTCTGACGGGGTAATGATCGCGCGCGGGGACCTTGGCGTCGAGATCCCTTTGAGCCATGTTCCCAAATTGCAAAAAGAGATGATTCGTAAATGTTACCTGGCCGGAAAGCCGTCTGTGACGGCGACGCAGATGTTGGAATCGATGATCAACAACCCTCGGCCGACCCGGGCAGAAGTTTCCGATGTGGCAAATGCGATCTACGACAGTACATCAGCTGTCATGCTCTCCGGTGAAACGGCAATTGGAAAGTATCCGGTTGAAACTGTAGAGATGATGCGGGATATTATTTTAGAAACTGAAATGGATTTTGATTATCGGTCTCTTTTTGAACTGCATTCTTCGATCAGCTACAATGACGTTCCTTCTTCGGTCACTTTGGCAACAGTCAAAACAGCATATAGCTCGGGCGCGAAAGCGATCTTCGCCTTTACAAGCGGAGGTGGGACAGCCAAGCTGCTTTCTCGATTGCGTCCTGAGCTGCCGATTGTAGCGATGACGCCTCAAGAGAAGTATTTTCACCAGTTATCACTTAATTGGGGAGTGATCCCATTCCTGGGAAAAGAGTCGAAAACGTTTGAAGAAGGATTTGAGCAAGTGAGCCAGTTCGCATTGGCAAACAACATACTCTCCTATGGTGACCTTGCCATAGCGACTGCGGGTTCCACTTTCGGAATTACAGGAACGACAAATATGATGATCGTCGAACATATTGGCGATGTATTGGTCCGCTGCCATATTGGAGAAGGTGAAAGGGTTTATGGGAATGTTAAAATTCTTCGCTCTTCATCAGAAGGGATTCCACCCTATCACGTCAGAGGCTCGCTGCTGGTGATCACCAAGTGTGATGAAAGCTACCTTCCTTATATGGAGGAAGCGGCTGGGATTATCTTGCAAAATCAGATTGACGATGAGTCCTCCGAACTATTTGCAATTGAACAATCTGCTATGTTGCATAAGCCAACTGTAGTCAGAGCTGATGCTGCAGGGTATATTCTGAAAGAAGGGCAGCTGGTCACGCTGGACCCTGAGAAGGCTCTGATTTATAAAGGGGTCGTTATATAAATTTTTTTCCCACTTTATTCATGCCGAAGACTAGCGCTTGCCAGGGTAGTTGACGTGTTTTTGGGAGGTGTTTTGTGTAGACTGCCGTAAACTCGAGGTCTTTTTTGGCGCGCCTAAGCTGTTTGTAATGACCAGCACCTGAACTTTGATGTAAAAACAGATCATTTTTTTTCGCATCCTGTAAAAGCGCTGCTGAAATTTGTCGATAAAGCCCCGATTTTTGGGAAAGGCTTGTGTCGTATCCAAACAGCGGAGATGTCACTATCCCGTCTTGAGTATAATAGCCCAGGACAGCATGCACGTCGTTTTCTTTCATCCAGGCTTTTAGATGGAACCGTGGAATGGAACGCATCAGTCTCAAGAGTTCGGAGGTGTATTGCGGGTTGCAGGCGGAATACTTGTCAACATTGAGCATTTGATAGAGAGACGCCATGCGCTCAACGGTGTTTTCAGGAATTTGATCGTTTTCTTTAATGGAATATTCCGTCGTGTTCAAAAGCTTAAAATCGCTTTTGGTCATCCTGGCTTTGAAAGGATCTGGTGATTGCGTGTCGGTATAATAGATGTCGCGGCAAAGGAGAAGGTCGTAGTTGAGAGAGGTCAAGTTGTCTTTCAGGTTTCCTGGAGCGTGGGCGTTTACAGAGCGAAAGGCGATTGTATGGTTTGGAAATCGTTCGATCAGCGATTCCGTGATCTTTTTCAATTGATCATAGGAAAGGGATGGATAGAGATTGGTTGGCAGCAGCCAATTATTGACAAAGACTGTGCGGTCCACTTTTCCGGTTTTTAATATGCGACCGAACAGCTTGATCAAGGGGCTGGCAAGTTTCTGCAAGATTCCGCTTTTAATACGGCCCACTTCTTCGAGGGCGTAACTGACATAATGCGTATAGGTCGAACAGACATAAGCGTTGGGAATAACTTCGTCATTGATTGTGGCGGGGAGGAAGATCCCGTCAACTTCGATAAGAAGCATTTCAGTAGAAACATTCTTAAAATAGCGATCAGTGCCCGTCTTGATGATCGGGACGATGTACTGCCTGGCAAGCTGGCCGTTGTCGGTCTCAGGCCAGCAGATCTGATCGACAGTTTGTTTGTCGTAGATGTTGATTTTCATCATGCTACAGGATCACCTGGAACAATAGCCGCGCTCCCCAGATATGAAACCGGGTGTCATAGAAATCAAAAGGATAGTTTGCCTGGCTGTCGTAGCGTCTGAACCGATAAAACGGAGTGAATATCAATCCTACCTGTCTTCCGGACAGGCATGTTCTGTAGCGAACGGGAAGTTCAATTTCATACAAAGCTTTTCTCCCTATGCTTAATACAAGTTTCCCGTAATCAGGATCGTTCTCAATGGTATGCTTGGGTTCATCCGGAAGCTTGTATTTGAAATGGACACCGGCGTTCCAACAGTCATTTATGGAAACAAGAAGCATTCCTCCGCTGGCGAAGTACCAAAAAGAGCTTGTCGATTTGTACTCAAGCGTCGATGGTGAAACGAAGTCGATGTCGCTGGAAAAATAGCCGTATCCGGCATATGGGACCCATGTCACGCAACAACTTTCAGGGAAAGTTATGGAGAAACCTAGTCTGCCTTCCGCCTGGTACTCCGATATATCGGATTTTAATGTATTGCCTGACTTGGATTTCCCCTCAAGTTCACCTGTTGCCCAATAGCCGTCAGCTGAGAAATAGAGGCCAGTTGATCTCAGTTTTTCGTAATTACCCCGTATACCGTAAAGCCATCCGTCCTGCCAGCTGCCCCCTTGTTTGCTTCGTTTCATGTAATAGGCTTCAGGGCCCAGCGACAAAAAGTGGGGGCCGCAAATCCTCACAGATTCCAAAGGGCTGATAAAAGAGAGAATAACAAGAAGGATGAGTGAAGGCAGTCGCATGGGTATTAGGATGATTAACATTAAAAGAGATATTTATACTTCAGAATTGCCCAACTTTGCAAGAACCAAAAAGAAAGAAAAGGTGTCAAATATGAGTAGACGGATGGGTTCGAAAGAAATGTCTTGAATGCATGTCGATTCTCCACTAATGTATTGAGTTTACGCGGATTGACAAATAGGAGCTTGTCATGAAAAAAGGGTTGTTTACCATTCTGATGTTAGGCACTGCTGCAGCATCGGCAAATGTTGCTGTCTTTTACACTTCTAATGAGGAGGCCTATCCTCTAGATATTCATACTCCCTCAACAGTTTGGGAGATTAAGGAGGTGCTCGAGGAGGCGCTTCCCTACACAAAAGAAGACATGTTATTTATTTCCGACGGGGTATTTCTCTGCGAAGAGGAGTATTTTCTTCCCTACGATGGGCAGGAAATCTGGGTGACGACGTTGATGAACGAACAACCCGTCCCGAAAAAAACTTACGTAGGGTATCGCGACTATAATCAAAGCGCGACCGAATCGGAAAAAGACGACCTGCGTTTCATTCTTAAAACAATGGCGACAAAGTCGGTCGCCGGTCTGTTGAAATACCGCTCGCAACTGGAAGCGGCCGGTGATCGAATTGACAAGCTTCATCCTTTGCGTTTTCTTGAAACAGTATTTACCGATGAAGAGTTGAAGGTTTATATGCATAACCTCCGCAAAAGAGGCGGTTGGATTTGGGGCGAGTTTGTCAAGGGGATCAAGGGAAGTTTGCAAGACGAGTCTGAGATCAATAATTTGACAGACGAAATGCTCCTCGATTTTACTTGTCAGGTTGGGATAGAAGTATCTAAGGTTCAAGGGTTTATTCATGGAGAGAAATGGGAAGACTTTATTAAGGCCCTGATCATCCATATCCCAAGGGAAGGAGATTCCGACCGCTATGACCAATAATGTCTTGTTGACCGGTGCTCGATCGACGTGCGCGTTGGAAATTGCGCGGCATCTTAAGGTTAAGGGGCATCGTGTCATTGCTTGTGATACTTCCAGGACCCATGTTGCCAGGTATTCAAATGCCGTTGATAAGTTTTTAAAGGTTCCCAGCCCACGATTTCGAACTGAAGAATTTATTTCTTCTATCAACAAAATTATTGAAGATGAAAAGATCGATTGGGTGATTCCCGTCTGGGAAGAGGTAATGTACCTGGCGCTTTACCTCAATCGACTTCCTGATCACGTGAATGTCTTTTGTTCAAATTTTCAAGTTGTTCATCTTCTGCATCACAAGTGGTTGTATATTGAAAAACTGCGTTCGATGGGAATTCTCTCGCCCGAGACTTTTCTTCTGCGCACTAAAGATGAACTTGATCGACTTGAATACAATAAGCCATATGTCCTGAAGGCATGTTATTCAAGGGGATCGAGAAAAATCATCAAAGTGGCGCCCGGAGAAAAGCCTCCAGCGATCGATATTTCCCCTGAGAATCCCTGGATTGCGCAGGAGTACATTCATGGAAAGAAATACTGTTCCTATAGTGTATGTCATCAGGGGAAAGTCAAAGCGCATACTGCCTATCCTGTTGTCCATACGATGGATGGGAGTTCTTGCCTGGCATTTGAGTCGATCGATCATCCAGAGATCTTCAACTGGGTGGAAAACCTTGTCGGAAAATTGAATTTGACAGGGCATGCCGCTTTTGACTTTATTGAAACTCCAGAGGGTAAGTTGTACTCGATCGAGTGCAATCCGAGGGCGACGAGCGGAGTCCATTTGTTCCAAATGTACGAGAATTTTGCCGACGCATTTCTCAACCAGACGGATTCATGTATTTTTGCAGGGATTGGCAATACGCAGCAGATTTTAGTCGGGATGGCGATGTTTGGTTGGAAAGATGCTGCAAGAGACAGGAATCTGTTGAGTTTCCTTAAGAAAATGTTGACGACTAAAGATGTCGTGTTCAACAGCAAGGATCTTCGTCCCTTTCTTTCGGAGCCGATCGTTCTGGCATCGTATGTGGTCAAGAGCCGGCTGAAGGGGCTTTCGATACCTGTTCATTATACATACGATCTCGACTGGGATGAGATGAAGACGCCCTAGCCCGGATATTTCGTAAAATCTCGAGACAATTTGAACAATCTGTCACGTCATCTTCGTCCCCAAATACCCTTGTCTTATCGATTTGATAATGCTCTCGGGTATTTGTGAACGAGTCTAACGCAACATTTTGTCCAACTTGTCTCGAGATTTTACGAAATATTCGGGCTATTACTCATAATAGATTTTACCACAGAACAGCTGGAATGGTTCTATGATCGATCATTCCAAAATCTGTTGGTAACTTGACTATGTGTACAACCGGTGACATGGGTAACACTTTGATTCATCTCTTTGAGCTCCGTGGTGAAAAAAAGCCTTAAAGTTTGGCGTGGGAAATCAGGGAAAGCGCAGTCAACGGCGCGGTGTCTGTTCTTAAAATATGCTGATGAAGCTTAACTCCAATCGCCTGAAGTTCTTTCAACTGACGGATTTCATCCTCATGAAGACCGCTTTCAGGGCCAATGACAAAGATAAGCCCCTTTTCATCAGGGGAGACTTCCCACACCTTCAAAAAAGGCTCTGCGTCCGCGTCTATGTCTCCAAAATACAGAGGAAGGGATTGTGGCGACCATTGACGAATGGGAGGAATCAGCTTGATCGCGGGAAGGTAAAGCCGCCCCGATTGCTTCATGGCGGAAATGGCGATTTTCCTTAACCGAAGCAGCTGGTTTTCTTTTAATTCCTTTTTCTCGCTTAATTTTCCCGGAAACAGCCACAGTTCGTCCATTCCTAATTCGGTGGATTTTTCAACGATCGTGTCGAGTCGGTTCTGTCTTGGAATGGCTTGGGCGATGACAGTGCAAAATGGAACCGGCTCCTCACTCAACCGTGATCGAATGTTTAAAAGAGCCGCATTTTTTTTAATCTCTAATATCTCCGCAATTGCCAGAGAGCCTTTTCCATTGATCAGCTCGATCTCACCACCGGCGCGGGCGCGGGTAACGTGAGACAAATGGTGCAGTTCCTGCCCGGTAAGTTCAGTTTGCGTGCTGGGCTCCAGGGGATCATCAAGGTAAAAACGATCAATTGGCATCAGTTTACAACGTCTAGCGTGATGGTATTTTCATTAAGGGTAGGATAGAGCTCTATTCTTTCACCGTCTTCCCTGTATAGGGCCAGCTTCTGCATATAGTCTCTAAACCGTTTGCGAAGAACTTCCTCCCTTTTCAGGGGATTGGTGATTTGATCACCCTGCTCTTTTTGCTCGGCGATCACATAGGCGACATACGTGTCTTCCATTTCTCTTGGATCGATCACTTCGACAGTCCACTGCAAATGTTCCCTCTCACTACGGGGGGAGGCAACAAGGACGATTTCAATATTCTCTCTTACGATGTCGAGGAACAAACGGCTGACGTCTTTGACATATAGGGGCTCGGTAAACAGGGTGATTCCATTCTTGAGATCGATATAAGGACCCTCTTCAAGGGTGTGGGTGGCAGGGTTGATCGTCTCGCTGTATTTGAGCGGATAAAAAACAACAATGGGTACCATTTTTCCGATCGGGATCAACTGCTGTTTTAAAAAGTCGATTCTTAAATTCCTGGCGTCAGGGTCATTGATCTCTTGAAGAACATTATGTCTAAAAGGGATAGGAACCTTTTTCCACTTTTCAGGGATTAGATAGCTGATTTCGTCATCGTGGTTTTTCTTTTGAGTTTCTTTGACACGGTCCAGATCGTATGCGGTGATTTTATCCATATTGATCACCAGGTTCAGCCCTTTGATCTTTAACTCCTGCACAGCTTCTTTTGGTCCGCTGATCGTTTGAGACAGCTTCTCTGGCCAGATGTCCAGGAATTCATACCCTTGAGGCGGTCTGCCTGTCGGAGATTCGATCCAGACAGGTACAGTGTCTGTGATCAGGTCGCTGAGCTTGATGACAAACTCGGCGTGAGAAACGGAGTTGATATGGTGGCGCAAGTCAAGCGAAGGGTTCAAGCTGACAAGGTTCTTCTTGGTGACTTGAACAACCCAGTCGTCGGAGTCGGCAGTTGAGGCGTCCAAGAGCACTTCAAGGTCGCCCTGCTCCAGCTCTTTGATTACATCTTTCGATCCGCTCAGCGTCAGCGTCAATCGGGTGCTGAGGTAGCCGTTTGGAAGCGAACCGTTGATCGTTTTATCCTGAGGAAGGTTGATCACTTTTACTGGAACATTCGGAATCGTCTTTGTTTCGGTAATGGATTGATTGACGAAAATCCAGACAACAACGGCTGTGACCAGAGCGATTCCCTTTCTCTGCCAGTTCTGGAAAAGGAGCTGCGAGATTACTGATTCCATTGCTTAAACCTTTCCAAAAAGTCCAGACTGCTTTCGACAGCTGTTTTCTGAGGAGTAAAGACACTGCGCAATATCCCTTTGAATCTGTCAGGCTTGACCCCTCTTGTCATGATGCCGTCGCGAGCGATGGCGACTTTTCCCGTTTCCTCCGAAACGACAATAACAAGAGCGTCTGTGATCTGGCTTATTCCAAGACCGGCGCGATGGCGCGTTCCCATCGACTTGCTCAACTGGGCACTCTCATCAGCAAGAGGAAAGATTGTTGCCGCAGATAAGATCGTTGTTCCACGGATAATCACTCCGCCATCGTGAAGGGGAGTCGTTGTGCTGAAGATCGACTCCAGAAGCTCTTGTGTAAACTCGGCATCCAATCTGACCGCCTTGTTCGCAAACTCATCAAGAGCGCTCTGGTTTTCAAGCGCAATCAGAGCGCCGATTCTCCTTTCCGATAAACGGTAGATCGAGTGTGTGATCCCCTCAAGGAACTTATCGAACTCGGTGATTTCCCGATATTTTTTACCTTTGACGCTCAGGCGTGACAATGCGATCCTAAGTTCCGGCTGGAAAATGATCAGAACAGCGATGACCGCAACATTGACAAAGTACCACATCAATTTCTGAAGAACAGGAAGGTGAAAAAGCGAGGCCGCTCCATAGATCAACCCGAACGCCATGATGCCGAACAGAAGGTCCATTCCGCGCGTATTCCAAAAAAAGGTCAACAGGTAATAGACCATGATCGCGATGATCAGGACCTCTAAACCTGGGACCATTAATTGAAATATTTTCATACTCTATTATACATGTTGGATCGGTATTTCTTCGCAGCTGAGATATTTATCCATGATAACTGCGACATTGCGGTGCTCCTCAACATCGTGAACGCGTATAAAATCCACATTCTCCCTCATCGCAAGGGCGTCTAAAGCGATTGTCGGCGCTAAAAGTTCTTCTGGAGGTTTATCCAAGACCTTGCCCATGAATGATTTGCGCGAAAGGCCCAGCAGCACGGGAAAACCTAATTCCTTAAATTTTTGCAGATTGTGTAAAATTCTGTAATTATCTTCAACTGTTTTTCCAAACCCAATACCGGGATCGATAATAATATTGTTTTCTTTAATCCCTGATTGCATCAAGGATTCGAGGGTTTCCCTGAACCAGTCGATCACTTCTTCTACAACTCCGCGCGGGTAAGCAGGGTTTTCCTGCATTGTCTTTGGCTTTCCTTTCATGTGCATGACGCAGATGCGAACCCCTGTGTCGGATGCGACTTTTACCATCGCGGGGTCGCGAAAACCAGAGACATCGTTGACGATGGAGGCTCCAGCGTCGATAGCCGCTTGTGCGACTTCCGCTTTCATCGTATCGATGGAAATCGGGATGGGTATTTGTTTTTTAAGAGCTTCGATCACAGGGAGCACACGCTCAAGTTCCTCTTCCGCACTTACCTCACTGGCGAATGGACGGGTCGATTCGCCGCCAATATCGAGAATATCGGCACCGTCATTGTACAGTTTGATGCCGCGGGCAATTGCGATTTCATGAGAATAATGTTGTCCCTGGTCGTAGAACGAGTCAGGAGTCACGTTCAGCACACCCATGATCTGGGTCTTCAGGTTTTGCATGGACTTCAACCTCTTTTATAAGGAGGGGATTATATTGATCCAGAGATTATTTGACGAATATTATTGGAGCTGTAAAATTATTTTTCCGAAATAAATGAAGAGCTATTCATGGATGTTGAAATTCTAGCGCGCATTCAGTTCGCGTTTACCATTATGTTTCACTACATTTACCCTCCATTGAGCATTGGGCTGGGCCTATTGCTCGTTATCATGGAGGGTGTGTATATGAAAACCGGTGACGAGGCATACCATCGTATGGCCCGGTTCTGGACGAAAATGTTTGCAGTCACCTTCGCAATCGGAGTCGCTACAGGGATTGTCATGGAGTTTGAGTTCGGGACGAACTGGGCGACTTATTCCCGGTATGTGGGGGATGTTTTTGGAAGCGCTTTAGCGGCAGAAGGAGTGTTTGCCTTCTTTCTTGAATCCGGTTTTCTCGCACTGCTGCTGTTTGGATGGGAAAGGATCAGCCCCCGCCTTCATTATTTTTCCACGATCATGGTCTGCTTAGGAGCCCATTTCAGCGCGATCTGGATCATTGTCGCAAACTCCTGGATGCAAACGCCTGCGGGGTATCACATCGTAGGCGAGGGATTGGGAGCCCGAGCGGAAATTACAGACTTTTGGGCGATGGTCTTCAATCCCTCTTCAGTTGAAAGGCTGTTGCATACCGTTGTGGCCGCTTGGCTGACAGGAGCTTTTCTGGTCATCAGCGTATCAGCATACTATCTCTTGAAAAAGAGGCATAAAACGTTTGCTGTCAACTCGCTCCGCATCGCTCTGATCGTCGCTGCCGTTTCAGTGTTGTTGCAGGCAGTACTTGGAGATATGAGCGCGCGAGGGGTCGCGAAAAATCAGCCGATGAAGCTCGCCGCGATGGAGGGAATCTATGAAACGCAAAAGGGGGCGCCTCTGGTCTTGTTCGGCATTCCTGACTCGGAATCCGCTTCAGTCAAAAATGAAATTGCTATTCCTAAATTATTAAGCTTTCTTTCATTTCGCGATCTGAATGCTGAAGTGAAAGGATTGAACGAAGTGCCAAGAAAGGACTGGCCCAATGTGATGGCTGTTTTTACCACTTATCGCCTGATGCTGTTGATGTGGGTCCTGATGGTCCTTGTTGTCGCGTCAGCCTGGTGGAAATGGAAGAAGGGAACGCTTCTTGAAAGTAAAGGGCTGTTGAGGTTTATGATCGTCTCTGTCCTTTTTCCTCAGATCGCCAACCAGACAGGGTGGATTGCCGCGGAAATGGGGAGGTATCCCTGGATCGTTCAAGATCTGCTTAGAATTTCTGAAGGGTTGTCGAAATCTGTGACAGCGCAGCAGGTTTTAGGGTCCTTGATCATGTTTACAACTGTTTATCTTTTTCTGTTTCTGATGTTTCTTTACCTCTTTAACGAAAAAATCAAGCATGGCCCCGATGAGCCCGAAGAGGAAACTCCTTATCATGGCCTGCATTCATTAGTTGGAGGGATTGGTAATGACTGAGATCTATACCCTTGAATTTTCCTGGTTTCTCATATTTGTCGTCTTATTAACGGGATTTTCAATCCTGGACGGGTTCGATCTTGGGGTTGGCATCTTTCATCTGTTTTCCAAAAGCGATGAAGAAAGACGGTTAATGTTGAACACGATCGGTCCCGTTTGGGACGGTAACGAGGTCTGGCTTGTGACGGCGGGAGGGGCGTTATTCGCCGGATTTCCCGATGTTTACGCAACCCTGTGCTCCGCATTTTATATTCCGATCATGCTCCTGCTCGCAGGCCTGATCTTTCGCGCTGTCGCAATCGAGTTCCGCAGTAAACAACCGATGGCCTGGTGGAGGTGGATGTGGGACCTATTGTTCAGCGGAGCTTCATTAGTCATTGCGCTTGGGCTTGGGTTGGTGATGGGAAATCTCATTGAAGGGATCCCGCTGGACAATCAAAAAGAATTTACAGGGGATTTCGTCGACCTTCTTCATCCTTACGCCTTTCTTGTCGGGATCTTGGTTGTCGCCCTTTTCTCAATGCACGGGGTCATTTATGTTCTGATGAAAACGGAAGGCGCATTGCATGACAAAATGCGGGAGTGGGTCAATCCTGCCATTATCCTGTTCATCATGATGTATGCGTTCACAACAGTCACGACTCTTATTTATTTTCCCCATATGGCCGATGCGATCAAAGAACGCCCTGTCTTCCTTATTTTTGCATTTCTCAATATGCTTGCCATCGCTAACATCCCGCGAGAGATCCATCACAACAGGGATGGCCGGGCATTTTTATCCTCATGCATGAATATCGCCTGTTTAATGGCCCTTTTTGGCATCGGGACATTCCCGAATGTGATCCGCGCCTCTAACGATCCTGAGCTTTTGAGCATGACGATCTGGAACTCGGCTTCTTCATCGAAGACGTTGTGGATCCTGCACCTGATTGCCGCAATCGGCATTCCTGTTGTTCTTGCCTATACGATTGCGATCTATTATATTTTCAGAGGTAAGGTGAGGTTGGACTCAACTAGCTACTGATTGTTCTTTCACCGGCTTTTCCAGCCAGTTGAAAAAACGGTTTTGATTGGATATGCAAAGTCCGACTAATAGAGAAAAGACAAGAAGGATCAATGTCGTCCAAAACTTGATGCGTCGGAAAGTGACAAGCAAAAGTGTGATCGCAAAGATCAGCGTTGCCACGATAAATCCAAAGACGTCGGGATTGGCCCGGAACCATTCAATCATTTCCTGCATCTCAATACCAATCCACTTTTCCGGAATCTATTTGGTAAACAGCTTCCTGTATCATCAATTTTTTCTCTTCGACCAGTTCACGAATGACCTGGCTTCTCCAAAGAATTTCCCGGTGGGTGTGATTGAGGTTGAAGTGGATGGCATGTTGAATTTGTGTGTCTTTAGGTTCATTTCCATACTTTTCCTTCGCTTCACGGATGGCTGGATGGATCTGAGAGAGAAGAGTGCCAATATTTGCCCCAAAATCAGTCTCTCCCAATTCGAATGCAGCTTTGATAGCACCGCAATTTTGATGACCAAGGATGATCAGAAGAGGAGTGCCCAGGTGCTTGACTCCGTATTCCAGGCTGGCCAATGAGAGCTGATCTACTGTATTTCCGGCAATACGGACAATAAACAGGTCTCCTAAATCCTTATTAAAGATAAGTTCGGGAGGAACGCGGGAATCTGAACAGGCCAGGACCGTTGCCATCGGTTTTTGTTCTTCTGCGAGAGAAATGCGTTCTTTCGTTGAAATATTGGGGTTTTCAACAAATTCTTTATTGCCGTTTTTTAACTCCTCGAGAACTCCGGAGCCTGTAAAAGAGAGGGACATAAGGATTCCTAATATAATATACATCGGTTCTTTATCCAATTTTAACACAAGTTTCCTATTCTATCTTCTTAAAAAAAAAGGTATTTCCATGCAACAAGCAAAAGCTTTTCTGAGCTATTTTGATCCCTCAACCAGTAAATATGAAGGAGCTTGGGAAACGTTTGATTCCTGTCTGACGTTTAAACAACAGTTAATTACAATTACTCTGACCGCATTGGCCGCTTTGGTTTCATTGCCGATCCTTGGGTTGGGAGGATTGGCAACATTTCGCGCCCTCGTTAATCGTTATGTTCCCTACGATGCCGGAGATTTACCCGATACTTCTGCCGGAAGTTCAGCCGGAAGGACGAATGATGCTGGACAAAGAACTCTGAATGCCTTGGACAAAGATCAATTTATTGAAGAAGCGAAGCGCCTTTTTGTCAACGAAGCCGAGCCGGCTCTTGTCGATGAAGTGGAATTAGGATCCATTTTAGGCCAACTGTTCGAGCAATATAAAAATGGACGGGTCCTTTTGACAGCCCTTAATGTAGGCACTGTTAAGGAACGTTTTGAACTATTGAAGGATGCCAGAAAACTGGACGGCGATATGGACTCTCCTCAAGAGTTTCTCAAGTTGATCCGTTTTTTAAACAAATTGCCTAGCGATAGAGAAAATTATATCGATAGACTTGTCCGTTTTGGGGCAGGGCTTACAAAAGCGAGCGAGTTTCAGCAGGTTCATCAAGCGCTCTTGACCATCCCTGCAGATGAAGAGGAAGAAGTGGTCGAGGCTTCTGAGACAATAGCGCAGAATTTCCCATCAGCCCCCGATAGAGCGAAATGTCTACAGGCAGTTCAGGTCAACCTTCCCAAAGGAGAAAGGGTCAGACTGATGGAAACAAATGCCGCCCTGCTATCCACTATCTCATCATCATTCCTCTTGCCAGAGTGCCTCGTTAAAGTTCAGTCACTCACCGATGCGAAAAGAGCCTCTGTGACCCCTTTTGTCGAACGTTTAAGAAGTTCGGAAGATGATGGAACAATTTTAAAGCTGACTTTAGATTGCGTGGCAGATGTTCCGGATGAGATCAGCGAGCAACTGCTAGGGAATATCGGCAGATGTCTTCATGGTCTGGAAGGGGAGAATTTGCTTCCTGTTGTTCAGATATTGAGACATATCTCAACCCTGTCTGTCGCTGACCGTATAAACGTTGTCGCTGCAGCATTGACACATATCAGAAGCACCATGCATCCGATTGAGCGTCGTTTGATTTTAAGCGCCCTTTGTTCATTGGAAGGAGACCTCACAACAGTTGATGCTGACCAACTGAAGGAACTGGTACGCCTTAACAAGTTGATGAGCCAGTTCATCAGCAAGCTTGGCAATACTGCTAATAAACAGCAGATCATGGCAGAGATCCAAAAAATCCCTGAAGATCAGCGACCGTCAATTCTCTCAGCAATATCTCCTGTTTTAAGCCGGGTGACAACTGCTGGAGAATTCAAAGAGCTGGTCTGCGGGGTCAAAATGATCGCTCCAGATTATCGGAAAGCAGCAATTGAAAAATGGAACCAGGGAAGAGCGCCGAGGTTCTCCTGGTTAACGATTGTTCGATCAGCCTTCGCAGACAATGTGCCGGCTCAAATCGCTACCAAAGAGTATTTGTATCAGCTGTTGCGTACAGAGACCGACCAGGAGGTTGCTCTCGATATTGCCCGTAGAATATGGGATAATTTGCGCACCTTTGGCATTAATGAAGCAGCTGATGATGAGTTCTTTACTCTGCTTATGGGTATTGTACCGATCGCTCACAATAATTTGGACAGTCCCTATGTTCTCTATCGAGTGCTTATGCAGCAGGATAGGCAAGTGAAAACTCCTGAGGTCGCGATGCGTTCTCAAAAGGTTGCCGGATTAACGGTTAAAATGAACCAGCCTCATTTTGAGAAAATGATCCGTGAGTCTAAGCGGTTGACGTTTGGAGAACTGGACCCGCCGATCAATTTGGATACTATTACCCAATTGTTTACCGATCTCGAGTCCCGTCTTGACAGGCTGTCAGGTGCTGAGCAGAACTATGCCTATACACATGGCGTCAGCGATTGCCAGGTCATTGACGACTATTTTGATAATAGAAGAAGGCCGTCCCTAGAGACAGCGAAGCGAAACTACTATTTGATGAAACGCACCTTTTTAGGAAGTTCCTATATACGGGACACGCTTAATCTACGGGGTGGAGCCACTCAAGCAGTTCCGACAGGATACCTGCATATATACGCCGTGATTAAGTACATCATGGAAAGCTCAAAAGAGATCCAACGTGATTCAGGGCTGACCGCTCAAGAGGAAACATTGCTCCGTATGGTCACTTCGATACAGAACTGCTCGACGGGTAAGAGTGAAGGATTTGCAGCTTTTTACAGTCAGCTGCCCGCGGAGTATCGCAGCCATGCAATGACCGAGGCTTCGACAAATGAGGAAAAGTGTAAAGCTTATCTCGGTACAGTGATCGAAGGTGTGCTCAGCGAGTATCTTTCTCATAATAACTTAGGTCCGATGGCCCAGGAACTGATCGGATCAGATCGTGATGGTCAATTTGTTCACACAAGTAAATACTTGAAAAATTTAATTGGAAAACGTGTAGGTATGCCTTGGGATGTCAGTTTTGACGCATACACAGGTTGTATCAATCGGACATTAAAAGGGCGCTCCCTTGAGGATGTCTTGCGTATTTTCTACAAGCACTTTACTCCAGAGGAATTCGCGCGTCGTGTTCTTCTCAAGATCAATCAAAATTTAGTGCCTAACCGCGAAGAGATCGAAGCGATTGATATAGAGTTAAAAGCCGCGAAAGAAGCACTCGCTGCAAAAATGCGAGAAGGCAGGCTTCAAGAACTTCAAGATTCTCTCGCACCCTTGAAAGGTCAGATCAGTGCTGCCGGACAGCAAAAACAGAAAACAAGGCAGCTCCTTGAAAGACAAAGAGCTAGTGAGACTCAATCAAAACAGTTAAAACAGGTAAATATTGACAGATTTGAAAGAAATCTGGCGGATGAGACAGCAGCCCTAACAAAATTAGTAGAGAACGAAGCGCGTTTGAAGCAAGAATTCGAGGCGGAAAAAGAGCGGCTTGGGGTGAAGCCATTTGCAGAAAGGGTAGCGGCTGTCCGTGAACGCATGGATCAAGCGCATGAAAAGCTGAACCAGGAGTTCGTGGACCTGTTCCCATTTTTATTAGGAGCAAGAGCAACTCATGAATGCTTCAAAGATATCGATTCAACTGAAGAGGCGTATGAATTGACATTGAAAGGTGTCGTCAACGCCTTAATCGCTGCTGGATATTTAGCCGAGTAATCGTGTATCATTTTTCCATGCAGTGGAAAATTTTAGATACAGGGTCAGCGACAGCCAAAGAAAATATGGCTGCTGATGCGACATTATTGAATCAAGCGGGGGATTGTCAACGGCCAATCCTCCATTTTTATGATTGGGAAACGATGTCTGCCACCTACGGCTACTTTTCCAAGCCTGAAAAGCTGTTGGACCTGAACGCCGTTTTTTCTGACGGGATCCAGCTTGCCAGACGGCCGACTGGAGGGGGAGTGCTCTTCCATTTCACCGATTTGGCCTTTTCCATCATCATTCCTCACGGGCATCCATTTTACTCCACAAATACCATGCAGAACTACAAGGTGATCAACACGCACGTTGAAAATGCTGTTGCCCAGCTTCTCGGATCGAAGCCTCTACTTTTGGAACGCGATGTCTCGTCCAGTGCCGCCACAGGTCATTTTTGCATGGGAAAACCAACGAAGTACGATGTGATGATAACGGATAAAAAAGTCGCAGGTGCGGCGCAAAGACGGACGAAGGAGGGGCTGCTTCATCAAGGAACTATCCATCTGGCGCTTCCAGACTTTGACGAGCTCTCTAAGTTCATCAGGGAGCCATCTGTTTTGGATGCCATGCGTACGAACAGCGCCGGGCTTGTCGAACAAACGCAACTTCCTGATGCCAGGAAAGAAATGAAGAGCTTGCTTGTTCAACAGTTTACCGGAGTTGGCCCATGATCCCTATCTTGGCCCATACGAGGCAGTCTTACGCTCAGGCTATTGTGGACCACCTTGGCAAAGGGTACCAGCATGCAGAGCTGCTCTATCGGGAGTGGATGCGGACGGGAAACGTATCTTCGACCCACCCGGCATTCCAAAACGCTTCTCAGCTCTATGATGAGATTCTTAAAGTAACAGATTTCCGTCTGCCCACCATCTCCAAACATCTCATTGAGGGCGATACGCAAAAGCTTCTCGTGCGGTTCGAGGATGGGAATGAAGTGGAGTCGGTCGTGATCCCCATGCAATTTGCGCTGTCGCTCTGCGTTTCATCTCAAGTGGGATGTCGCATGGGGTGCACGTTTTGTCAGACAGGACGAATGGGCCTCAAACGTCATCTAACTCCAGAGGAGATTGTCTCTCAAGCCTACATCGCCCGTCATACGCTCGGCCTTCCCATTCGCAATATCGTTTTTATGGGAATGGGGGAGCCGATGGACAATTTCGATTCGGTTATTCAGGCGATCAAAGTGCTTTCAGATCAAGGGGGAATAGCGTTTGGGATGCGGCGGATCACAGTATCGACCGTTGGAAGGGTGGACGGTATTCGGAGGTTTGCGCAGGAGGTGGACCCTGCGGTCAATCTCGCAGTCTCCATCAATGCCCCCAACGACACACTGCGCAAAACATTGATGCCATTGACGCGTAAATATTCGCTGGGAACAATTAAAGAGGCGCTTGTCGACTACTGCTCACATCCTCGCCGCTCTGTCCTGATCGGCTATGTCCTGATCAAGGGGGTGAACGATACCCTTGAACTCGCTGACGAATTGGCGGCATATGTCGATGGGTTGAAGGCAAAAGTGAACTTGATCCCTTACAACCCTCAAGAGAGCGACCCCTATGCGACACCAGAACCAGTGCAGATCGACGCATTTGCCGATCGACTGCGAGAGAAGGGAGTTCATACTTTGCTAAGGCAGACGAAGGGGGACCAAATGATGGCGGCTTGCGGCCAGCTTGGGGCAAATAATGGAACGGATTAACAGCATCAAACATGAAAAAATCGTTTTTGCCCGCTCACTTCAACAGAGAAAAGGGAGAGTAGAGGCGAACAGCTTTTTGGTCGAGGGTGAGAAACAGATCGAGTGGGTAAAGAAGAGCCCTTGTCGCCTTGAGTACGTCCTGATCCATGACAAGATGGATAAACCTCCCTGTTTTGGCGATATTCCCCATTACCTCTGCACTGATGGCGTATTGAAAAAAGTGACCGGCACAAGTTACCTCGTCCCGTTTATTGGTGTCGCATCGCTGCCTGCTCAGGCTGATCGAGGCACTGAAGAGATCGTTGTTGTTTTGGACGGGGTCCAGGACTTTGGCAATATCGGGACGATTGTTCGCACCGCCTATGGGTTCGGAATCCACTCCGTTGCTTCAACTCAACCCGATTTCGATCTATTCCAACGCAAGACGATCGATGCGTCCAGAGGTGCTGTCTTCCAATCGACTTGTGACGTCTACAGCGATCCGTCTGCTACCGTCAAGGAGCTGAAGGCAAAAGGGTATCAAATTGTCGCCACAGCCCTTGAGGGAAGTACCTTGCAGTCGCTTGCGCAACTAGAGGCCAAGCCGACAGCAATCGTTTTTGGCAATGAGACCA
>Ga0180431_10002739_pt1 | contig 23264 bp, 20 predicted proteins | sample SS_ome_11_FD_132459 | JGI IMG/M metagenome (GOLD analysis project Ga0180431, IMG submission 132459) | Hypersaline lake sediment archaeal communities from the Salton Sea, California, USA - SS_1_MS_1 metaG | ecosystem: Environmental > Aquatic > Non-marine Saline and Alkaline > Hypersaline >...
CCCCCCGCCGCCCCGAGCCGTCTGCGCCACTTGAAAGCTCCGCCGCCTCGGGCCGGCTACCCGCAGGACAGAGGGGTCCCTTTTGCGCGCCGATCCGGGGTCCCGATTGAACGCCGATTGACAGTCGCGCTCGCGGTCGACGGCCGTCTGGCCGTGCCGGACAGTCCCGGCGACGCCAACGACCTCTTCTGCGCCGAGGGACCGGACGCCGTCGCGGCGCTCATCGCCGGTTCAGCCCGGATCCCACCGCCACCGCCGACCTATCCCGCGCCGGTCCTCACGCCCGACGAGGCCCGCGCCAGCCTCGCGGCGGCGATCGCCGGTTTCATGGCTGCGATCCCGGACTACTGGGCTGCGGTCGAGGCCGCGCAGGAGGAGGCGAAGAACCCCGGCACGGACCGCGACCCGCTGGATTTCAACATCGTGGCGCGCGCGGCCTTGCCGCCGCTCCTCGGCCTGCCGGTCGACGTGGGCCTCGGCAAGACCTCGAGCGCGCGCGCCGCCATCGCCGAGCTGATCGCTGGGGGCGGACTCGGCACGCGCAAGGTCGTCTATGCCGTCCCGCGTCACGATCTCGGCGCCGAACAGGTTACGGCCTTCGAGGCGCTCGGGCTGAGCGCCATGCTCTGGAAGGGCCGCACCGCGCCCGATCCGACCGAGACCAATCCCGACCAGCTCATGTGCCTCGACACGGAGGCCACCTTCGACGCGCTCGAGATCGAGCATCCCGTCGAACAGAGCTGCTGCAAGGTCAAGAACGGCGCGGAACTGCTGCTCTGCCCCTGGTTCCAAGACTGCGCCTACCAGCGCCAGAAGCCGCAGGCGCAGGCGGCGCAGGTCATTGTCTGCGCCCATGACAGCCTCTTTCACATGAAGCCGCAGGCCATCGGCGAGGTTGGCCTGCTCGTGATCGACGAGGGCTTCTGGCAGTCGGGCCTGCGCGGTCTCGACGGCAAGGCGACGCTCACGCAGGACGGGCTGGAGCCGGGTCGCACCTCGGTCACCTGCTACAATGGCAAGGGCAAGATGGATGTCGGTGCCACCGCCGACCTGATCGCCGCGCGCGAGCGGCTCTGCAAGGCGCTTCGGGTCACGGAGCCGGGGCCGCTGCGTCTGGGCCTGCTGGAAGCAGTAGGTCTCACGCCGGACGACTGCCGCCACGCAGCGACGCTGGAACGCCGCCGGATGCGCGACGCGGGCCTCCGCCCCGGCATGTCGCCCGTCGAGCGGCGCAAGCGCGTCGAGGCGGTCCTGCCGCCCGCAGGCGAGCCATGGGCCCCGCCCGGGCGCTGCGCCACGCTCTGGCTGATCCTCGCCGAGGCGCTGGAGAACGGCCATGACGCGGCCGGCGCGGAACTCGTCCACGAGATGACCGAGGCCGGCTCCGTCCGCGCGCTCCGCCTGCGCTGGCGCAGCACCATGAGGAAAGGCTGGGCTGCGGAGGCGCCGATCCTGCATCTCGACGCGACGCTGCGGCCGGAACTCGTCCAGACCTACCTGCCGCGGATCGATATCGGCCCGCCCGTCGCCGCGCGCCAGCCTCATGTCCGCGTCCGACAGGTGACCGGCAGCCCGACCTCGGCCCGCGCCCTGACGCCCTCGGCCGACGCGCCCGAGCGCGACCGCAAGGCCGCCGCGACCCGCCTGCGCGACCTCCGCGCCTGGATCGACCTCCGGGCGCGGCAGTGCCATCGCCCTGGTCAGGCCATCGATCTGCTGATCGTCGGGCAGAAGGCGGCGGTCGATGCGCTCAGGTCGGCCGGGTTGCCGCCTCGCGTCGAGGCGGTTCATTTCAACGCGCTGAGCGGGCTCGACCGCTGGGGCGGGATCGGCGGCATGGTGATCCTCGGCCGCACGCTTCCCGCGCCGCGCACGGTCGAACTCAATGCCATGGCGCTGACCGGCCGCGAGCCTGCGCCGAACCCGGCAGACGCGGGCTGGTGGTATCCGATGGTCGAACGCCGCGTGCGGCTCGCGGCCGACCGGACCGCGCCGCTCGCGATGGAGGAACACGCCGACCCGATCGCCGAGGCCGTGCGCTGGTGCATCTGCGAGGGCGAGCTGATCCAGGCCATGGGCCGCGGGCGCGGCGTCAATCGCACCGCCGCCACGCCGCTCGAGATCGACCTGCTCACGGATGTGGTCCTGCCCGTCACCGTCGATGCGCTGCTGCCGTGGTCCGATCTCCGCCCGACCCGGCGCGACCTGATGGCGCTGACCGGCATCGTGCTCGAGAACGCCGCCGACATGGCGGCCTGCTTTCCGGAGCTCTGGTCCACGGCCGCCGCAGCCCGGCAGGATCGGTCGAGGAGTGTGACAAACTGCTATTATAGGGATCTCTATAATAGCCAAATGTCACACTCCTCCGTGGAGGTGACCTATCGCCCGCAAGGCGCCGGCCATCGCGTCCGGTCTGCCCGTGTCGATCTCTCGCGCATTCCCGATCCGGAAGCCTGGCTCACCAACCGCCTCGGGCCGCTCGCCCGCTTCGAGACCTGTCACATCGCGGGCGCTGACGCCAGCGTGCCGGATCCCGCCGACGCCGCGCGCCTCGACGCCCTCGCATCCCGCCTGACCGCCAGCATGCAGGCCGTGCTCGCCGCGCGGCGTGCGGCCCTCGATGCGCTGTCCGCCCGGCTGGAGGCCGCGACGCCCGCCGCCCTTCGCCACCCCCATCATTCCCAACCAGAAGAGGAGACCGAGACATGAGTTACGAACGATTGCGTCTCTACGACGCCGGCCGCTTCCACGACACCGAGTTGCCCGACTGGTACCGCGAGGCCGAGCGGCTGAGCGAGACCGAACGCATCGACTTCCACCGGGCGCTCGACCGCGTCCTCGATTGCGAGCACACGCTCCTGACCGAGGAGGGCCTGCTGGGCGGCGCGCTCGAGATCCGGTTCTGGCCGAGCGAGATCCACGGCTTCCTCGTGCTGATCGAGACGCCGCTCTCCTTCGTCGAGCATGTCATCGTCCCGAACCCCGCGGACTGGCTGCCCTTCCTCTCGCGCCATCTCGCACCGCTCATCGCGGTCGCCAACCAGAGCTCCCTGATCGCGCTCCACGGCAGGATCGGCAACGCCTTCATCGCCTGGGCCCGCCACGGCAAGGGCAGCCACATCGGTCGCGAGACGGGAGAAAGCCGGATCGACCTCGACAACGACCGAGACCGTCGCCGGGCCCAGCAGGTGCGCGCGGCCATGGAACGGGAACGGCAGGAGGGTCGGACATGAGCCAGCATCGCCATATCGGTCTCGAGCGCCAGGACGGCTACGACGTCGGCCGCGATCCGCGCACCATGACGATGGGGGACCTGGAGCAACTCGGCCACGCCCGGGTCTCGCCCCTGCGCGCCCTGCGGTTGAAATGCCTCGATTGCTGCAACGGCTCGGCGCGGGAAGTGCGGCTCTGCACGGCCGTGGACTGCCCCAGCTGGCCGTCCCGGATGGGAAAGAACCCGTGGCGCAAACCTCTCAGCGAAGAAGAGTGCGCCGAGCGCCGGGCACGGTTCGCGGGCAAGATCCCCGCTGCGCCGTCGGACGCCCAGAAAACTGGGGGCGAAATCGCCGCCTCGCATCTGGGTAGGGGGAGAGACCCGGACGCGCCGACTTCGGCTTTTCCTGCCAGCGTGCTGGACGAAAACACGGGAGGTCCGTCATGAAGACGATGCGCTGGCATCCTCCAGGCTATGGCGGCGAACGCCGCGACCCGGACCGCGTGAAAAGGGATGGGTGGCGCGATCAGGGCGTGCTGGCCGTCTCCATCGACGACGAGCGTATCAGCTGGCCAGAACGGGAGTTGGTCCGACAACTGGGCGATAAGCTGTATGGGCCAAGGCAAAGCGAGGCCGATGCACGGGAGCCGTGAGCGGATTCCCCTCTGGCCCCCTGACTCCACACCGGGGTCCAGACGGGGTCCACCCGCCAACCCGTTGAAGTTTCTGGTTCCTTCTGGGCCATTCCGTATACGGGAGGGCGCAGCGCGCAATATCGCCAGCGACAGGGCCGAACTTTTGGGAAGCCACTCAGGAATCCGGAGTCCGGCGGATGGCCGGAAAGCGCAATGATCGTTGGAGGTCGAGAGGCTTGCGTGCTGGACTCCGCGATGGCTCCGGAGTCCAGCTGGAATCCGGTGGACACCTGCGGTCAGCATCCACCGGCAAAAAGCATAGCCGCATCCGGTCGATCGGCTGCAAGCCTCCGACCGCTATGGCCGTTGCACCTCTTCCTCGTGTGCCTCCTCGCGGCGCCTTCGTCGCCGCTCCTCGGCCTCTCGAGGTGTCGGGCCGGAAAACGAGGCCGATGGACGGCACCGGCTGCCAGGTGCCGTGGGCAGGCGCGAGGGGCCGCAGCGGCCCCGCCCTGCCGTGTTCCAACGCGGCGGACTGGCGGCGTCGGCCGGCCGCCTTTGCAGGACTGTCACATCCCGCTGGTATCGCCGCAACCACCGTCCAACCTGGAGAATGACATGAAATCCACGACTTGCATCGCCCTCGTCCTCGCCCTCGGCGCCGCACCGGCGCTCGCGCAGAGTGGCGAGGACGTGACCGGCACGCTCGTGCTCTATACCTCGCAGCCCGACCAGGACGCGCAGCAGACCGTCGACGCCTTCAACGAAGTCTATCCCGACGTGGAGGTGGAATGGGTCCGCGACGGGACCACCCAGATGATGGCCCGCCTGCGCGCCGAGTTCGAGGCGGGGCAGCCGCAGCCCGATGTCCTGCTTATCGCCGACACGGTGACAATGGAGGCGCTGGAACAGGAAGGCCGCCTGATGGCCTATCCCGAGGCCGACGTCTCGGCCTTTGCCGAGGGCCTGATGGACCCCGAGGGCTACTACTTCTCGACCAAGCTCATCACCACCGGCATCGTCTACAACACCGCCGCCGAGATGGTCCCGTCGAGCTACACCGACCTTCTCGAGGAGGCCGCGACGAACAACATCGTCATGCCCTCGCCGCTCGAGTCCGGGGCCGCGACGATCCACATGTTCTCGCTCACCTCGATCCCCGAGCTTGGCTGGGACTACTACCAGGGCCTCGCCGACCAGGGCGCGATCGCTCAGGGCGGCAATGGCGGCACCTACCGCGCGGTGGCGGGCGGCGAGGCGCGTTATGGCTTCGTCGTGGACTTCCTCGCGCTGCGCAACATCCAGGACGGCGCACCGGTGGGCTTCGTCTTCCCCGAGGAAGGCGTCTCGGCGGTGACCGAGCCGGTGGCGATCCTTCAGACCGCGCAGAACGTGCCGGCAGCGCAGGCCTTCGTCGATTTCCTCCTGTCGGTCGAGGGGCAGGAACTAGCCGCGAGCCAGGGCTACCTGCCGGCGCATCCCGACGTGGCCGCGCCCGACTACTTCCCCGACCGGTCCGAGATCCGGGTGATCAACTTCGATCCGGCCGAGGCGCTGGCGAACGACCAGCCCTACAAGGAGCGCTTCGCCGACATGTTCGGCGGCTGATGCGGCGCATCCTCGACGGCGAGCGTCTGGCGCTCGCAACACTGATCGCGGCGGCGGCGGGGATCTTCCTGCTGCCGCTCGTCCGTCTGTTCTGGGTCGGCCTTTCGGGCGGGCTCGGCCCGCTTGCCGAGGCGCTCGACAGCGACACGACCCGCCGCGCGCTGTGGAACAGCCTCGAGAGCGGGCTCGCCTCGGCGACGCTCGCGCTCGTCCTCGGCACGGTGCTGGCCTTCGCCATCGGGCTGACGAACCTGCGCGCCAAGGGCGTCTTCGTCTTCCTCCTGCTCCTGCCGATGATGATCCCGCCGCATGTGACGGCAATCTCCTGGATACAGGCGCTGGGGCCGTCGAGCCCGGTCCTCGGCGCCTTGGGCATCGCGCCCGAGATCGGCGCGGCCCATCCGCTCTACTCCCGCGAAGGGGTGATCCTGCTCCTGACGATCCAGCACACGCCGCTGGTGTTCCTCGTGATGCTGGCCGCCCTCCGCGGCCTGCCCCGCGAGGTGAGCGAGGCCGCCCGGATCGCCGGCGCGGGCCCTGGGCGCCTCTTGCGCCGCATCCTCCTGCCGCTCCTCGCGCCGTCGCTCGTGGCGGCCTTCGCGCTGGCCTTCGTCTCGGCCTTGGGGAATTTCGGCATCCCCGCACTTCTGGGCATCCCCGGGCGCTACGTGACGCTGCCGGTCCTGATCTGGCGCCGGCTCGCGGGCTTCGGGCCGAGCGTGCTGACCGACGTGGCGGTGCTCGCGATGATCCTCGCGCTGATCGCTATCCTGTCGGTGGCGCTGCAGGGCTGGCTGCAGCGGGTCGTCCGCGCGGGCCTGATCGGGCCGCCGCAGCCGGCGCTCGCCATCGGGCTCGGCCGGGCGCGGCCCGTGTGGGAAGGGGCGCTCGCACTCTTCGTGGTTGCCACGCTCGCGCTGCCGCTCGCCTCGCTCGTCGCCACCGCGCTGGTGCCGACCTACGGCGTGCCGCTGACGCTCGCCACGCTCACCTGGGACAACTTCGCCGAGGTGCTGCTGCGCCAGGACGCCACCGTGCGGGCCTTCGTCAACTCAACGCTGATCGCGGGCGCCGCCGCGCTGACGCTCGCCGCGCTCTCGGCGCTCGTGGCCCATTTCGGCGCGCGGGCGGAGCGGACGGGCCGTGCCACGAGCGGTTTCGCCACGACGCTGGCCGAGGTCAGCTACGCGATCCCGGGCCTTGTGATCTCCATCGCCTTCATCCTCGTCTACATCCGGCCGATCCCGGGCCTTGGCCTGTCGCTCTACAACACGCTTACGCTGATCTTCCTGGCCTATCTCACCGCCTATTTCGCCGTCGCGCTGAAGCCCGTCGCTGCGGCGGCGGGACAACTCGACCCGTCGCTCGACGACGCAGCAAGGGTCTCCGGCGCGCGCTTCGCCCGGAGACTTCTCCGCGTGCACCTGCCGCTGATGGCGCCCGCCGCCGCCTCGGGCGCGATCCTGGTATTCCTGACGGCCTACAACGAGATCACGGTCTCCGCCCTTCTGTGGTCGCGCGGGAACGAGACCATCGGGACGACGATCTTCAACTACGAGGACGGCGGCTACACGACGCTGGCCTCCGCCATGTCCTCGATCACGGTGCTCGCGACCGTGATCCTGATGACGCTACTCGACCGGCTGGGGCGCCGCCTGCCGCCGGGCGTCGTGCCCTGGCGCCTCTGAGGGCGGCGCGGGCAGGACCCAGCCGCCGGTGAGCGCGAGGTCGAGGGTCTCGCCCGAGGTCAGGCGGCGGGAGCTCGAGACCGGCAGGGGCTCGGGCAGTCCGTCGACCTCGGCCAGCCCCTCCCAGACGCCGCCGCGGTAGAACACCCGGTCGAGCCGGGCGCGTAAGGGGCCCTGCCCGAGCGCGACGTCGCCCGGACGGACCACCAGCGTCACGCCGCCGGGGGCCGCGCCGTCCGGGGCGCGCACGGGGATGTCGTAGCCCGCGACGCGCGCCCGTCCCGCGCCAGCGAACCGCGCCGGCAGGAGCGCGGCGCGGCCGATGAAGCGCGCCACCTCCGCCGTGGCGGGGCGGTCGTGGAGATCCTCGGGCGTCGCCACCTGGCGGAAGCGGCCCGCGCCCATCACGGCCACCCGGGTCGCGAGCGCCATCGCCTCGCGCTGGTCGTGGGTGATGTAGATCGTCGTGGCGCCCGCACGGGCGTGGAAGGCGGCGATCTCCTCCTCCATGCTGGCGCGCAGATGCGGGTCGAGATTGGCGAGCGGCTCGTCCATCAGGATCGTCCGCGCGCCCCCCGCGAGGCACCGGGCGAGCGCCACGCGTTGCCGCTGGCCGCCCGACAGCTCCGCCGGGCGCCGCGTCGCGAAGTCGCTCAAGGCGACCGTCCGCAAATGTCCCCCGGCCTCGGACCGGGCCTCGCCCCGCGATCGCCCGGCGCTCTCGATCGGGAAGGCCACGTTGCCGAGCACATCCATATGCGGCCAGAGCGCGTAGGACTGGAACACCACGCCCACGTCGCGGTCTTCCGGCGGGACATGCAGGCCGGGGCGCGAGACGGTGCGGGCGTCGAGCCTGATCTCGCCCCCGTCGGGGCGTTCCAGCCCGGCGATAAGGCGCAGGAGCGTGGACTTTCCGCAGCCCGAGGGCCCGAGCACGACGAAGAACTCGCCGGCCTCGATCTCGGCCGTGACGCCTGCGACGGCCGGCTGGCCGGCAAAGCTCTTGCGGATGTCGATGAGCGAGATCGCCATGACGGCCTTTCCCGGATCGCGCGCGGCCGTGGGCCGTTTTCCGGAGGTTTGATCACAGCTATTCCGTGCCGAGGCAACCATCGATGTGGAACGGGGCGCAGGTGCCTGGCCGCCCGCGTTGCGGTCCATGCGCTGCCAGAGCGCATTCTGGACCGACGCTAGGCCGGATGTGCCCCCGGCAGGTCTTGGGAACGCCGCCCGAGCCACTCCCGGATCGCGGCCTCTGACGCGCCGTGGAAGTCCGCCTCGGCCAGTTCCGCTGGATCCTGTCGCGATGGGCAGACGGGATGCGCGATCCGATCTTCCGGGCCGAAGCGCCACACCCAGTCGACCGAGCCGTCAGGTCCGGTCTCCGCAATGAAGCGCGGTCTCGTCATGGCGTATCCGTCTCTCGCCCGATCTCGTGTCACCGAAATGTCATATCCCGAGCGGTGCAGGCGCGAAAAGACCGTTTCCGACATCCCGTGGATTTGTCGCAATTGACGTTGCGGAACACGGGGGCTGTCAAGGCGCAGTCCCTCGATCTGTGCTCAGGCGATACGATCGCGCGCCTCGAGCCAGGAGAATCTGTCGGAAAGGTCCCGCAGGAGCGCGGCATCATCCGCGGCGAGAATGCGACCGTCCCGCAGAAAGGGGGCGTAGGGTCGCCGGTCGAGCATGCGTACCGACCCGCCGGCCTCCGTCGTTACGAGCGCGCCGGCCGCGTGGTCCCAGACCTTCGCACCGCCCGAGAGACAGAACCGCACCCGGCCCTGCGCCAGCATGCGGTATTCGTGGCAGGAGCAGCGCAGCGCATCTACCCGGCCAAGCCCCGTCAGCTGCGCGGCGAGGCGTGCCCGGTCCGCAGCGGGGAAGTTGAAGGGCGACACCAGTCCCTTCGCCTCAACCACGTGCCCCGCGCCGCCGACGCGCAAGCGGTGCCGCGTGGGCTCTCCCGCCCGTTCGAACCAGGCGCCGCCGCCCGCCCGCGCTGCGATCCAGTCATCCATCACGGGATCGTAGAGCACGCCCGCCACGGTGCGTCCGCGCTCGATCACGGCGAGGATGACGCCAAAGACGGACAGGCCCGCGGCGAAGTTCCACGTCCCGTCGATCGGGTCGATCACGAAGGCCAGCGGCGCGCCGGGCAGCCTGTCAAGGAGGCCCGGATCGGTCTCGACCGCTTCCTCGCCGACGATCAGCGCCTCGGGAAAGTCGCGCGCGAGGGCCTGCGCGATGGCGCCCTCCGCAGCGAGGTCGGCCTCGGTGACGAGATCGTCGGGTGCCGTCTTCGCGCGGATGTGGTCGGGCTGCAGCCGGCGGAAGCGCGGCAGGATCTCCGCCGCAGCGGCCTCGCGGACGATTTCGATGCAACGGGAGAGGTCGCGGTCATCGCCGAAGGAGGCGGGCGTTTCAGGTTCCGTCATGTCCCCTCCGTTCGGCATCTCGTGGTCCCGCGCGAGACCTTCGAGATCCCGAAGGTGCGCGTCTCGAACGGACGGTCCGGGGAATCCAGCCTTGCGAGGGCAAGCTCGACCGCGGCGGCGGCCTGTTGCGCGACGTCCTGCCGGATCGTGGACAGGGCATAGGCGCTCCAGCCCGCCTGTTCGATGTCGTCGAAGCCCACGATCTGCAGAGCCCCCGGAATGTCCAGGCCGCGCTCGTGCCGGAGCCGGTCGAGAACGCCGAGCGCCAGAAGGTCTGTGGCGCAGAAGATGCCCTCGACGCCGTCCCGATGCGTGGCGGCCTCGATCGCGTCGGCGGCGGCGTGGCCCGCCGCGTGGCTCTGGTCCGCGCTTTCGATTGTCACGACGGGACGGTCATCAGCTCGGCAGCAGGCGAGGAAGGCCTCGGCGCGGCCGCTCACGGACCAGGTGCGCTCGGCCGATGCGAGGAGCGCGAAGCGCGTCACCCCACCCGCGCGCAGAATCTCGAAGGCGGCCCGGCCGCCCGCCTCGAGATCCATGCAGACCGTGTCGGCCCCGGCCGAGGCCGGCCCGCGATTGATCATCACCAGCGGCACGCCGGCGCGGTTGCAGGCCTCGACGACTTCGGGTGCGGGGGTATCGGAGGTGACGATGACGCCCGAGACGCTGTAGGAGAGGATGTTCTGGATCAGGGCCCGGACATCCTCGCCCCGGTCGGCCACGAGCAGCAGCGGATCGAGCCCCTCGCGCAGGAGGTTCTGCGCCAGGCACCGCACCTGCAGCGCCCGGAACGGCGTGTCGAGCCGCGAGGCCACGATGCCGACAAGCCTCGAATGGCGCGCCTGCAGCCCGCGGGCGAGCGCGTTGACCCGGTAGCCGAGCGCCTCGGCGGCGTCGAGCACGCGCGCGCGGACCTCGGGCGAGACGCGCGCGCCGGGGGTGAAGGTCCGGCTCACGGTCGAGCGCGAGACGCCCGCCTCGCGTGCCACATCGAAGGACGTGGGCGTGCGCGTCCTCGGCTCACCGCCCATGGGTGTCGAGCCCCGCCGCCTCCATTCGGCGGCGGAAGGTGAAGATGTCGTCGATGTTCGCGATGTCGGGCCGGGCGGCGATCATCCGGTCGAAGACCGCCGGATCGCGGCCCATGTAGCAGATCATCAGATCGGCGCCAAAGGCCCGCGCGGCCTCCATGTCGGACCAGTCGTCGGTGCTGTCATACTCGATGATGTCGGGCGAAAGCCCCTCGAAGCAGGCTTCGAGCGGTCCGAAATCCATCCGTCGCGTCATGATCCTCGCCTTGGGGTCCGCCGCCTTGATGGCACGCAGGCCATCGTAATCCCAGCCCCAGAAGATGCATCGCTCGACGATCCCGGCCCGCTGCACTTCGCGCAGGGCGGCGAGGGGGTCGGCGTCCTTGATCTCGATGTAGATGCCGCGCCCCCAGTCCCGCGCGCAGTCGAGCATCTCGGCCAGAGTCGGCAGCCGGACACCGGCAAAATGCGGGTCGAACCAGCACCCGGCGTCGAGCGCGCGCAGCTCCGACATGGGCAGGTCGGTGACGGGCCCCGATCCGTTCGTGGTCCGGTCGACCGTGGCGTCGTGGCTGACCACGAGTTCTCCATCGGCGGAGGTGCGCAGGTCGAGCTCGACCCAGTCGAACCCGGCGGCGAAGGCGCAGGCGGCGGCGGGCAGTGTGTTCTCGGGCGCCACGGAATTGGCGCCTCGATGCGCGACGGTGCGGACCGGCCAGACCGTCGGCGCGCGGAACGGGTGCACCAGTTCCGGCGTGTCGGAGCAGATGCCGAGGATGGGAAGCCCGCGCAGATCCGCCATGCGGCCGGGATCCTCCTCGTGCCACAGGACGATGCGCTGGCCCTGCGCCGCGGCGCGCAACAGGAACTCCGGCGTGAGGCTGTCCTGGGGGCGGTCCATCCTTTCCCAGCACAGGTGGATGATGTCGGCGCCGGCCGCATGGACGAACGGGTCCGCGCCGAGCGGCACGAGCGCGGCGTTCGGGTAGGTCACGCCAGCCGCCTTCAGGGCTGCCACGGCGGCGGGATCGAACGCGCCGAGGATCGCCCGCTCCAGCCCCGCCTGCCGCAGCGCCCCGGCCACGGCGAGCGGGTCTGCGTCCTTGATGTCGGCGTAGATCCCCGCGCCCCGCGCCAGCGCCCGCGCGATCACCGCGTCGAGCGTCGGCACATTGCAGTCGGCGGCCAGCGCGTCGGCCGTGCTCGCCGCGACCGTCAGGCCGGAGGCTGTCGTCGCGTCGTGGTGGGCCACGAGGACACCGTCGCCCGCGGTGCGGATGTCCACCTCCCAGAACTCCGCGCCGAGATCGCTGGCCAGGTCGAAGGCGCGCAGCGTGTTGGCCCGCGCATAGGCCGAGGCGCCGCGATGGGCGATGGCGTAAGGGCGCACGGGATCGAGCCAGCGGGTCACAGCCGCCGCCCCTCGGGCGAGAAGGCGAAGATGCGGTCGAGGTCGATCCCCCAGTCCACGGACGCGCCCAGCCCCACGCCCGAGCCCGCCGGAAGGATCGCCCGGAGCCGCCCGCCACCCGCCAGTTCCACCTCGAAGAGGTCCTCGCGCCCGTGGTTCTCCAGCATGATGACCTCGCCCGGGATGGGCCTGCCCTTGCACGGCCCGTAATGTTCCGGCCGGACGCCGAGGACGACCGGCCCGCGCCCGCGCAGCCGCCCGGCATCCCCGAGGCTCGGGCCCTGGGCGAGGCGCAGCTCGTCCCCCGCTTCGGCCTCGAGAAACGCGATGGGCGGATTGCCGAGGAAGCCGGCCACGTAGCGGTCGGCGGGGTTGTCGTACATCTCGGCCGGTTCGGAAATCTGCACGATCCCGCCCTCCTTCATCAGGGCGATCCGGTCGCACATGCTCATCGCCTCCACCTGGTCATGGGTCACGAGGATCGCGGTGATCCCGGTCTGCCGCTGCACCCGCCGGATCTCGGAGCGCATCTCCATCCGCAGTTTCGCGTCGAGATTGGCGAGCGGCTCGTCGAGCAAAAGGACATCGGGCTCGCGCACCAGCGCCCGGGCGAGCGCCACGCGCTGCTGCTGGCCGCCAGAGAGCTGCGCGGGCCGCCGCTCCAGAAGCTCGCCGATCTGCACGAGGTCCGCGATGGCGCGCACCTTGCCGTCCATCTGCGCCGTGCTCTCGCCCCGGACACGCAGCGGGAAGGCGATGTTCTGGGCCACCGTCATGTGCGGGTAGAGCGCGTAATTCTGGAACACGATGCCCACGTTGCGCGCCTGCGCGCTGACGCCTGCCACGTCGCGCCCGCCGAAGAGGATGCGTCCGCCATCGACCCGGTGGAGGCCCGCGATGGCGAAAAGCGTCGTGGACTTGCCGCAGCCCGAGGGCCCCAGGAGCGCGATCATCTCGCCGTCCTCGACGGTCAGGTCCAGCGCGTCGATCACCGTGGTGTCGCCGAAGCGCTTGGTGAACCCCTCCAGCACCAGCCGCATCAGCCCTTCGTCCCCCCGCCGTAGATGTTCATCAGCTTCTTTTGGAAGATCGCGTAGATCGCCAGGACGGGCAGGGCGTAGAAGATCGACACCGCCTTGAAGAGGCTGAAATCCGCGAACCGGTCGTCGGCGATGATCGAGGCCAGATAGGTCGCGAGCACCTGCGGCGCGTTGGCGGGCGCGAGCACGAGCGGCAGGATGAACTCCGACCAGCCCGAGAGGAACGAGAAGATCAGGATCGCGGCAAGCCCCGGCTGGACCTGAGGCAGCACCAGAAGCCGCCAGACGGTGAAGCGGTCCGCCCCGTCGGTCACGCCGGCCATCTCGATCTCCCACGGGACGCTGTCGTAGAAGCCCTTCATGATCCAGATGCCGAACGGCAGCTCGAAGGCCACCTTCACGAGGATCACGCCGGTCAGCGTGTCGTAAAGCCCCATGTATTGCAGGATCAGGAAGACCGCGACGATGAGCGTGATCGTCGGGAAGGCGTGGAGCACGATCAGCCCGCCGAGGAAGACGCCGCGCCCCGGCATGTTGAGCCGCGACAGCGCATAGGCCGCCGTGAGCGAGATGGAGGTCACCATAAGCGCCGTGCAGGCCGCGAAGATCAGCGTGTTGCCCGCGAGGCGCCAGATCGTCGGCCCGCCCTCGGAAAGCGGCCCGGTCAGGAACCGCCAGTGCCGCAGGGTGAACCCGTCGGGGATGATCGAGCCGGGCGGCGTGGTCGTGACCGTGTCGACCACCTGGTAGACATACATCACCACGAGCGGCGCCGAGAGCGCGACCAGAACCGCGATGAGCGGCCAGTGGCGGGCGTGACGGGCGGGGCTCTCGTGCATGGCGCTCACCTCTCGATCCGCGGCTTCGACAGGAGCGCCTGGAAGTTGAAGAACCGCAGGTAGAGGAGGGAAAGCGCCGTGCCGATGATCACCAGGACCAGTGCGAAGGTCGCGCCCAGCCCGTATTGCAGGTTGCCGCCGTAATTGTTGAGCGCCGTGCGGAAGGCGGCCATGGCCCAGACCTCCGTCGCGCTGCCGGGCCCGCCGCCCGTGCTGAGCAGGATGTATTCGAAGGAGGCGAGCAGCGAGAGCGTCTGGTAGGCGGTCACGAACAGGATCGGCCAGCGCATCTGCGGCAGGATGATGAAGCGCACCTGCTGCCAGCGCGTGGCGCCGTCGACCTCGGAGGCCATCAGCATCGTCTGCGGGATCGCCTTGATGGCGCTGGCGAAGATGATCATCCCGAAGGAGGCGCCGACCACCCCGTTGATCAGGATGACGGCGGTCCAGGCATGGACCTCGGAATGCATCATCCAGTTGATCCGCTCGACGCCGAAGGGGGCGAGCGCGCTCGCGATGAAGCCGTTGTCCCACATCAGCCATTTCCACATCAGCACGTAGAGGACGGGCGGCAGGATGCGCGGCATGAACCAGATGGCGCGGAACGTGGCCGAGCTCCGCTCGGGCAGGTAGAAGGTGCTGACGGCGAGGAAGAGGCCGAGCCCGACGTTGAAGATCACGAGCGTCAGCGCGACATACATCACCGTGTTGATCGCGTAGCGCGCGGTGGAGGGCAGGCTGAGCAGAAGCTCGAAATTGCGCGTCGTCCAGGACCAGCCGGTATAGGCTGCCTCCACGATCGCGTCGTGGTCGGCCTCCGGGATGCCTGCCGCGGCGAGGTCGGCGCGCAGGGAGGCGGCCGTGTCGTGGCGGGTGTTCAGGACCGAGCGCTGGAACAGCTCGGCCGCCTGCTTGCGGTCCCGCGTCATGCGCAGCTCGGGCGCGCGCAGGTCGCGCAGGGCCCGCTCCAGCTCGCGCCGCGTGTCGAAGCTCTGCCTGCCGAGCTCTTCCTCGACGCGCTCGGCCAGGTCGTCGCCGAAGGCCGCGCCCAGCGCCGCGATCCCTTCGGCATCCACCGCGTAGCCCGCGTCGGAGAGCTGCGACAGGGTGGCATCGTTCAGCCCGTCCTCGGCGAGGTCGCGCAGGCTGTCCTCGGTCAGCATCCAGTCGCCGCCGCGGATGCCGGTGGCCGTGGACATGTTGGTGAAGGCGAAGACCGCCGTCATCACCACGGGCAGCAGGTAGAACAGCACGACCGCGATCAGCGCGGGCGTGAGAAACAGTAGTCCGATCCTGTCCTGTCGCATGGCGGGGGCCTTCGGGGTCGGACGGGCCGGCAGACGGCCCGTCCGGGGCGTTTCAATCAGCGCACGATCAGCTCGTCGCCCAGCACGGAGGTCAGCTCGGCCTCCAGTTCGGCAACGGCCTCCTCGGGGCTCTGCACGCCGGTCCACGCGCTTTCGAGGCCCGACCACATGGCCTCGGAATAGACGCCGTAATCGGGGTGGTTCGGCTGGCTGTTGGCGTGCGGCAGCAGCACCGAGGTCGCCGCATCGGCCCAGGGGTCCTGCGCGTAGAGCGGCACGATGGACTGGCTCTCGGCCACGGCGAGATGCGCGGACTTGATCGCGTGCAGCGTGTTGATCCGCGGCTCGGTTGCGATCTCCACCAGTTGCGCGGCGATGTTCTGCACGTCGTCATCGCCCTGGTCGGTCACGAGATAGACCAGGGGATGGGTGATCGTGTTCGGGCGGCCGGCCTCGGTGCCACCGGCGGGGATCAGGGTGAAGGCGACGGTTCCGAAGAAGTCGTCGTTGCCTTCGCGGATGTAGCGGCCGTAGTGCCACGTCCCGCCATGCCACATCGCGGCGTTGCCGTTGGCCACGTCGGCATACCACTCGTTCCAGTCCGTGCCGATATGGGTGCGGCTGGTGACGCCCGCTTCAACCGCATCGACGAAGAACTGGTAGAACGCGGTCATCGCCGCGCGGTCGAGCACCAGCTTGCCGCTTTCGGGATCGTAGAGCTCGCCGCCGAAGGACTGGTAGAACTGCGCGTAGTCCGGCCCGTTGGAGACGCGCGGGTAGAAGCCCATCCCTTCCTCGACGAGGCCCATCTCCACGGCGCGCGTGGCGTCTTCCAGAACGTTCTGCAGCGTGTAGTCGCCCGCCAGAACCCGCTCGGGCAGGGCGTCGATCTCCGCGTCCGTGTAGCCGATGGCCCGCATGTGCTCGCGCCAGAAGAAGAACGGGCGGCTCTCGGCATCCTGCGGGATGGCCCACTGCACGCCGTTGAACGCGGCGATGTCCATCAGGTTGGGGTAGACGTCGGCGATGGGCCAGGCGTCGAGGTCGAGATAGTCCTCGACCGGCACGATATAGCCCGCCTGGCTCCAGGGGGCGATATCGAGGTGGCTCGTCACCACGATCTCGGGCGCGTCGCCGGCCTCGGCGGCCAGCGTCACCGCCTGCTTGAACTCGGCCCAGCCGCCGAATTCCCACATGTTGGTGACGTTGATGCTGATGTCCTCGCCGCGGATCGCCGCTTCGCGCTCGAGGATGTCGGCGGCCATCTCGATGGCCTCCCAGCGGTAGCTGTCAGCCTCGCTGGAGCCGCCGCTCCAGACCCGGATGTCGTAGTTCTGCGCGGCGGCGGCGCCGGCCAGGACGCTGCAGAGCGCGGTCGCTGCAAGAAGTCGCTTGGTCATGGATCTCTCCCTTGCGCCAGGCACGGTGGCAGCCGTCCCTCGCGGCAGATGTCAGGTGGCTTCGGATCGACGTGTGCCACGGTCGTGCACACGTGTGCATCGTGGTTAACGCGCCTTGACGAAGTCGGCGTGACGTTAAGGAAAAAGAAATGTGACGCTTGCCGAGACCTCCCCGTGCATCCGCTCGGGGCGTTGACGACCGTCAGGGACAGATCGCCGTCTGCCGTTCCGGCGGTGCCGCGGAGGCGCCTCGCTTGGCGGCGCGCGCCGGGTCGACAGGGCCCATCCGTCTCACCAGCGGATGTGGCGCGGCCAGGCAAAGCTTTCGTCCGGATCGACAGCGCCGAGGGCGAGGCACGTCCGCCGCAAAGCGGTGGCGACGTCCGCGCGAGGCAACGCGGCCAGATCGCGCGCCTCGATCGGCGCGCCGACGGTCATCGAGACGTCGCTGCCGATCCGCCGTCGCGTCTCGCCGAACAGCATCGCGACACGCAAGGAATAGGACATGTGGCTCGCGATCTGGAACAGGCGCGAGTTCTGGCCGTGGCAGAAGACCGGCACCACGTGCGTGCCCGCCGTGAGCGCCAGCCGGGCGACGAACGGGTGCCACGGCAGCTCCGCCGCGGGCCGGCGGAAGGGTCGGTTCGAGGTCGCGACGCTGCCGCCGGGGAAGATTACCACCGCCGCGCCGGCGTCCAGCGCGTCCGTCGCCTTGCGGCGCATCGCGGCCGTTCGCCTGCGCGCCTCGGCCGTCTCGGCGAAATCTACGGGAAAGAGGTAGGGCTCGAACTCGGGCACACGGCACAGCGATGCATGGGTGAGGATGCGCACGTCCCGGCGCAATTGCGTCGCCAGCCAGCCCAGCGCCAGCCCGTCGGCGACGCCGAAGGGATGGTTGGCAACGAGCAGCACCCCGCCGTCCCGCGGGATGGAGGCCGGCGGCGTTCCTGCCAGCTCGATCCGCAACTCGAGCAAACGGAGCGCGGCATCGAACGGGTTTCCTTGGGCGCCCGACGCGACCCACGCGTCGTAGAGCCGTTCCAGGTGCCGGCTGCCGGACGCGAGTTCGACAGCGCCGATCAGCTGCCGTCGGAACCAGGACTGCCCGTCATGCGCATATGTGAATGCCACCCGCTCGGTCGGGGCGGGCAGGGGACCGAGCCGTTCAATCGCCGTTTCCGCCATGTAGGCCACCTCGTGAAACGAGGGGCCTGATTTGCATCCAAATGTAACAGCGCTGTTACGATCAGGCCCGGGCGGCGTGCACCAATCCGCGTCGGTCGCGCCGGGCGACCGGCCGTCACGCAGGGATCGACGGCGCGGTCTCCAACCCTAAGTCCGGCCCATGGATCGAGCGGATGTGGCCTTTGAAAACGCGCGAGGATCGCGGTTCGACTTTCTCCAGACGGTCAGCCTGAACGCGAGGTCCGACCGGCCGAACGACGATCGGGCAGGTACCTCGCGACAGCTGGCCTGGGTCATCGACGGTGCGACCGACCTCGGGCCGCCGGGCCTGCTCGGTGCGGAAGGGGGCGCGGCCTGGATCGCGGCCACCGCCCATGACGCGTTCGCCGCGGCAGAGGCACAGGACATGCGGGCGACCTGTCAGACCGCGTTCCACGCCATCGCGGCGCGGTTCGAGCGGGACCGGACGCGCGCGGTCGAGGCGGCGTGGGAGCTGCCCAAGGCGGCGTTCGCCGCCGCGCGCCTCTCGGGCGAGACGCTCGAGGTGGCCTGGGCGGCGGATTGCGCGATCCTGCAGGCGACGTCCGACCGGGTATGGTGGTGCACCGAAGCGCCGGAGACCGCCGGCGAGACCGCTGCCGCTGCTGCGCTCGGTGCCGGACGCAGCGCGCAGGAGCCGCGGGACGCGGAACTCCTCGCCGACCGCCGGGCGCATCGCGGCGAAGCGGACCACGCGGCCATCAGCCCGGACGCCGCGGCCTCGGCGCGGGCGACAACCTACGGCGCCTCGCGGGTCATGTCCGGGGACGAAATCCTCCTGATGAGCGACGGCTTTCTGCGACTGGTTACCGATTTCCATCTCTACACGGCCGAGACGCTGATCGAGGCGGTGCGTGTCCGCGGCCTCGCGGCGCTCGCGGTCGAGTTGCGGGACATCGAGCGCGAAGATGCCGCCTGCCTGCGCTATCCGCGGTTCAAGGTCAGCGACGACGCCACGGCGCTCTGGCTGCGGGTGGCCGTCAGCTGAGTTTCAGCGCCAGCGGCAGGGGGCGGTCGAACTGCGCCGGGCTGTCCGGAAGGTCGTGGTGCACGTCGCGCGGCGTCAGGAGCGCGCCGCCGCCCTCGCAGAAGACCTGTGTCGAACCGCCGCCGTCGAGATGCATGGCGATCTGCGCGCCCTCCTCGGCCATCAGGCAGGCGAGGTCGTGGAGCGTTGCCCCGGCGGCCTCTCCGGCCTTGCGGAAGAAAGACGACGTGCCCTCGACGGCGCAGAAGAACAGCGACCCGCCGGCCGTGATGCCGGCGGAGAGCCGGGCCGCGCGGGTCTCGCTCCAGTCTGCCGCCCAGGCATGGGGCGAGACCGCAACCGCGTCGGCGCGCGCCGGATCGGGGCGCATCGTCTCTTCGGCGAAGATGTCCCGCCCGGCTTGCGTCGGGACGCCGTCCTCGACGATGACGGGGCCGGCCTGCACGCCTTGCGCGATGTCGGGCGCGAGATCGTAGGTGATCTGCGGGGCAGCCTCGGCCTCCGTTCGGCTCGCGAAGCGGATGACGCAGCCCGCGCGCGGAATGGGCATGCCCCCGCCGGGCTTCAGCGCCACGGCGTGCCGTCCCACAAAGGCCACGTCCCATGCCTCCGGCGCCACGGGGCTCGCGCCGCCTTGCGAGCCGTGAAAGAGCGCGACGGCGGTCAGCGGATCGGTCCGTCCGGCCGGGCCGTGGGCATGCGGCGTGGCCCTGCGCCCGTCCGGCAGGGTGATGCTGCAATCGGCAAAGCCGAGACGCCGGATCGCCGGGCCGGTGCGGGTCATCAGCAGACAGGCCCGCCTGAGCTGCGGCGGCGTTTCCACAATCCCGTCCGCCATTGTCAGGCCGATCGGGTCGCCATAGGCGTCCCACGGCCCGGCGAGTTCCGGCGGCAGGAACAGGAAGTGATTGGCGTTGACCAGAAGCTCGCCCCGCGCCAGCCGCGCCGCCGCCAGACGGAGCAGGTGCAGGGGCGCGGCGAGGTGCGCGCCATCCGGCGCCGCGCAGTGTCGGTCCGCGAGACAGTTGACGGGTCCAAGCCCGTCGATCTCGCGGATCTCCGGCCGCGACGCCCGCACGGAAGCCGGAGGCACCGGGACGAGCGGCGCGGAGAGGCGCGCCTCGCCCAGAACCTGCGCAAGCCGGTCCTCGGCGGGCGTCGCGCGCTCGGTGAAAAGTGGCAGGACATCGAAGCGGTCCGGGTCGATCCGCAACACGCGCGCCGTCTTGCCCGATGCGAGACGCCGTTCGAAGCTTCGTGTCCGGACGCTCACTTCACGCCACCGCCCATGAAGCCCTGCAGCACGTGTTTCTGGGCCAGAACGTAGACCAGGACGAGCGGCAGGACCGAGATCACCGAGCCCGCCATGAGTTGATGCCAGGCGGCCTCGTACTGGCTGAAGAAGCTCAGGAGGCCCAGAGGCACGGTGAAGAGCTCGGGCGAATTGAGGAAGATCAGAGGTCGCAGAAGCTCGTCCCAGTTGTTGATGAAGCCGATCACGAAGATCGCGACCAGCGCCGGCTGCGCCAGCGGCAGGTAGACCTTGTAGAAGATCTGGAACGGATTGGCCCCGTCGATCACGGCGGCCTCGCCGTATTCGTCGGGCAGGGCGCCGAAATACTCACGCAGCATGAAGGTGCCGAAGGCGCCGACAAGGAAGGACGGCACGATGAGCGGCAGCCAGGTGTCGATCCAGCCGAGGCCGCGCATCAGCAGGAACTCGGGGATGATCGTGACCTCCGCCGGCACGAAGGCGGTGGCCAGAACGACGCCGAAAAGCCAGTTCTTGCCCGGCAGCTCCATCTTGGCGAAGGCATAGCCCGCCAGCGAACAGGTGATGACCTGCCCGAGCGCGGCGAGCCCCGCCACGATCATCGAGTTGCGGAAGTAGATCACGAAGTCCCGCCGCGACCAGACGTCCACGTAGTTGCGGAACGGCTCCTCCTCGAAGAGGAGCGTGGGGCGGAAGCTCGGCGGCACGCGGAACAGGTCGCGCTGCTCCTTGAAGCTCGTGATCAGCATCCATGCGAAGGGCATCAGCGCCACCACAGCGTAGAGCAGGAGCACCGCATAGAGCGCCACGAGCCAGCGGGAGCTACTCATGGACCCACCGCTTGCGGTAGTGGAAGTTGAGGAGCGTCAGGAAGCCCAGCACCACGCAGAGCACGTAGGACAGCGCCGCGGCGAGCCCCATGTCGAAGTCGATGAACGCCTTCTGATAGATCGCGAAGGCCAGCGTCGTGGTGGCGCCGTTCGGCCCTCCGCCGGTGAGCGCGTAGGTGATCTCGAAGGTCTGGGTGGAGCGGATCAGCGCGATGATGAGCACGAAGAACAGCGACCGCGACAGGAGCGGCACGGTGATGTGACGGAACCGCTGCCAGGGCCGCGCGCCGTCGACCTTGGCGGCCTCGTAGTATTCGTAGTTGATGGTCTGCAGCCCGGCGAGCAGCAGGAGCATGAAGAAACCCGCATCCTTCCAGATCGAGACGATGGCCACGGCGGGCAGGGCGAACATCGGATCGGCGAGCCAGGCCGGGTTCTCCTCGATTCCGATCCAGTCGAGCGCGGTGTTCAGCAGCCCGAAGCGTGTCGAGAAGAGCCAGCGCCAGACCAGCGTGACCGCCACCGTGGAGGTGATGTAGGGCAGGAAGAAGGCGCCCCGGAAGAAGGCCATGCCGCGCAGGCCGGAGTTCAGGATCACCGCCAGCCCGAGCGCGAGCGCCACCACCCCCGGCACGTACATCAGCGTGAAGAGGGCCGTGACCCAGAACACCCTCAGCGTCGTGGGCGAGGTGAAGATCGCCACGTAGTTGTCGAGCCCCGCGAAGGTCGGCGTGTCGAAGATCTGCCAATCCGCGAAGGACAGCCCGAAGCTCCAGAAGATCGGGATGAGGCGAAAGACCAGAAGCCCGACGATGGTCGGCAACAGGAACAGGAGCGGCCACAGATGGGCGCGGTCGTAGCGGGGAAGGCGCATCGAGGGTCGTGACCGGGGCCGGCGAAGGGCCCCGGTCCTGTCTTGCGGGATCAGCGCGACAGCACTTCGTTGCCGTAGGCGGTGAAGTCGGCGATGGCCTCCTCCAGCGTCTTGCGGCCGTTGAACACCTCGTCCAGTTCGCCGTTCACGCCGCCCGAGCCTTCGGCCGCATAGCCACGCCACGCGCTCCAGTTGTCGGAGAAGCCGGTGTAGACGGGCTGGGTGCCGATCTGCAGGATCAGTTCCTTGTTCGGGGGCATCATGTCACGGTCCAGCCAGTCCTCGCTCTCGGCGATGGCGCGGAAGGCCGGGACCTTGCCGCCCTCGAAATCGTCCGCCGTGCGGCCCTCGCCCACCATGTGCTGGATGAAGGCCCAGGCCAGGTCGGCGTTCTCGCCACCCTGGGGCATCGAGAGCATGTCGGCCCAGGCATAGGCGGCCGCCGTCTCGGGCGTGGCGTCGGGGCCCATGGGCACCTGCGCGATGCCCCAGCGCATGTCGGGGCCAGCCACGCTGCGGGTGTTGGCGATGTTCCACGAGCCGTCGACCCACATCGCCGCCATGCCGAGCGGGAACACGTCCTGCTGACGGATGCCCTCCATCTCCTGCGGCATCGGCGCGACCTGGTCCTCCAGCACGAGACCGGTGAGGAAGTCGAGCGTGTTGACCGCCGCCTCGTTCAGCTCGATCGCGGTTTCCTCCTCGTTCAGGTAGCGCCCGCCGTTGCGGAACATCCACGTGTCCACCTGCGCGTAACGGCCGTAGATCCAGTAGCCCCACTGGTCGATCTCGCCATCCTCGTCGGTGTCGAGGGTCAGCGCGCGGGCGGCCTCGCGGAAGTCCTCCCAGGTCCAGTCGTCGGTCGGGTAGTCGAGGCCCGCGGCGTCGAACATGTCCATGTTGTAGTAGAGCACCGGGGCGACCCAGTTCTGCGGGAAGGCCACCATCTGCCCGTCGACCATGCCGGGGATCAGGGCGCCGTCGTAGTAGGCCGAGAGATCGGTGTCCGACATGACCTCGGAGAGATCGGCAAGGTTGCCCGCGCGCGCCCAGCCCTTCACGAAGCCCGAGGACATGGCGAAGACGTCCGGCAGGTCGCCCGCCGCCGCCAGCGCAGACAGCCGCGGCCAGTAGTCCGAGGGCGGCATGGCCAGCGCCTCGACCGTCACGCCGGGATTGGCGGCCTCGAACTCGGCGATGGTCTCCCGCTCGATTTCGAGCTGGTCGGGATCCCACATCATGTAGGTGAGCGTGGTCTCCTGCGCCGACGCCATCGCGCCGACGAGGATGAGGGTGGATGTGAGTGCGGCAGCGGATTTCATCGGTGGAGCCCCCAGTTGATGAGTGTCCCGGCGGGTTAACCACGGCGTCTTGACAATCGGATGACACTTTTGCGCAAGACGAGACCGATCCGCCGATCGATGGCGCCGTCGCAGGAGGGTCATGTCCGATCCGACCGCGCGG
>Ga0180431_10002741_pt1 | contig 23251 bp, 31 predicted proteins | sample SS_ome_11_FD_132459 | JGI IMG/M metagenome (GOLD analysis project Ga0180431, IMG submission 132459) | Hypersaline lake sediment archaeal communities from the Salton Sea, California, USA - SS_1_MS_1 metaG | ecosystem: Environmental > Aquatic > Non-marine Saline and Alkaline > Hypersaline >...
CCCGTGGCTCCGGTTGGTCCGGTTATTCCCGTTTGTCCCGTTGCACCCGTTGCACCCGTGGCTCCGGTTGGTCCGGTTATTCCCGTTTGTCCCGTTGCACCCGTTGCACCCGTGGCTCCGGTTGGTCCGGTTATTCCCGTTTGTCCCGTTGCACCCGTTGCACCCGTTGCACCTGTTGCACCCGTGGCTCCGGTTGGTCCTGTTATTCCCGTTTGTCCCGTTGCACCCGTGGCACCTGTTGCACCCGTGGCTCCGGTTGGTCCTGTTATTCCCGTTTGTCCCGTGGCTCCGGTTTGTCCCGTAGCACCCGTTGGTCCTGTTTCGCCTGTGGGACCTGTTGGTCCTGTTTGACCATCAACTCCACTTGGACCCGTGGCACCCGTGGCACCCGTTGGTCCTGTAGTGCCATCTATTCCTGTGGGTCCAGTTGGGCCTGTATGTCCATAAGGGATTTGGCCCTCAATTGTCAGAGCCCCACCATCCGTAGAAATATCTTCAGTAACATGGTCAAAGTGAATAGCCATTTTTCTCCCTCATCCGACTTTACATGTATTTAGTTCGGATAAGGAAGAATTGTTTAACCATTTACTTCTGTTAGCTCGATTCGTGCCACCCAACGAATTATTTTGCCGTTTTCGCCTGTGACTTCGATTTTTAGGGAATCATTAGTGTCGTCAGCATCAACATCTACATCCCAGGCGGCAGAGTCTTTTGCAAGAGTTGAACCACTAGCAGGAGCGACCATTGCTGTTGTGGCTCCATTGCGATCAATTGCTCCCTCAAAAATCCAAGAACCAGCTTCATTGTCAGCATCGGTTCTTCTTGCTATTATCGCAATTCTGAAATTCCATGCATCTTGATCTTCAAGGGTTAATCTCTCCGCTGATCCGTCCAAAAACATTTCTTGAGGAGTGGAGTTGGTTGTTTCAGCCCTAGCAATAAGTATGGATGTCTGGGCATCCCCGGCAGAAGCAAATTTCCCCGAAGCTTGTGCATTTTGACCGTAGTGATCGGCAATCGCATCTCGACCTCCAGCAACAAAAGCATTTTCAGCACTTGCCTCGTTATTGCGGCCACCCAAAACTGCCGAATACTCGCTGGAAGCGACTTGACTTGCAGATTCTCTAGCGGTTTGCAAGTCAACTGAATATTCTCCTCTAGCATTACCCGCTGTACTTCCTTCGTCAGTAGCACGAAGATTATAAGTGTTGCCATCGGTAGGCTGAATTACTCCACCGAAGCCACCTTCTCCTATGCCAACAATCTGTACAACTCGGAGATTTGAATTTCTTGGAGTAAATGAAACATTATCCTGAGATGTGCAGCGAACTCTTAAATCCACAACGTCGCCATTTGAAAGAGACAAGATTCCCGCAGCAGAAACATTACCGGTATCACCATCATAAACGTCAAAAACAACGGCTCCTGTCACTATGTCGTCTTGTACGACGCCATTGACGAAAATACCGAACTCAAGATCGCGGGCAGTATCGGCTTTGAACGATACGTGAAAGTCAACGAGATAATTTGCATTTTCATTGATTTCGATGGTATATGCCGCCGTATCCAAAGTCGTTTCATAGAAATTTCCCGCCGAGGACAGGGCAATTTTTTCCCAAATATTTTGAGTGTCTAGGTTTTCTGCTATGGCGTTGCTTCTAACGTAAAGCTCCCCAAAAGCAGCAGAAACAGAACCGGTTGGACCGGTTGGTCCTCTGTCTCCGGTTGGTCCAGTAGGACCGGCATCGCCCCGGAATCCTCTTGGTCCTCTCGGACCTCTTGTTTCTCCACCACCGCTACCGGCTCCACCGCTACCAAAGCCAATTGCACCATATCGGTTTCCGGTGACGATACTTGCTTCGCCAGCCGGTCTAACCGTATTGTCTTCATTTCGAACATAAACATCTTTTGGATCACCTCGATCCGGCCAAAAAGGCAGAACATCAACTGTTGATGTGGGACCCGGTATATTTGTCTGAGAAATATAGAAAATGATACTTGAGTAAGTTGTCCAATACTGGTTCTTAAACAAGCCAATCCCATCCTTAAATAAATCAGATTCAACAAACGAATCGGTCAAATAAACGTTTCCGGTCTGGGTGTTGAATAGAAATTTAGCATTGAGACTGTTTTGGGCACAAGGAGAATTGGCCGTATTTATGGGAACTGTGAATAGCAACTTAGTGCGTTTTGTCGCACCATTGACCCTTTTTGTAATTAGAAGATCAAACTTCCAATGATAGCTACCCAAATCCGTTCCAGCGACAGAGTTCACACAAGCCCACTGATAAATGAACTTCCATGTTTCTGTCTCTGATTGAATTTGTGCAGCACCAGAATAGTTTAAGACCCTAAACCAAGTTTTGTCCCGTTCTCGGTAACTCAACAATATCTCATCAGGAAACACAAGATTGTTTCGGGCCAAGAAATCGGAAAAATCATTATTGATTGCCAAATTGTGCCTAAGACGAATGTTAGGCGTCAATGCTGTACATCCGCAATTTGTCACCACACCAACAACAGTCCCCTCTAGTGGCTCTAGATCAGGATTGTTCACTTCAAAAGTTGTTATGGGCATGAACTCCACAAATTCCGCACACTCTTCAAGATGATCGAATGGAACTTCTGTGAGCGTATTGCAACCAGATCCGACTCCTTCCACAGGCCGACTATATTTTTTGATAGTAGAAATTTTGCTTTGATACGGTGGAAATATCTTACCTGCCTTGAGTATCTGACAGACTTCCTCAACGCTACGTGCTGCAACTGTTTGTATCAACACACCTTCGCCTGCGTAATTTGCATCACATACTCCCATAGATGCATCGAGTGGGCCTTTGACTCCCTCTACGAGATACCAATTAAGGGGCCCTTCTCCTATATGCCATGACAGGCCAAGATCGACACTTATGCTCATTGCTCTAATCTCTCTAGGATATCACCAACAAGGGGATGTCGGACGATTGAGTCATTCTTAAACTGAATGATTCCAATGCCTTTCAAGTTCTCCAATCGACGTACCACATCAACTAGATCCAAGGTGGCTTTGATGTTTAGATCGCTTTGAAGCGGATCACCAGTAATAATTAGCTTACTTCCCTCCTGAAATCTGCTCAAAAACAGTTTTAACTGAAAGAAAGTTGCATTTTGGGCTTCATCGAAGATGCAGACCGCGTTATTAAAAGTGCGGCCTCGCATGTAGGCCAACGGAATAATATCTATGGCCTCATCGATCTGTCGCCTTTGATCCGTTTCTTTGTCAATCAGGTCATCAATGATGTCAAAAAAAGGCATCATATAAGGATTCACTTTTTCATGGAAATCTCCCGGCAAATAACCAAGGCTCTCTCCAGATTCAACAATCGGTCTAGTCAAAATGATTTTTTTCTTGTCGGGGTCGTTAAGGATATCTTCAATTGCAAAGGATACGGCACAATGCGTATTGTGCGTGACAATATAGTTCTCTGTTAGATAAAGATTGTCGCTGGAGGCTACAGCAATGCATTGAGCCAACTCATTTCCCTTGTAAACAACATTGCTGATATATCTTCTTGGGAAATACTTCTTTCTTGCCACGCACAGCCTTTGTTTCCGGGGAAGAGAAAAAGCCTTTATTTCGCTTGGAAGAATAACATTACACCGAAAAGATGGTCGGCAAAGAACTCTTTGCTCGTCTTTTTTGTAAAAACAATTTTCCTTGACCCGAATCCTTACAATCCCACCCAACGAATTAACCAATAATCGGACATCGTTTGCCAATCTTTCGGAAGCAGTAGAAAATTCAACATATCGACCCGTCTTTTTGTTAACGGTTCCATTCCCATCCATTAGTCCTTGCAACAAAGAAATTCTTTGGTCAACGGCTCCTAACAAGTAGTTTTCAGGAATAAACTTCTCATAAGATTTCTTTCCCCATAAACCCAATTGCTTAAGTTCTTGCTTGTATATGTTTGTTTTTCCAGAATGTTTCTTTTTAACGATTCTGTGATCGTATCGACCATTGGTCCGCAACGTGTAGTCTTCAGAAATCGCTACGGCAGCCTTGTCGCAAATCTCTTGATCTGCGGTGGAGAAGACGACATTGGCGTTGGTTAGGTTGCCTTCCGAAATCAAAATTCCCAATAGATAGGGATCGATGAAATAGTCTTTTCTGTCGTGATTGACTGCTTTGGCAACATCTAAATAAAGTCTTTTCCGACCATGCCTGTTTCTATAATTGCGGATGATGAAATCGGTTGTAACCACTTTGTTTTTCCAACCATTGCATACGTCGCTAACTTGCCACAGATGTTCTTTACAACAATCAACATGAGTTCCATCATCAAATTCAACTCGATAGATGTCTTTGAAGCCCTGCGGATATACTCCTATGACAGGAGCCGAATTGCCGTCTGGAGTGGCTACCAAATCCCCGATTTGGATGTCTCGCATCAGCTTATAACCCTCGGGAGTATAAACCTTAGACTCCATTGTAAGGGCCTTCCCTACTCCAGCGGGACCTATCAAAAATAACACGTCATGTTGCTTGTAAGCATTATAGGCCATTTTCTGAGCGGTATTTTTGTAATTGACACGGAATCTCTTCTGTTTGCGTGTGGATTTTGTCATTACTGTATGTATCCCCTTTAAAATAGAAAGGAAAAGTCCATCTGGGGCTAAATACAGTGATGGATTTCAAAGAGTTCCTATTAACTGAAGACGCTTGCATAAGCGATGTGAAAAAGACCTTGAAGAAACTTCCGAAACTACATCGGGATCTCTTTAAAGGCTACAAGTATGTCTTCGAACCGAACAATACATTGAAAGGTGATAACGAGCATATCGGCTGCATTGACGAAAAAAAGAAAACCATCACAATAGCGGCCCCATGGAACTATGGGAGAGAATGGACTCTATTGCATGAATTGGGTCACCAAGTATGGAAATACCTGTTGACCGACGAAGAAAAAAAGCGATGGCGGGAAATTGTCAAAAAGACAAAAGAAAAGCAAAATCAAGGAGCAGAAGAACTTTTCTGCATGGGGTATGCTAGTGCATATGCTAAAAGAAAAGTCACAATCCACACGCATTCAGAATGGGACAAATTCATCAAAAAAATTAGGACAAAAATGCCCAGTTGAGAAATTAAGCGGCAACTTTCCTTAGACTCTTCAGCACTTCCATATCAATTTCACGATTGATCTCTTCCGCAAGAAAATCAGTCAGTTCTTTTTCCGCCTCTAAATTGTGCATGCTCCTTAAGTCTTGTTGGGCCTCGATGCTCCAACAAGCCTTGAGTCTCCTAGTATGTATTTCGACTTCTCGCGTACCTGTCTTGTATACCGATATGGGCAGCTTCTTGAAGGGAACGGAATCGGGGGTTTTAGCTACAATTGTCGCAGGAGCCGTGACTGCCGTAGCAGCGACTCCGAACAACATTTTAAGGAAAGTTCTACGTTTCACCACATTCCTCATTAGTCCCTCAATAGAAAAACAAGCGAAATCAATCCGTAAATCAGCGTTAGAGGATAGGCAACAAACATCTTTGTAGCAGCCCCGACCAACACCATAGGTCGATACGGGTCCTCAAGGTGATTTGTGAAAACGAACCTCCAGTCCGCATTAAATCCATTGATAAACTGAAACCACAAATCACTCATTTCGATTTCCTCTTCGGCTTGTTAATGCACAGCAATAGGAACACCCAAAACAAAATCCAGCCGATAACCAATTCACCCATGAAACATTATGTGGGGGTATAAGAGCTACGCAAACTTGCGTTAAACCCAATAAAAAACAAAGAAGGGAATAGATCATTTTAATTCCTGCCTTTTCTTCACCGCCTGCATTAGCTCTTTGGTCCAAACTGTCCATGTTGGTTGGCAGCAAGGTGGTTCGAAATCGATCCAATCAGGCGGTATTCTAAAAACACAGTAATTTCCATCACTTACTTCGTGCCACATAATGATTTTTACGTTGGCAATGTATTCATCATCAAATTCATCTAATCTAGTTGGATGGCCCTCTTTCCCTTCAGTGTCCCCTACATGGACAAAAACTTGTTTCTCTTTATCCCATACACTTGTCGAAAAAGCTAATTCCGTCCCTGGCAGTATAATAGATCGCCAACAATCTCCAGGTTCCCAAACAAAATACCGTCCATCGGAATATTTGCATTTAATTCCGTTGTGAACGTTTTTATCGTAACTACTACATCCTACGAATAACGAAATAAAAATTAGAAGAAGCACCGCTGCGGCGGAAGCCGCAGCGGTGCCTTTCAAAAATTCTCTTCTATTCATGGCAATTCCCAAACTGTTGTGAATACGAAGCTTCCACAATGAACGAACCGTCGAATTTTTCGACTACGAGTATTGATAGACCGCATCTGTTCTTGGGCTTCTTCCTTGTTTCGCCAAGAATTTTATCCGATCATATAGCTGGCTACAAGCCCTAAATCAATCCGAATACCCTCAGAAATACCAGGATACCCATAATTGCCCCAATTGCCGAGGTTATCGTTCGAATAAACTCCATCTCATGATTGTGCTTGTCAAGCCATATTTCCAGCTTGCTTTTTTCCCTTTCAAACACAGGAATCCTCCTATGTATATAGCAAAAATCCCCTCCCGCTATGCGGGAGGGGATTTTTTTACCATCGAAGAGAGCCGATGGATTTCTCCTTTTCCCCATTCTCTTTGCGGAGTTTGTTGGTCTTCTTGAGGAGCTTTTCGAGGGCCTTTTTCTCTTTTTTTGCATCTTCATGCCACCGCTCAAGGTCTTTTTTCTCACCGAGAGCGGCTTCCATGCGATTTGCAAGAGTCTGGGCTTCTTCGACTAGTCCTAGAAGGGGGGAATAATTGCGTGTCTCATGGCATTTACGCATCTCAGCCAAGACATCGCAAAGATACCGATGTGGCATAATTACCTCCTAATACGTGTGAAATTCATGACTTACGACATGAACACGTACTGGAGGTAAATCAGGGTGTGAGGAAAGATTGTGAACATAGTAAAGGTATAGACGCAATTTCCTGAAAAAGGTTCGCCAGAAGGTCCATAAAGAAAAACTAGTCGAAACTCTCGGCTCCAGTCCACCCGAATTGTCGCCTTCCGAACTTATTGATCTTGTCCATAACGTCTTCCATGACATCCCAGTACATTTTCCGGGCAGCCTGGAATTTCTCTTTTCGGGCTTTGTTCTGTTTATGTTTCAAAACATCCCCGAAGGTAAAGGTTCCGCTGATCGGGGTATTGCCATATTCGATGTCTTCAGGAGTTGGTTTGGCTAATTCAAGATTATCAGCTTCTTCACTCATTCCAATGTTGCGGAGCAGTCGGACCATATTCCAATGCCAGACTTCATCACCCCATTTGCCTTTGTATAGTCCGAGAGCATGTCGAAACGCACGTTTCCACTCTGTTTCATTTTCGCTCTCTAGCCACAATCTAAAATTCATTCTTCAAGTCCTTGGTGAGCATAGACAACCCATTCTTGCATCGATCCCAAATGTTTTTCAAGTTCTCTAAGGTGCCTAATGGTCGATTTAAAATCTCGATAACCAAGACTTACTGCTGCATCTCTGGCATGAGAATGAGCGTCATTATAGACAGGTAGTTTGGAATGTGCTTCTGCATACTTTTCGAGGGCATTATAAACCTTTTGTCGCAACGCATCTTCGGGCACTTTTAAGAATCGAGCATTATTTCGAATGTTTTCTTCCATTTCCTTTTCAAAACCATACTCATTAGTCAGCGTCCTTAAAGCCTTGATGACTTTATCTTTCACATATTCATAGCCCGCATATTGGAACATAATCCGCTCATTCATTCGATGAATTATGTCTCCTACATGCTCTACAATGAAATTCAGGACCCCTCCCTCATTAGCAAATTGAACCTTGAGCATAGCCTCTTCGGGTTCGCCCCTTTGAAGATCCGCAATTTCCATGAATTTCTCGCGAGTATTCTCTAGCCAAAGTCTGAAGTCCATGCCTTATTTACCCTTTTGGCCCTAAATAATTGCATGATACTATGAGCTATTGAAACGACACTAAGTAGTCTTCTTCCTTACCTTCAGGTTTTGGAACTATTGGACGAATCCTGGGATGTTCTCTCCAATTTTTAATCTCTTTACCACCACCTGTGTGGCTGAAACCCAAATGGCCATCTGGGTAAATATAAAAAGCGACGGAATAATCGTCGGTCCATAATCCAAGTATCTTCTGAACATCGTAATGAGTTGCTATATCCCTTGGCCAAATATAAACGTTCTCATCACTAGTCAATAATCCTCCAACAGATCTGTGTTGCATCGGATAACTCATGACCTTTTTAAACTCTTCAGAAGAAGGATTTTTGTAGATCGGAAACTTAACTTTTCGCGGCAAACCCGTAGGGGTATTATAGCTAGTCCCTTCCCCACTGCCCCAAAGCTCTTCTTTGATTAACCAAGTCCTAAAATTCATACCTCTTTATCTATGAAGTTGACAATAAAAGCCCCTTTTGTTCTCTTATAATAACATAAGGAGATCAATATGATCGATAATGAACTAAGACTGTTACTGACGAATGCCGTGGGAGATCGAAGGGATGAAATTCGAATGATTATAAAAGAAGTCGCTAATATGCGAGCCGAAATTAAAGCCCTGAGAATTGAGAATAATCAGTTGAAAAAAGAATTGGCTGAAAATAAAAAATAACCCCAGCTAACAATGCCAACAAGCAAAATTAACTTGCCCAAACTATACCTTCTTTGAAACGAGAAGCAGCAGTATATGCCCATCGTGGATGTTCCCAGAGATCGTATCTCTGCTCTAGGTCTTAACAGGGTACTTTTGTCTTGAGTTTCTAATCTACAGAATCCCATTGAAAAGTCATATTGATGTTGTGTGCCTCAGAATTATTTTCTATTGGTCGAAAACCACGTATGTTTCCTTTAGACAATCCACTCGCTTTTAAAATAGCATGTCTAGCATACTTTTCTGCCATATCCCTATTTTTATGGGGAAACACCTTAGAGCCTATAAAAGTTACCTTGACCTCTCCATGATCGGCATATGCTTTTACCTCCGCCGTAGCTTTTCTAGGACCGCCAAATCTATAAGAAAAAGTAGAGGGAGCAGCTTTCGAAACAGGTCGTGCCTCTTCCCTGGATCTCTTAATATTACGAGCCGTTTGCAAATGTCGTTCCGCATCTGCCATTTTTATATCGTAGTCAGCTTGAGATATTGCGTCTTGTGCCGACTGAGACGCTGTTGGTTCGGTAGGACATACGCCCCCAGCACACCCAGTTATCGCTGGGGCCAGAAGAGCCCCTCCAAGAGCAAGATTTCGTCCCATCTTCTTCCAATCTATTTCTGAATAAATTTCCCGATCCGATTCTTCTAGCCATTCTTGAAATGTTTTCATATCTTATTTAGCACTCGATATAAAAAAAAGCCACTTGCACGGGAAGGGGTTCTGCTTATGAATCATAAAAATCATTCTCGGGGTTAAAAATCCCCAAATCGTAAAATCCAACCCTAATAGAACAGCAATTAGGGTAATAGGTGTTTCTGCTAATTGCTACCTCAAAGTCATCATACCCATTGTTTAAAAGAAAATCCCAAAGCCTCTCGAAGGTGTCGTAAACCGTACTGCCCTCATCATGAATCAACGCTACATAGGGCAAAGCTTCGTCGTCGTTGTCGGGGTGCCCTTCACAACAAGCAAAAGTGCGAAAACCATTCGCTCTACACAACAAAATAAACTCCCGTATGTGGGGGTCTATCTTGTCAATACTGAACTCTTTATGAAGGCGAAGCCGTCCACAAGAATCTTCCTTGCAACAATAGCAACAATTCATACCACTACTCCAAGTCCAAGTTTCCACTTGCCAGTTTATCAGTTTATCGCCCTACTTGCCTTGCGGGGCGTACGTCTTCCACTCTTGCTTAGGGATGTTCGCCGTTCTCATGTTCATCCACGCAAGTCGCACCTGTTTTCGGACGGAGCCACTATCAGTCGTCCAGGCCCCATGATCGCCTCCGAACGACCAATAGTCTTCCAGGGCGGGAGAGAAATAGCTGTTGGTAGCCCCAAGAGCTTCGGCCAAGGGTTCCTCCAAGGATTGCTCCAGGGTCATGTCGCCATATTTCTCGACAAACTCTTTCTTGTCCATACGGCTAAATTTGATCCAAATCCCAAGGATTTGGTTGGCAACCTTCACACCTTTGTTCCGCAGAACGTATTCATCCGGGAGTTGGAAAGCGTCGGATTGATTGGTTTTGATGTGGCCCCAGAATTTCTCCACACACATCTTCACAATCGCCAGATGCTCTTCATGGGTTTGATCTTCGAAGATGACACATCCTTCATCATCCACCGATAAGGAAATGTCGCCGGAATCAATCAGGTTTCGGATCATCGGTTGGACGGTCCTTGCCAGTTCCGTCAGCTTGGGCGGCTTACCGCGACCAGGACCTTTGCACGCAAAACTGCCGTCCAGATCGACAAAATGATACCAACTGGAGTCTTTGTCCTTGTAGAGATCAGCCCACACTCTTGCCGACAAAGCTTTGACGTAGGCGGTCCTCTTGACCCGCTGCCCAGCGTTAATCATTCCAATGGTGTCGCTAGACTGCATGAAAAGAAGTTGAGATCGATCCACATCCTTGCGGCCACCGTTGTACTGAACGAAGAGATCTTGGCAGTTCTTCAAGCTCATCTCGCCATGAGTCTCGACAGCAATAGGGGCCTTCTGGATGTATTCATCCAAGCAGGGGAATCTTTTGGGATTCGCCTTAACAATCTCAATGATCTTTCTACGATGTCCCCCATCAATGTAGAGAACAGGCTTTTTAATGGTAAGTTTGCCTCGATTGAACACTAGACCATTGTGCCCTTCCACAGTTGCCAAAATGATGGGGCCAAAACTGATATAGCCCCCTGCCTGAAGAGTAGCTTCCATCTTCTTTGCGATCTTCTCACACCGAGCAGTATCGGTAAATCGCTGGCTCCCTTCAAGGCTGCCATCCATACCTTCATCGATGTTGATCGCATCAACATTGCCAATATCAGGCATGTCTTTTGCCACCATAAACCCACTGTAGAGGGTATGCCCGTTGTGAACATCAACTGCTTTGGTGACGGCGATTGTGATGTTCGGTCGCTTTTTGGCATTCATGTTAGGGATCTCAATTTTGGGCAATGGCTTCTTCTTCGGCTTCGCTTTCGCTTTGGTTTTTTCAACCATCACATACTCCTTGTAACTAAACGTGCAAGTGTTCAGGCAACAAGCCAGGAACGTAGTAATCAATAAAGTCGTAAAACCTACCAGGGTTCCATCCCGAGACTCTCAATCGGTCTTCATCAAATTCCTGGAGGAGATACCGGTTCGGAATGAGGTAGTAGTAATAGATCGGTCGCTCAAGACTGATCTGGGTGATGTCAGGAACAATGAAGAAGGGGTAGGACTTCAGAACCTCGCGGATTCTCTCCGAAGTTGTGTGCCGACGACCGCCCCTGTCAATCGATCTAGGGAAGTTGATGCCGCTATCCGTAAGTTGTCGGCAGAAGACCTTATACTTCTTGTCGGGGACAATCTTCTTGGCCGTCAAACCCGCACGTTCGGCGGCAGGGATGTAATGCCTCCTCTTGGTGGGGGCCAAATACCCATCCCAGGGGGCATTGTTCTCTTGCTCTGTTTCGAATCGGTATTCGTTGTCATTAACATCCCAAACGAACTTGGGCAAAGCAATGTCTTCATGAAAGGCCCAACTCTTGTTCCCCATCCGCAAAGAAGCTACCGCCTCTTGAGGAGTGATGCCCCAACAGTCCGCGTGTTGGGTGATGGGAACTTCCATTTCCTTCAGTTGAATCGGGTTCATAATTATCTCCGTCTATTGATAGGATACGACAAGTTTTCGTGATCTTAAGAAATTTCTGAGAAAAATCAAGAGCAATTTCGAAAAACCCGAAAAAAAGCACCCCGAGAGTCCAATCCCCATCCTTGGGGGAAGGCAAAGTCCGAAGTCCAGCCGGTAACCGGCTTTTACTTCTCAGGGGCAAGAGACATAAGTCGTTATGGAGATGGCTTAAACCAGTTTATTAAGACGTTCACGAGCAACAGAACAATACTTTTCGTCCAGATCGATTCCAATGCCGTGAACTTTTAGCAGTTCACATGCCTCTAATGTCGTGCCCGCTCCCAGGAAGGGATCGATAACCACCATATCGGGGGATAGGCCATGCAGCAGGATGCATCTCCTGGGCAATTCGACGGGAAATCCGGCAGGATGGTTGAACTTCTCGCTCTTGCTCTGGACCGTCTTGTAAGGGATATACCAGACATTTCCGCCACAACGGCGGTCGGCCTTCGCATGTTTCCATCTCTTGATATTGCTCTTGTCCTGATAGGGCACTCCCACTGCCAACCGATCTATCGGCACGTCCCCCGAAAGAGTGAAATGGTAGATCCGTTCGTGATTGTGGTTCAGGAACCGCTTGCTATTGATCGGCTTGAAGTGCCCATACGACTCTTCCTCGACCGTCAAAGACTTCACCCAGACGATTTCGTTCTGCAACGTGAAGAGGGACCGAAGCTTGTAGGCCACGTCCATCGCCCGCCACGGCTCTCTGTTGCTGCTCCCTACATTCAAGAAGAAGGAGCCCCCAGGCTTCAAGATCCGCTTGATCTCCGAGCCCACCCGATGTATCCAGTCCAGGTAGTCGTCCGTTTCTAGGTCGTCCTGGTATGCGTTATATTTGATGCCGATGTTGTAGGGAGGAGAAGTGACACAGACATCTACTGCGTCAGGGGTCATCGACCGCATGTGTTGAATACAATCATCATTGACTACTTGGTGCATAACCTAGTTGAGTAATCCAGTTAAAAGCTTCTACAAGCCTAGCAGATTTAACTAGATTTATCAACATGAAAAAACAAAGGGCAACGGGATGTATTAGAACAAAGTGGGCTCTTAGTGCTAAATAATACTATGAACTTTCGTGAATTTCTAGAAGCCCGAAATAGACCCATCCGCCCACACGGGGCACCTTCTGCTGTCGATCCCTATCGAAGAGGAGATCCAAAACGGCCAGTAACCCACCTAGAATTGCCGCAAGAGAAAAAGTCGGAACAATGGGAAAACTATTTTAGCCGAGATCAACTAAAATATCTGCACAAATTTGTAACCAGAAAGGCCAGAGAACACGGAGTAAGTAACAGCAAAATACCCGATATAGCTAGCCAGATCATGGAATGGGCCAAAAAGATAGATCCTTCGGGCGGCAGTTATATGCCGTGGATCATCAGTCAAATAGTGAAAGAAAATATTGGGATATCGGAGAAGACTGCTACACAAATAAATCGTGTTCTTTCTCGGTATCTGGAAGCTAAAGATCAATTAAAAGAACATCCAAATCCTTTGGTTAGAGAATTACCCCAAAAGTTGTTTTCGCTTACACCGGATGAGGTTGAGGATCGGCTAGCTCTAGTCTAAGTAGAATTACTGGAATCTTAGAAGGTCGCCTTGACAGGACTCGAACCTGCACGGGCACTTACGTCCCACCAGAATCTCAGTCTGGCCCGGCTACCAAATTACGGCACAAGGCGATGATTTATGTATATCAAATCAGCCACCCAATGTTCCTCTTCATCGAGCGAATATTGTTCTTGCTTCACCAACTTCCCTTGGGGATCGAACAATCTGGCTCTAATCCCATAGGGATGATTGGGTTGGGTTTCTACGCTGTAGCCGTCTTCATAGTCCCATATCATGTCTTCACCATTCTCCCGCCGCACTTTGGACAACGAGGAGCATAGTCCCCTTTCTTGGGTTTGGTCATTTTGCTTCTCCAAGTGGGCCGAGCAGGAGTCGAACCTGCACAGTCTTAGACGGCGGATTTACAATCCGTTAGGCTCACCGATGCCCAGCCGACCCAAACTAAGTTATCAAATTATATCCTTTCGCCCATTTCCTCACTGCATTATCGCTTACGTTGTATTTTCTCCCGAGTGCCAACCAACTGTTTTCTTTTATCTCTTGTTCTAATTGTTCTTTTGTTGGTTTGGGTTTCCTTTTGCTCTTAGTGGCACATAAATGACTGCAATACTTCTGCTCTTTTCTCCTGGGATTAAAATTCTTATTGCAAGTAGGACACGAATAAATAAAATCTTTTCTTCTTGTGCAAGCTTTACGATTTATCAAACCCCTATTTCGCCTGCGGTGGTCTCTGTGACCTATTCTATTAGTTGTTACTTCCGTAAACCCTTTTGACCCACAAAATCCCTTTGTTTGAGTATGACAATTCGGACAAACAAATCTTATGTTTTCTTTCCGATCATCTAACCAATTACCATTTTTATGATCGATTTGAAGTCGAAGTTCTTTTTGATTCCATACTGGCGGCGATCCGCAAATTTCACACATATATTTTCGACCGGATTCAATTAAGGCACGGCGAAGTCTATGTGCGGCCTGTCTTCTGCCTGTCTTCCGTACAATTAGAATGTCTTGCCAAGGTTTTTTATCAGGACCACCAATCGCTCCTCTCCGATGTGCTTGTCCCAAAAAATGTGTCGTATCTATACCAAAGTCTTTAATCTTTGTTGAGATATAATTGTGATTTCCTCCCGCAAGTTTGAGCCCTAACTTTTTCAAAACTTGAGACACTGATATAGAATTTTTAACCAATGACTCAAGCAACTCTTTTGTGTATTTGGTTTTGCCCATACCCTAATAGAGTATAAGTTTACCAATTCTACACGTTTTCCAGTGGGCCGGGACGGAATTGAACCGCCAACAGGGATTACCTGGGGTGATTTACAGTCACTTGGGCTCGCCAATGCCCAGCCGACCCAAGTAGCACGGGCGGGATTCGAACCCGCAACTCCTCGGATTTAAGCCGAGTTCCTCTGCCAAAGTTGGGATACCGTGCCTTAAGTAGCACGACCCGGATTCGAACCGGGAACCTTCCCGTCTTGAGCGGGACGCCTCTGCCGTTGGGCTATCGTGCCTTAACTACAAACTCCTTCTCCTGAGTACCGGGGGGGAGATTTGAACTCCCACTGTCGTCGTTCTAAGCGACGTGTCTCCTGCCAGTTGGACTACCCCGGCTAAAATAAAAAACCCCTCCTGGCGAAGCCAGGAGGGGTTTTTATTCCTACCGATCTACAGCCAGAACCTTACCATCTACCTAGTAAGAGGCACAAGTTCAAGCTCAGATAATAGGAATTTTCTTTCATAGTATCCCTTTAGACGCAGCAGCGGGAAAAAGGTTCACGGAAAATCACAAACGAAGACAAAGGCCCATAATTCCAAAGCATTTGCTCGCCAAATTGGCGGGAAAAGTGGCGGGATTCTACCATATCATTGATCTTGAGCATATTACTCGCCAAATTGGCCCCCAAGGAGGAATACCGCTGAGAGAAGATGCCGACATGGCGGCCAAAGTGGTCCAAGGCATCATCGCAGATATTCCCAACAAAAGGAGCGGTTGTTCTTCCCTCATGGGATCAAAAACATCATACCAGTCCCAATTGTAAAACCACGAAAGGGCTAATAGGATTCTGGGGATTACTAAAAACAGTGAAATTGATACGGCTCTTGAATGTCTCATTGAATTGAGATTCAGTTTTTCTTTCGTTCGCTTGCTTAAATCCTCAATGATTCACTCGTCGTTCAAATGTTTTAGCAATTTCTCGATTAACAATTTCGCCTTGATGAATTTGAACGCCAGATGAGATTGAGTAACATCTATGCCGATGTCTCTGGTTTGCAAATTTAAGTACCCAAGGAAGAGTTACATTACACAATGCAAAGGTGCTTGTTCTTCCAACTGCCCCAGGAATATTTGCAACACAATAATGAACTACATCGTCCACGACAAAAGTGGGATTACTATGGGTAGTTGGTTTACTCGTTTCCACGCATCCTCCTTGGTCGATTGCCACATCCACAATTACGCTACCAGATTTCATCAATTTTAAGTCTTCTTTTTTGATGAGTTGTGGGGCCTTGGCACCGGGAATTAAGACGGCCCCGATTACGAGATCGGCTTGTGCAATTTCTTTAAGAATTGTATGCCTATCACTGAACAAAGTAACGACGTTTGGGGGCATAATATCTGCTAAATATCTCAATCTATCCATATCAATATCTAAAATAACGACATTAGCTCCAAGCCCAGCGGCGGTCTTTGCCGCACTTGCTCCAACAACCCCACCGCCAATAATTGTGACATGGGCTGGTTCTACACCGGGAACTCCTCCCAATAAAATGCCTCTCCCCATTTGCGGTCGTTCAAGGCATTTGGCCCCTTCTTGAACACTCATTCTTCCAGCTACTTCACTCATTGGTGTCAGAAGTGGCAAATGCCCATTTTCTTCCAATGTTTCGTATCCAATAGCTGTACATCCCGAATCGCACAACATTTTCGTAAGTTGTTCGTTGGCGGCGAGATGTAGGTATGTAAAAATAATTTGACCATCACGAAGCATTTTGCATTCGTTTGGCTGTGGTTCTTTAACCTTAACAATCATGTCTGATTGTTCGAAAATTTCTTCTGCACTCTTTACAATTTCTGCGTGATTGTAATTTTCATTAGTTAGCCCTGAACCGAGTCCTGCGTTGTTTTCAATTAAAACATGGTGTCCTGCTAGTGTTAATTCTTCTGCCCCTATTGGCAGCAATCCAACTCGATATTCGTCTTCCTTAATTTCTTTTGGTATACCAATAATCATATTGTTCTTTCCTCTAAAAAGCTAATTACCTTTCATCATTATCCGATAGGGCCTCACATTGGGGGCAAGCCATTACCATACCGGGAGACTGGACTGTGTGATCGCACAAGTATTCGTGGCCGCATTCCAATCTGACCCTCCACTTACCGTACTCTGGTTCATTTTGTGCCCAGATCACCTTGCGATTGATATGTTTCATTTCAGCATTCATTTCGTGGATAAGAGAACTTAAGCGGGATCTTTATCCGCCGATGGAGGACTTATTGGAACCCAACCTCGACCACCACAAGAATCACAAGTACGATCTGGTAACCCAATGGAAGAATAGGTACTACCTTGGCCGCTACATCCCCCACAGGCTTCCATTCCTGGCGGGCATTCTTCTTCGGTCTTGTTTGAATAGTTCCAAATTTTTGGATATTCTTCCGGTGGGTTGTGAGGTGGCCCAGCGAACCAATACATTGTGAGCCAAACTACAGCCAATATAGCCAACACAGGCATGTCGTTGGTTGCAAAATATATGGTCAGCCCCATTGGAAAAAATCCATTGAACAAAACTATAAAGAGTTTCCACCACCAAGGGTCTGGACCGGTATAACGACTGGGGGTGCGATTTGGCTTTTCACCAAAATCAGGATCACCTTCTCTATCTAGTCTTTTTGTATCCATGATTATTCTCTTTTTGATCCAATGGGGTCGTCATCATCACCGCCACATATTATCCGAAGATGATCGTTCGCCGTCCTCATGCCTGGAGTGAATCCTTCTTCGTCTTCTATTTCCATATTTGGATTTCCTTCCGTGGCTTCTTGGTGTATGACATACAACGTCCCATCTTCATCCCAGACGTAACGATCCGTTGAGACCGTGCCTTTGGGGATTACCACACTACCCTTTGGATCGTTGGGGTCTATTTGTAACCCCAATTTATCCAGATGCATTTCCATCTTTTCCTTTTCGCTTTGTTTCCTTTGACATCCAAAGGTACAAAGGGCACAAAGAAAGATCAACACAAAAGTTCTCATCATCAACTCCTTAGAAAAAGTTATAGTTCATCCAACTAAATTCTTCACCTGCCATTTTATTCTACCTTTTTTAGTTGCCAGAGTTGAACCGACCGTCAAAAAGATCGATAGGCACTAGACTGAGAGGATCTCCTATTGCATGAAGTTTAAGTGGAGTCATCACGTCAAACTGCCATGTCCAACCTTCCGCAACTTCTCCATCGGCATAAAATAGCCGCAGTTTAGCCCAATTGCCGTCAATTTCCAAAACATCAACGAAAATTGGATTGCGAGAATCATACCGTACAGGGAAAGTAGTCTTACTTCCCTTTTCCTCGGCCAACTTCTTAATATCTTTTTGGACCAATTCATATCGAATTGTCATAGTTCACACCTTTGTTTGGGGTGGATGAATGGGATTATTTCCGCCATACATTATCTGAGTATAATCGTTCACGATAGTTACGACGCCAAAGATCATCCAAATCATCAAAAATTTCCCCTATTGCCTCTCGGCCAGGAGAACCATCTGTGCAAAAAAGAAGAAAACAACCTAAAGAACACAAAAACCCAGTAATGCCGCCGACCCACAATCCCTTTTCGGCGGCTTTTACTTCTCTAGTGGATGTTACTCTATACACATATCTTCCACTGGGGCCGTCTCGACCAATACGTGTAGAATGTGGGGGAGGGCAATCTAACGGAGCCGTAGAAGTAGAACTGGTCCATCCAGAAGAGAAACATTTCGATCCGACTTGTCCTCCAATGAGGAGTCCAAAACAAAGAGGACAAAAAATCACAGATAAAATCGAAAATACGAAAACTGGTATTGCTACTATGTTGCCTATTGCCTCCGTCTTACAATGTTTTGATCTAACGAATTTCTTACAACACATACAAAGAAGGAATATGCCACCGATTAAAAGGCCAGTGGACACAATGGTAAGAAACACAATGGCAAAAGCGGCACTCATTTTTTATTCCTTTATCTGATTTTACGCATTTCTTTATATCGTTCATCTTTCCGCCTACTATCTTCTTTCCATTCCCTTTTCAGTGCTTGTTCACGCTCGTATTCAGGATCACGGTAAATTTCATTGGGGGGAGTAGGTTTGGCCCTATTGTTCCATTGCTGCTCTTCAAGATTCCTTACACGAACTTTTTCCAGTTGTATAGCCCCATATATTAAACCAACGAACATGCCAACAAAAAGAAATGCTGCAATACAACCACCAAGTATTGCTTCGCCTGGACTAAAGCCACCTCCACCTCCCGATCTAACTCGACGAGGTTGATCGGAATCAGGTTGATCTTGATCGGAATTAAATGTGTTAGGAAACATATTGTTCTCCAGTGAATCTTAGTGAAACCGATTAAAAAACCAGTGGATACAATGGCAAGAAACACAATGGTAAAAGCGGCACTCATTTGAATAATCCCAAATTTTTGGATTTTTTTTGGTAGTCCAAGAGCGATCAACAACTTTCGTGTGCTACAGCGAACCAATACATTGTTAGCCAAACTACAGCCAATATAGCCAACACAGGCATGTCGTTGGTTACAAAATATATGGTCAGCCCCATTGGAAAAAATCCATTGAACAAAACTATAAAGAGTTTCCACCACCAAGGGTCTGGACCGGTATAACGACTGGGGGTGTAGTTTGGTTTTTCGCCAAGATCGGGATCACCTTCTCTGTCTAGTCTTTTTGTATCCATGATTATTCTCTTTTTGATCCAATGGGGTCGTCATCATCACTCAGGACGAACTCAAAAACACACCTCCCTTTATAGGCCAAACAGGTTTGTGCATTGTTCTTCTTTAATTCGTTCTTGCTTCTCACGCCGTCTTGCTTCTTCTGCCTCTCTCGCAAAGTATTCGTTCATGTTTCCGTAGGTTCCTTTTAATCTCCGTTCGTCGCTTCTTCTTTCACGTTCTCGTCGTTCTATTTCGGCTTGTCTGAACTCCTCTTCGAAATTGTAGAGTGCTGGTTCTTGTTTCTGTTCTGGAAATTTTTTATCGCATCTGCCTATAGAACCAAACAACAATAATATTAAAACAAGAACTACAATTCCGGGTCCGGCACCACTTTCCCAAAATTCTTCTGATTCTTTTTCTTTTTGTTCCCGAAGTTCGGATACAGTTGGCCCGCCTTCACCACAATCACATTCATCCCAAGGTAATCCCGAACCACAATCACAAGCTCTGCCCATGACTCTCTCCTTTAATTGTAATGAATTGTGATTAGAAATAATCCGCCATGTAATGCACAAGAGCGGCAAACTCAATGCCCGAAACGATGATAATGATATAGGTCCAATTTACCCCCAAGAGGATTAGTATGGGAATCCAAAAGGGGGCAATCCAAAGAATCCTGATAACAGAACCAAGAATAGGGCAATGAGTCCAAAAGCTTCTGTGGCTAAAGATTTTATGGTAAGGTATCCAGATATATCTGAGGGAATCCCATCGCTTGTAGGGTTCGCTGTGCGTGTCTAGATCAGGAGAAAGAAAGTACCCTCCAAAGACAACCGAAATCCCCATCATTATTCCACACAAAGGACCGAGATAGAAACCGACAAGGATGCCCATCAAAGCCGCCGCTATTTTGGTCAAAACATCATGTGATTTATGAAGAGCCACTATTTACCGCCTGCCTTTCGATATTGACTATAGGCATAAGTCCATTGATCGTAAGCTTGTTTCTGTTGTATTCTATACGACCAAGGATCTTGCCCCCGGCTACGATAAACGGCCCGTACCCGTGTCAATTCGTCGTACACATGACGTAGGTATTCACATTGTTTAGCCCAATGTATACAATGTTCAGAACGATTTTGCTTGCGTGGTTGATCGCCCCCAATAACAAACCCTATATCCCCGGTAGCGTTAGCAACCATTGCAGAGATGTCTATATCGCCTTCTTGTACTTCAATATCAGTACCGCCGCCTCCTTGTCCACTGAATGGCCCATTTTCCACATACGTATACTGGACGATTGGACCATCTTTGGGGAAACAAGTTGCGGGACGAGGATGGGAAACTGGTGCTGTTTTTTTCTGCTTGCGTTTGATAATGCCGGGGCCGTGAAGAGTTGAGCAAACGGATTTCTCCCTGTTCGGGACAATCGAAGAAGATTTATTCGGGACAATCGAAGGAGATTTTACGGGTTTCCGTTTATCGAACTCTTCTTTAAGATCATCTATCTCCAGGTCCAAAGTCAATCCATCGATATTGAAAGTTTCATCGAGATCCATTTTCATTGCCAATACTTCTTGGATCTCCTTATTGATGTCTTCTATCGAAACCCCCACCTCTTCCAGTGCGTTATGTCGTTTTGTTCTCCGTTGAACCGATTCAATTTGTACCTGGAATCTTGATAGAATTTCCCGTTTTTCTTCTATGTGCTTGAGGTGATGCTTGATTTCTATAAGCTCATTCGCGAGAATCTTACCTTTCTCGCTACTCTGAATCTGACTTACCTCATGTATCCCAAGTTCTTCGAACTGTTGGAATACTTGCTCTTTTTGTAGTTCGAAATCTTCAAAAAGACCAACCAGAGAACGTTGTTTGTTTCGACACTCGTTAAGTTTTCCCTGAATTTGGTCCAACTTAATTTCAGATTCGCTCCGTGGTTTGGGTCTAGGAGATTTAGGTCTTTGCTTCCCTTCGCATCCCAACAACAAGAGAAGCAACAATAGTAACGGGTATCTTGCCTTCATTGTCGTTCTCCTAAGAGTCCTCCTCATCGTGTGGGATGAGGAGGACACAAATGTTAGTTTGCGAAAATCGCATCGATTTCCGATTTCACATCTTCGGATGTACGAAGATCCTCGATCAACACGGAATCCTGCTCGGAACCGATACCGGCAGAAACTTCTTCCCACTTTTGATCGACGGCCTCCCTTTCAGCCGCAACGTCAGCATAAAGATTGTTGATATTGCGTTCTAGGGTTTCGACTTTTTGGGCCAAATTTTCATCGCTATCACCGCCCATCGCTTTTGCGGCATCCCGATAAATTTTCAAGACCCTAATCATCTCATCGACTTCCTCAAGCTTGACGGCATTCTTCTCGTAAATCTCTTGAACACCCTTTTGCTTGCTTTCGATACTGTCGGCGGCGATACTGACTTCCTTGTGCCGCTTTTGACCGGATTCCAGTTTGGTCAAAACTTTCTCTCGGCTTTGTAAAAGAGAGTCGGCCTTTTTTTGAAGGTCTTCCATCGTGTATGAATGCCCGCCGATGGTAACAGAATCTTCTCCTGAATCGAAATACGGTCGAAGTTTTTTAAGTGTAGACTCAATTTCTTGAATCTCTTTTTCTTTTGCCGCAACACCTTCCTTGATCTGCTCTGCCGTGATTTTGGCCTTAAACTTCTCTTTGCGAAGTTGCTCGCAACCTTGAGAAAGCCCATTCATCTGGGTTTTGATTTGTTCTCGTTTCACTTCGTTTTCGCCAAGGAGCTTGTCAATCTTGGAGAGCAACTTTTCTCCAGCGACCTTGCCTCTTGCAGGAAAGAAAATAAAACCAAGAACAATCAGAATGGCCACAAGGACCGCCGCTCCAAACACTACCCGTTTCATAACAATCCCCTTTTTGTTTGTACAATGAACGAAAGAACCTTCTTTCTGGTATTCATTGCACTTGTTTTGCCAAAACGCTATCATAAAACGCAATTGCTCTTTTCAACAATTTGCGAATGACCTCTTCCTCCTTTGGACTGGCGTTGAGAGCTTTAAGGAAAAGAGTAAACCCTTCTCTGCGTTGCTTTGTCATCTTCTTCAGCAAAAGTTTCCCCTTATCAGTGAGACAAACGGTCGTTACACGCTGATTGCTCCGATCAATCATTTTGTCCACATAGCCCTTGTCCCACAGTTTTGTAATCGTTGTGGAAATCGTACTCTCGCTCGCCTTACCATAAATCGAAGTGATTTTTGATACATTCATTCCACCATCACTCAACAATTCCAAAATTGCCAATTGTCGTTCCGTGACAATACCAAGTTTTCGAAGTTGCCGCATTCTAATCGCTACCTGCTCTAGCATTTCTGGAATGTCCATTTGATTCTCCTAATTGCCAATGATGAAAATAATTCGCCGCTGATAATGAATATACCATGAAGGATTTTGTATGTCAAGGTCTTCAACCAAAAAAAACTTCGGATTTCGAAGAATAATGGAATAGGAGGTTTGGGCAAAATAAAAGGCCCTTCCCGGCTTTGCCGGGAAGGGCCTCTGATTACAAATCTGTGACTTAACCGGGAATTGGACGAATTATTCCTCGCTCCATTTGGGACAGTTCCAACATGGTAATTCCCCGGTCTTTTGCTTCTTGTCTGAGGGTTACTTCACGGGATCTACGTTCTTCCCGCATTTTCTTGCCTTGTTCAATCCACTCCAGAGTATGGGTGGGGATATACCGTTCCCAAAAATCTATAGAAATCTAAAAGTGTGAAAATTAAACGATCAATAGATTATCAGGTTTGAAACCGGCACCGTAGGGTCCGGTGAGGAATCGGTCGAGTATATTCTTGGCTGCA
>Ga0180431_10002743_pt1 | contig 23216 bp, 16 predicted proteins | sample SS_ome_11_FD_132459 | JGI IMG/M metagenome (GOLD analysis project Ga0180431, IMG submission 132459) | Hypersaline lake sediment archaeal communities from the Salton Sea, California, USA - SS_1_MS_1 metaG | ecosystem: Environmental > Aquatic > Non-marine Saline and Alkaline > Hypersaline >...
GGGCCAGAAAAAAGCAGACGCCCTCGGATAGAGGACGTCTGCCGGGGGGCGAGATTGCTGTCAGGCTCCAAAGACCATAAAGCCCAGACAACGCGCTCGCGCTCTCACAATGGACGGCGCCATCCTACCATGTCGACATAAGGTTGTCAAGAGAAACTTGCAAGTTTTTTAACTAATTATACAGCAACGGGTTACGCCAGAATCGGCGGTGGAATCACGATGGGCCTCGAACGGCGAAATCACCCCCCGAAACAGCATCCGCAATCGGCCGATTCGTCTTCGACGCGTCGCTCTGGAGACGTGGGATTGAGTCCTTCGGCCGGGCGTTATCGGACGGATCGCTACACGCTCGAGAGGTCGACGATTCTGACCACCTATCGTTCCTCCCGGCCCGGCGGACAGAAGCGGGACAAGACGGAAACAGCCGTCCGCCTCACGCATCGTCCCTCGGGAGTTGTCGTCACGGCTTCGGAGCGGCGATCTCAGGCCCGGAATCGGGAAGTGGCCTTCGAGAGACTCAAGGCCCGTTTGGACAAGTTGAACAAACGACCGAAACCGCGCCGTGTCACAAAGCGTCCCCGCGCTGCCATAGAACGCCGCCTGGCGGACAAAGCTCGGGTTTCGCGAAAGAAACACCGGAGACGAGTCCACCCCGAAGATTACTGAATCCGACGCGGCGACCGGACGAGTGCGCGAGAGCGCCAGGTATGACATGGCCTTACGCTATTCCGGTTTTCGTAGCGGCAAAGGAGAGGAGGCGCCGGCAACCATCCGTACATGTATTGCCATGTGGCCACTGAGCACTGAGAACTTAGAGAACGTAGAACTGTTCTTGTCGGGCTAGGTGCTGGGGACTTGCGTCCGTTCGTCGGGTGCGTCTGAGGAGCGCAGTCGGCAGAAGCCGAAAGCGGCCGTGCCGTAGAGGATGAGGCCGGCGAGGACGGCGATCAGGATTCCCCTGGCCTGAACGCCCTCGAAGCGGATGGAGACGTTCCTCGTGAGTTCGTGCTCGGTTCCTCCCTCGTCCACCCATGTGGCGCGCAGGCAGGCGATACCCGGTTCATCGGGTGTCCATTCGATCGCACCGTCGGTTCCGGTGATTCCCACGGGCTCACAGGTTTCCACCATGCTGCCGGGGCGGTAGACGACCGTCACGTGGGCATCGCTCACACCCATTCCGGGCGCGGTTTCGACAACAATCGTTGTCGGTTTCCCGCGCATGGGGAAGCGGTCCGCAGTTCGAATTTCCTGCGCCCCTAAGGCCTGTGCCAGACCTGCAATGGCAATCAAGCACCCCAGGAGGATCCCGATCCCCTTACGATTCATCCTGGTACCCCCCCCGAAGGGTGAAGAACGCCGCCGCCCCGACCGATCCGATCAGCCAGAAGAGGAAAGCAACGAGGGGAAGCGCTCCAAGCCACCCGGGACCCGCGTCGGGGATCAGATGGCGGCCGAAGAGGCCGTCGGCGAATTCCTTCCGAATGGAGAAGGTGAGCAAGACCACAATCAGCGCCGGGATCACCAGCTTGATGAGCCAGGAGAAGACGAAACCCAGGCGGAATCGGGAACTGGCGTTGACGTGATCCTTGAGGCGAGAGATTCCGAAGATCCAGCCGATGAGAATACACTCCAGAAGACCGACCACCAGAAGGCCATTGTCGAAAGCCCAGTGGTTGACCAGATCCAGGAGCGTGAGCCCGAGCGTGCCGTTGCCCCGCATGGCCGGATCGATCACCATGGGGAGGGCGAAACAGAGACTCCCCAGGGTGCCGATGATGCTGAAAATGAGGATGGCTTTGCCGCGCCCGCCCTTGAACTTGTCGACGACGGCCGACACCAGAGCCTCAACCAGAGAGACCGAGGAGGAGAGCCCCGCCAGGAACAACAGGAGGAAAAACATCAGACCGAATCCGATCACCGACGGAGACCCGCCCGGTAGCTGCGAGATGCCCTGGGGCACAATGAAGAACATCATGCTGAGCGTGCTGGCTCGGGGAACCATTGCGAACGCGAACAGGATGGCGAAGATGGTGACCCCGGCGATGTACTCGAACCCGCAGTTCAACGTGGAGGTCAGAACCGCGTTGCTTACCTGGTCGGACTTGCGGGGCAGGTAGCTGGCATATGCGGTCAGGATGCCGAATCCGAGAGAGAGGGAGAAGAAGATCTGTGAGAAGGCTCCCTGCCAGACATCGGGGTGCTTCATGACTTCGAGGTTGGGCGTGAAGAGGAGCTGGACTCCCTGACCCCCGTTGTCGAGCGTCACGCCCCGAACGAGTAGGACGATCATGAAGATCCACATGAGCGGGACGAAGACCTTGACGGCCGGCTCGATGGTGCCGGCCCCGCGCCGGACAATGAAAGCGTTGAGCATCCAGACGAACAGGACACAGGCAATCGTTTTCCACGACGAGATCAGGGCGAAGAAGAAGGCGTAAGGGTTCTGGAGGTCAACCTCGAAGCAAGGCACCGAAACCGCGCTTTTCCACAGAGAACCGAAGGCGCCGAAAAACATCCCTACGACCCAGGCCAGAATGGTGATGTAGTACATGGAAATGAAAGAGGCGTTGAAGATGGCCCACCATCCGAGGAACTCGCCCTTGCGGCCAGCGACGCCGTGCATCGACTGCGGAAACGCCCGTCGAGTCATATGGCCCAGCGAAAACTCGACGATCATCACGGGAATGCCGACGAGGAACAGCGCGATGAAATAGGGCAGGTAGAAGGCGCCGCCGCCGAAACGGTAGGCGTTGGCGGAGAAGAACACGATGTTGCCGAGGCCGATGGCGGAACCGGAGGCGGCCAGGATGAAGCCCATTTTGGATTTCCACTGGCCGCGGTCAGTCACGTGCGAAAGCCCCTTCGTGAGGTGTGGTGGGCATCGATGAACGGTGGTGCGGAGTATAGCTTTCCATGGACGGCGGCGTCAAGGCCGAATGCGATAAGACGGAACGGCCGGGGGATCGAGCACCGACTCACGAATGCGGCTATTTCAGGAAGACCATCCGCCGGGTTTCGCTCTCGCCGTTCCAGAGGATGCGGTAGAAATAGACCCCGCTGGCTACGGGAACGGCGTTCTCGTCGGTTCCGTTCCAGACGACATGGTGAACTCCTCCGGACTGCTCACGATCCACGAGTGTGCGGATGCGTTGCCCGAGAGCGTTGTAGACGGCGAGCGTCACGTGAGAAGGTTCCGTCCGTGCGGGAATGCCGTACGTGATCTCGGTGGATGGATGAAAGGGGTTGGGACGGTTGGGTGCCAGGTACAGGGAACCCGAGGGCGGGACGCCCGACTCCATTGCGGACGTCACGTCGCACGCCACATCCAGCGCTCCCACCAACCCGCAGCCCGCAGGCGAAAGAGCCGCCGCACAGGGGGAATCCACGCTGATCGTGTAGTCGTGCATCCAGGGCGAGCAAAAGCGGGGATCGGCCGAGAAGTTGCCGTTCGTCCCCGCCTGCGCGGCAATGCAATCCACCCAGTCCCCGAGGGCGTTGCCGAAGACGTCGCAACACGTGAGCACCGGGGTGCTCCCCGGATCGAGGCAGATGACGCTCTGCCCCCGGTGGCTGAAGGCGATGATGGTGTTGTTGATGAGGGCATCGGACTCCTGCCAGAAACACATCCCGCCCGCGTAGCTGGCGCCGTTGTCCACGAACGTGCAGCTCTCGATGACGGGCGCCGTGTCATAGCAGAACAACCCTCCGCCCCCGCCGTCGGCGGAGTTCGAGTGCACCACGCAGTGCGACATCAACAGGTCGGAGGCGTTGGCGTATACCCCGCCGCCGTCTTCGGCCTCGTTGTGCGCCAGCGTGCATGTGATCAGATCCGCCGTGGAACGGAGGCAACGCAGTCCGCCGCCGTCCTGGTCGGAGAAGTTCTCGGCGAAGGTGCATCCGGTGAACTGGACCGTGGACTCATAGCAGTAGACGGCGCCCCCGTGATAGAGCGCCCGGTTGCCGACGAATCGGCAGTCGACGAAGACGGGAGACGCAAAGAAACAGTAGACGGCACCGCCCCCGTAGACGGTGGCGACGTTGTCCTCAAAGACGCAGTTGCTGAAAGTGAGAGAGGAGGCATCGCAGTAGACGGCGCCCTGCGATCCGCGGGTCATGGTGAATCCCTCGATTCTCGCCGCGGCATCCACCCCTACGCAATGGAAGATGACACCGAGGGAATCCGCGTCGATCACGACGCACTCGGGCTGACCCGTTTCGCTTCTCAAGACCACGCCGGATTTCATCACGATGCGATGAGTGGTGTAGATTCCACAGGCGACGAGAACCGTGTCGCCTGGGCTTGCGGCATAGATCCCGGCCTGGATGCTGGGTGCTTCCGGAGATGGAACGTACCAGGTGGCGCCCTCCGAGAGGGAAGGAGCCGCGGACACGGCCAATAGAAGAAGCACAGCGGCTGCGCGAATCATGGCGTTACTCCGGTTCGTGGGGTAAAGTTCAATGACAAACTTGACGGATGTGTATGATAGCACAAGAATGCTCAGGGCGCAATTCGTTTCTCGGTGGAGGGTGAATCGATGCCACAGCGAGAAATAGAGACCGGCGGAATGTTGGTGGCACAGGACAGCCGGCCGGCCCCGACTGTCCCTTCGAGCGCGGCCTCCGAACCTACTTCTCGGCAAGGGGTTGCCTTTGTGGATGTGTTTGGTATAATGAGCGGTTCACGTTCGGCCGCCGGGGGAGCCTCATCGTCCCTCACTTCACGTTGATCCCGTCGGGGAGGTCGCTCATGGTGCGGAAGCATCTGGCCGAGCTGGTCCTCGGTCTTGCGTGTCTCTTGGCTGTCGGGCTTTCTCCCGCGGGAGCGGGTTCCTGCCGGGCCGAGATTCTGGAGTTGACGCTGGAATACCCCCGTGCGTCGCTCGATCTGGACGAGCGGGAGGGGTGGGCGGAGATCCGGTTTCCTGGGTGCGAGCGGACGGGACGGGTGGGAGCGCCTGTGCTTCCTCTGGATGCCGAGCAGGTGATTCTGCCGCGTGGAATGCGGGCCACGGGGGCCGAGGCGCGAAGCCTGGCGTCGGTCCGAATTCCCTGCGGGCCGATCCGTCCGGCGGCCGCCCCGGCGATTCTGGGACCCGTCGGGATTGGAGGTGTGCCGCCCGAGCGAGTGCGCCCCGATCCGGCGGTCTACGAGGGAAGCGCCCTCTATCCAGGAGAGATCGCCCTCTTTCGAGGGAACGGACGCTTCGGGGATCTGCCCGTTGCCTCCTGTGAAATTCGGCCGGTTCAGTTTGATCCCGGGAAGAGCGAGATCGTTCTGCACACGCGGATTCTCCTACGGCTGGAGGTCACCGCCGATTCCAGGGTTTTCGATTCTCCCCCGCGCCCGCTCGAGTTCACCCGGGTGGCTCGAAACATGGTGGCGCGCCGCACGGGAGGCGTCGAGAACATCCCGATGGAAACATCCACCGGTCGGGCGGCCTCGCTCGATCCGGGCGACTATCAGTACGTCATCGTGACCGAGGATGAACAGGCAAGCGCCTGGCAAACCTACGCCGACTGGAAGACGGCCAAGGGACTCCCGGCCTCCGTTTCGACGGTCGAATGGATCGACGCGGAGTATTCGGGACGTGATCTGCCGGAGAAGATTCGCAATTTCATTATCGATGCGGTGGATCAGTGGGGGACCTGCTACGTTCTTCTCGGGGGGGACGATCAGATTGTCCCGTCCAGAATCGCATGGGCTTTCGATTGCGAGGCCGGTTTCTACGACGACGAGAACGACATTCGGGCGGACCTCTACTACTCCGACCTCGACGGGACGTGGGACGCCAATGGAAACGACGTTTTCGGCGAGGTGGACGACGAGATCGACCTCTACCCGGACGTGTTCGTCGGCCGAGCGCCCACGGACCATCTCTCGGACGCGCAGAATGTTGTGGGCAAGTTCCTGACCTACGAGCGAGCGCCTCCGGCCGGACATTCCATGGATGCGTTCTTCTTCGCGGAAATCCTGTGGGCGGATCCCTATACGGATTCGGGAATCGGCAAGGACATGATCGGGTCGGAACACTTCGGCGCCTATGAGCCGATCGAGCGCCAGTACGAGTCTCTGGGGAACGAGACCGTGGCGTCGGTGAAGAGCGCGCTCAATGCGGGGCCCCACCTGGCCAATCACGGTGGGCACGCCAACTACGCCGTGCTGGGATGTGGAGACAACTATCTCTATCCCGCAGGCGTGGACGCGCTGGTGAACGGCCCGAGATACTTCGTGCTCTACTCCATCGGATGCTGGTCGGCCGCCATCGACTACGACTGCATCGGCGAGCACTTCCTGACCAACGGAAACGGGGGCGCCGTGGCCTACGTCGGCAATTCCCGCTACGGCTGGGGTTCGCCGGGGAATCCCGGATGGGGGTACTCCGAGACTTTCGACTCGGATTTCTACGGCGCGATCCTGAGTGAAGGGATCACACAGTTCGGCCCCGCGGTCGCCAGGGCAAAGATCCTCCGCATTCCCTATGCGCAGGACGAGAACGTCTACCGCGTACACGAGTACCAGGTGAATCTGCTGGGTGACCCCGAGATGACCTGTCACACGGCCGAAATCCGAACGATCACGTTGGACGCACCTGCGACCATCCCTCTGGGGACCACCCGGATGACGGCGACGGTGACCGACGACGACGGACCCGTGGGCGGCGCGCGTCTCTGCCTTGCCGGGCCGGACGTGTACCAGGTCGGGTTCTCCGACGCCTCCGGTCAGGTGGCGTTTTCCTTGAATCTTTCCGGTGCCAAGGTCCTCACGCTGACGGCGACGGCGGCCAATCACGTGTACGCGCAGGCGACCGTGACCGCCGCGGGCAGCGATGCCTTTCTGGAGATCGTCGGGAGCGTATTCGATGATGACGGGACCCTTCCTTCGGCGGGGGACGGCGACACGCGAATTGAGGCGGGGGAAACGGTCGAGCTCTACGTCACCGTGCACAACTACGGAGGCTCGGGCGCCTCCGGGGTGGCGGGCACCCTGAGCGAGTCGAGCACGTGGGTGACGGTGGTGGAGAGCCTGTCGACCTTCGGCACGATCCTCGCCGGTGGAGAGTCGACGGGCGAGGAACCGTTCGTTTTCGAAGTCCTGCCCGGCTGCCCGGATGATGAGCGGATTGATTTTAAGATCGTGTTCGAAGACGGCGGTTCCGGAAGCTGGACTCGGGCGCTGCCGGTGCAGGTCCTGGCCCCCGATCCTCGGTTCGATCACTACGAGATGTCGGAGAGCATCGGCGACGGCGACGGAGTCGTCGATCCCGGAGAAACGATCGAGATCACGGTGTACGTTCGCAACGAAGGAAGCGGTCCTCTGGAGCCGCTGACGGCCGCACTCGGCACGACGGATTCGAACGTGACGATCCTCGAGGGGTCCGCCTCCATGGGCGCAGGCCTGTTGCCGGGTGAAACGGCGCCCCTGTCTCCACCCTTCGAAGTCCGGGTGGAGGTTTCGTGTCCCGAGACCACGGTTGTCCCGCTGGATCTCACCTTCGTGTACGACGGAGAGACCGACGACGGAGTCTTTCTCTTGGCCGTGGGCGAGAGTGGGTTGGAAGACAACATGGAGAGTGGCGCGGGCGGGTGGACGCACGCAGGCGTAAACGATCTCTGGCACCTCAGCGATGAGCGCGCGCACTCGGGAATCTGGAGCTGGACCTGCGGCACGGCCGTCCCTCGGTATGCCAATGATACCGACGCGTCGTTGTTCTCTCCCGAGTTCGTATTGCCTGACGACGCCCAGATGTCCTTCTGGTGCTACTTCGACGTCACCGTCTACGGTGTCGACGGGTTGTTTGTCGAGATCTACGCCGAGGGAGCGTGGAACCGGCTGGATTACCTGGGGAGCGGCGGCGCGCTGGACTCGACCCTCTTCGTCTGCGGCTGGGCCGAACGGACGTACGATCTCTCCGAGTTCACCCCGGGAAGCCCGGCCCGGCTCCGGTTCTGGCTCAGAACCGACGGCAGCGACACGGCCGAGGGTTTTTACATCGATGACGTCACGGTGAGGTCGCAGCGCTTGGCCGAGGTTCTTGAGCCGGCGGCTGCCGCCGGGATGCCGGCAGTAGCCGCACTCCGGCCACTCTCGTGTAATCCGATGGGCCGGGAGTCCTCGTGGGCGCTTTCGCTTCCGAGGTCCGCCCAGGTCACGGCCGCCGTGTACGACATCCGCGGCCGCCGCGTCTGGACGCTTGTGGACAGATTCCTGCCCGACGGTGAGCACGCCGTCTGCTGGGATGGACGAACGGACGCTGGGAGTCTCGCCCCTGCCGGCGTGTACTTCCTCAGATTCCGAGCCGCGGAGCTCGACATCACGCGGAAGATCATCCGCGTCCGCTAGGTGCAAGGCGAGAGCGGGAGTGAGCGAGAAGGAAGAACCGCCAGGCTCCGGCGGCGGGGATCTTGGTCGTGCGGTTCCGCGTCTTGCCCTTTTGCTCTACCGCCGAACTTACGACTCCTGCTCCCGATACTGCAGGTCGTACAGGCAGGAATAGATGCCTTGCCTCTCCATGAGTTCGTCGTGGTTTCCGGATTCGCGAAGCGTTCCTTTGTGAAATACGAAAATCCGGTGCGCGGATCGGATGGTGGAGAGCCGGTGGGCGATGATGATCGCGGTCCGGCCGCGAAGGAGACGCCGGAGCGCGGCCTGGATCATGAGATCCGTTTCCGGATCCACGTTGGAGGTGGCCTCGTCGAGGATCAGAATCTCCGGGTCGTAGGCCAGCGCCCGGGCGAACGCGAGAAGCTGCTTCTGCCCGACGGAGAGAAGTGACCCGCCCTCTCGAATCTGCGTATCGAATGCCTCCGGGAGCTGCCGGACAAAGGGTTCCGCGTTTGCCTCACGGGCGGCAGCCACGAGTTCTTCCTCGGAAGCGTCGTGGTTCCCGAGCCGGATGTTGTCCATCACGCTGCGCGAGAAGAGAACCACGTCCTGGAGCACGATCCCGATGTGCCGATGAATGTCTTTCTGCCGCAGGCGGCGGAGGTCTACACCGTCGAGCCATATGGTTCCTCGATCCGGCTCGTACGCGCGGGTCAACAAGTTCATGATGGAGCTCTTTCCCGCCCCTGTTTCTCCCACGAGCGCCACCCGCTCGCCCGGCCGAATGTGAAAGCTGACCTCCCTCAGGGCCCACTCGTCGTCGTTGCCGTAGGAGAACCACACGTTCTCGAAACGGATGTCTCCACGAAGCGTCTCCAGCCGAACCGGATCGGGAGGATCCTGAATTCGAGGTTCGAGATCCAGCAGGTGAAAGATGCGTTCCGACGCGGCCATGGACGACTGGAGAATGTTGAAGCGCTCCAGCAGGTCTCGAATCGGGCGGAAGAACCGCTCGGCGTATTGGATGAAGGCCACCATTGCGCCGAGGGTCAGCGTGCCGCCCAGAATCTGAGAGCCCCCGCGCCAGAGGATGAGCCCCACAGCCAGGGCGCCGATGAGCTCGACCACGGGAAAGAAGACGGCGTGGTAGAACACCGTTTGAATCTGCGCCCGGTAGTGTTTCAGGTTGTGTTCGCGGAAGATGTCAAAACTCCTCTCTTCACGCGTGAACAGCTGGACGATCCGCATCCCGACGACGTGTTCCTGGAGGAAAGCCTGGATGCGGCCCACCTGCGTCCGGATGGCGCGGTATGCCTTGCGAACGTACCGGCGGAAGAGCCACGCCGACACGAAGAGGAGGGGAATGGCGCTGAATGTCGCGAGGGCCAGGGGCCAGTTCATGACCAGCATCGCGATCATGATTCCCAGGAGGAGAAACAGATCGCCGAAGATCATCACGACGCCCGAGCTGAAGAGATCCGACAGGACCTGGACGTCGTTGTTCACCCGAGTCATCAACCGACCCACGGGATTGTGATCGAAGAACGTGAGGGAGAGGCGCTGGAGGTGCGCGAACAGCTGCGTCCGAAGGCGGTGCATCACGCGTTGACCGATGAGCTGGGTGAGGTAAACCTGGCTGTACTGGAGTCCGAAACCGGCGACGAGGACGGCCAGGTACAGGAGACCGATCCGCGTGAGTCCGTCGAGGTCCCGGCGCTCGATGTACCGGTCGATCGCAACCTTGGTCAGCCAGGGACCGGCGAGCTGGACCAGAGACGTGAACAGCAGCAGTAGCACGGCGAGGGCCACATGTCCCCGGTGTGGTCTGAGATAGTGCAGGAGGCGCGTGGCCAGGTGGTGATCGTAGACTTTCCCGACCGGGCCGTCGTCATGCACGCTGGGACCGTAGAAGTGCACGCGGCTACCCCCTTACGGGCGACTGGGTAAACGGTGAATGCGTGAGCGGGCGCGCTCTCGATCGGTTCCGGCCCGCGGTGCACGGCCGTGGCGCTCTGCTCGCAGTCCGCCCGTTTGCGGCCTACATCTCATCCAAGGTTTCCTCGAGGCGCTGTATGCGATGGAGACGCTCATAGAGTCCTCTCCGGGCCATCAGTTCCTCGTGCGTTCCGACCTCGGCAACCTTGCCGTTGTCCAGGACGATGACGAGAGAGGCCAGACGCGTGGCCGAAAGACGACTCGATACGATAAGGCATGTTCGACCGAGCAGCACGGGCTCCAGGCGATCCAGAATGTCCTTCTCCGTTTGCGCGTCCACGGCGGAGAGCGCGTCGTCGAGAATCAGAATTCGGGGGTCGGCCGCCAGCGCGCGGGCCAGCGCGAGTCTCTGCCGCTGCCCGCCCGACAGCCGGACCCCCCGCTCGCCGATCTCGGTATCATAACCCTTGGGCATATCGGCGATGTCTTTGTCGATGGCGGCCAGGTGAGCGGCCCGTCGGACGGATGGGTCGGAACACGTTTTCAATCCGAAGGCGATGTTCTCGCGAAGAGACGTGGAGAAGACAAAGGCCTCCTGGGGAACGACCGCGACATCCCGCCTCAGAATCCCGAGGGGGATCCGGTCGATCTCGATTCCGTCGATGAGGACCCGGCCCCGGGCGGCGTCGAAGAGCCTCGGGAGCAGGTTCACCAGGGACGTTTTCCCCGATCCGGTGCGTCCGAGAATGGCCGCCGTCACCCCGGACGGAATGCGAAGAGACACGTCCGAGAGAACCGGCTTGCCGTTGTAACGGAAACACACGTCCTGGAATTCAATGTCGCCGCGAATCCCCTCGATCGCGGCCGGCGGCTGCGTGACCACAATGTCCGGACGGGCGGTCATGATCTCCTGAATTCGCCCCATGGAGGAGGCGCCTGCCTGGGCGAGGTTGAGAACCCATCCGAGGGCGACGGTCGGCCAGATGAGCATACCCAGGTATCCGTTGAAGGCCACGAAACTCCCGAGGGTCATTCGGCCGAGGATGACGTCTCGTCCCCCGAGCCACAGGACGGCAACGGCTCCGAGGCCGGCCGTCAGGCCCACGGCGGGGAAGAAGCCTCCCCAGAGCCGGACGATGTCCATATTCCGGCGGACGTAGTTCCGCGATTCTTCGTTGAAGGTCCGGACTTCCTGATCGATCGCGTTGTATGCCTTGATCACCCGAATGCCGGTGAGGTTTTCCTGAACCAGGCTGTTGAGGCGGGAAAATTGGGCCTGCGCGGTCTCGAACCGGCGCGTCAGCGCTCCCGAAAACCGATACACCAGCACCGAGAGAAGGGGGAGGGCGGCCAGCGCGAAGAAGGTCAACCTGGCGTTCAACATCAGCATGAGGGTAAGCGTCGCGAAGAACACGATCACGGTGTTGAACAGATTCATGATGCCGGGACCGAGAAACATGCGAACGTTATTGATGTCGTTGGTGGCGCGGGCCGTGATGTCGCCCGTCGGAACCCGGTTGAAGTATGCGGGAGAGAGACGCTGCAGGTGACGAAAAAGATCATTGGCCAGCTCGTATTCGATGGTTCGAGACGTCCCGATCAGCAACCGGCGCATGAGGAACTTGAACACCCCCTGCGCTGCCGTGGCTCCCACGATCAGGCCCGCGTAGCGCAGCAGAGCCTCCACCGTGATGACTTCGCGCAGGTGGTCGATCGCCAGCTTCAGGATCCACGGGACCAGGAGTCCGAAAAGATTCTCCAGGGTCAGGCAGACGAAGCCGACGGCCAGAATCCACCTGTGGCGGGACAGATACTTGAACAGCGGTCGCAGGTTCCGAATCGTGCGCTCCCGTGAAAACAGGGCAAGCGCGTTGCCCTGGCGTAGTCGAGCGATGGGTGTGTCGTCGGCTCCACAGTCTACCAATTCCAGCGGGGCGCCGCAAGGTGCAGTTCGCGTCCCCGAGATGGAAAACGATTGACGGGGAACGATCGAGCGGCTACGCTGAGCATGCTTCGTGTCATGATTTCTCGGAAGGAGGTCGAGGGAACATGCCCGCCAAAGACAAGGTGCGTCACGAGAGCAAGAAACCCCCGAAGAAAACGCTCAAGGAGAAACGGCAGGCGAAGAAGGAGAAGAAGCAGCAACGGGGCCAGATGCAGTAGCGCTGTGCCGCCGAGGCTGCGAGTGCAATTCGAAATACGGATCAGGCATCGAACGAGTCGGGGTACGGCGTGCCGTGCCCCTCTCTTTTGCGCCCTGGGGGATTGAGGACACCGTGCGCATCCTGGTTCTGGAACCTTTCTTCGGAGGATCCCATCGGCAGTTCTGGGAGGGATTCCGGAGACACAGCCGGCATGAAGTTCACCTCGCGACCCTTCCCCCGTTCCACTGGAAATGGCGGATGCGCGGGGGAGCGCTGTGTCTGGCTCACCGTCTGAAAGACGATCCCGTCGCCGCCGATCTTCTCTTCTGTTCCGACTACCTGGCCCTGGCGGATTTCCTCTGCGTGGCGCCCCACCGGTACCGGGATCTTCCCGTGGCGCTCTACATGCACGAGAATCAGCTGACGTATCCGGTACCCCCGGGCGAAAAACTGGATTTTCATTTCGGGATTACGAACGTCGTTTCTTGCCTGGTTTCGAATCGCATCTTCTTCAACTCGGCGTATCATCGCGATGCGTTTTTCCGGGAGCTCCCGCGGTTTCTCCGGCGCTTCCCCGACCTCATCCCGCACTTCGCCGTCTCGGAGATCGAGAGCAAGGCCGAGGTCTTGACCCTCGGCTGTGACCTGGGATCGTTGGACACTCATCGGGAGGACGGAATGGGGAAGGCCCGCGGAGCGGGTCCACCCGTCATTCTCTGGAGCCACCGCTGGGAGTTCGACAAGAACCCGGAGGATTTCTTTTGGGCGCTGTTCCGGCTCAAGGAAGAGGGGACGGACTTCCGGTTGATCGTCGCCGGGGAACGGTCCGTGCGCTGGCCCGAGATCTTCGATCTGGCGGAGCGCATGCTTCGAGAGGAACTCGTCTCTTTCGGACCGCGTCCGGACCGGGCCTCTTACGCAAGGGCGCTGTGGGATGCGGACATCTCCGTTTCGACGTCCGAGCACGATTTCTTCGGGGTGTCCGTGGTCGAGGCAATGTACTGCGGATGCTACCCATTGCTGCCCGATCGCCTGAGCTACCCCGAGCTCATTCCTGCGTCTCACCACGGGCGGCATTTGTATCTTCGCCGGGAGAACCTCGTGACCCGACTTCGCTCGCTCTTGCGTCACGGTCCGATCGAACCGGACCCGGCGCTGCGGGACGCGGCCGCCCGTCACGACTGGAGCCGGAGGATCGGGGACTACGACGACCGCCTGGAGATGCTCGCGAGCGACGCCGGGCGTCCGGCCGGCCTTGCCTAGTCCCGGTCGGCGTCGCGAGGTGATCCTGGGCACGGGCGGACGCGGGTGCATGCAATCGCGGAGGGTCCCTCCTTATCGGAGGAATGCTCGGCTGTACGGAACCGGTAAATCCCTGTTCCATGCCCGCCGGATCGGGGTCGAAGGTCTCGGTACAAGTCTCCTTGTCCCGACAGGGACCCGTGGTCACCGGTTCGGGAGACGTGGGCGGAGCGTCCGTGCATCCGGTGAGTCCGAAAGCCACAAGCGGCGTCGCCAGCAGTAGGATGTGCCGGACACAGTTCATGGAGAACCTCCTTACGGGTCGATGTGCCAGAAACGATTCTATGGAGAACCTCGTTACCGGTCGATGTGCCGGAAACGATTCTATGGAGAACCTCGTTACCGGTCGATGTGCCGAGGATGTTTCCTGCTAATCGCCTCCTTCGGTCGGTTCAGACAGCGCAGAAGCCGTGCCGGCGGATGCGACCAAGGTCCGAATCAATCGCGGCGGCCCGATTCTCTTGGGCAACAATGCAGTGGGCGGGCGGAGGACACCCCGAATGTCGAATGAGGGCCGGGGCGCGAGCTTGGGCGGCGGCGAAATCTCGTCACGGTCGGCGAAGGAAGGCCGCCGGGTATTGAGACCGCCGAACGGTCGGCGAAGGACGGCCGCCGGGTATTGAGACCGCCGAGCTTCCTTGACACTCCGCCGGCGCAATGATAGGTTGGGGAAACATCCGTTAGGGAGGAGCATGTGACCCATCGCGTTTCCAGACGGGAGTTCCTGAAGCGGGGAATCGAGGCGGCCGCGCTCGCGAGTCTGGCCGCCGAGGTGGGGCGGATCGACCCTCTTTTCGCCGTCGAACCCAGCGAAACCGCCGCCCGGGCGGTCGATCTGGCGGTAGGGACGGGTTCACCGGAAGCCGCTCTCAGAAAAGCCCTCGATTTGCTGGGAGGCATCGGCAAGTTCGTCAAGCCGGGTGACTTCGTCCTGCTCAAACCCAACATGTCTTTCGGGACGCCTCCCGAGATGGGCGCCACGACGAATCCCGACGTTGTTCGCGCCATGGCCTCAGAGTGCATCGGCGCGGGGGCAAAGCGGATCCTCGTTGCCGATCACACCATCCGGCCCGGCAAAGTCTCTCTGGAGTACACGGGAATCGGACCGGCCTGCGCAGGGATGGAGCGGGTCACGGTGGCCGCCCTCAACGATGAATCTCAGTACGAGGAAGTCGAGGTGCCGCTGGGGAAGGCGCTGAAGAAAACGGATATCGTCCGGGATGTCCTTCGGGCCGACGTCCTCATCAATCTGCCCGTGGCCAAGTCCCATTCGGCGACCGGGGTGTCCTTTGCCGTCAAGAACCTGATGGGTTTGGTATGGGACCGCAAGGTGTTCCACACGGGGGACCTCGACCAGTCAATCGCCGACCTGGCCACGCTGATCCGGCCGCAGCTAACCGTCATGGACGCCACGCAAGCTATGGTTCAGGGAGGTCCGTCCGGGCCGGGCCGAACGGTTCGTCTGGATCGGATCATTGCAGGTATAGACCAAGTTGCAATAGACAGTTATACCATTTCGTTAACAAAATGGTATAATCGAACATTCACGGGGAGCCAGGTGAAGCACCTCAGGGCGGCCGCCGAGATGGGGCTCGGCGAGGTCGAGCTCGACAAGCTCAACATCGCCCCAGACACGGAGATTTCCGGCGGGGATGAAGATCAAACGAACCACTAGGATCGTTCAACTGATCTCGTTGGGTCTGTTCTTCGTGCTGCTGGGGTTTGCCACGTATCCCCTGGTCTTCCCGGTACCGACCGACCTCTTCCTGAGGCTCGATCCGCTCGTTGCTCTGGGCACGGTTCTCTCGGGCCATCGGCTCCCCGCAGGGTTGCTCCTGTGCTTCGTTCTGGTGGGGGCCACCCTCTGGTTGGGCCGCTTCTTCTGCAGCCACGTGTGCCCGCTGGGCACGACATTGGACCTTCTGGACGAAGGCATCACGGCTCGCTATCGGTCGAGACGGCGAACTCCGGGAGGGCGGGCAACGGCAAGGCTCCGCTGGAAGTACTATGCTCTGGCCGGGGTCCTTCTTTCTTGCCTGGCGGGTACGGCGGTTCTCTTCATCTTCGATCCGATTTCCCTGGCCACCCGCTTCTACACCCTGGTCGTCTACCCGGTCGTCGCCGCAGGGATCAACGGCTTTCTGCGGCTCATTCGGCCGATCTTGGCTGCACAGGGATCCTCCCTGGCCTACGCCCATGTGGGGCCCGCCCGGTTCTCCATGATGCTCCTGACGTTGTCTCTGCTGGCCCTGCTCGTCACGCTTCAACTCGTCGAGAGACGCTTCTGGTGCCGCAATCTCTGCCCTCTGGGGGCGCTCCTCGCGCTACTGGCCCGCTTCCGATTACTCGGGCGCCGCGTGGACGATTCCTGCACCGAGTGCGGTCTTTGCCACCAGGTCTGCCTTGCGGGCGCGCTGACGGCGGACGGGCATGGGACTCCGGCGGGCGAGTGTCTAGTCTGCCGAACCTGCGAGGAAGCCTGCCCCCAGGGGGCGGTTCGGTTCAGGCATTCCCTCCGAAGATCGGATGCCGACGAGCGGAGCGTGGACGTGGCCCGGCGCGGCATGCTGGCCGCCGGGGTCGGGGGGCTGGTGCTGGGTGCGATGGGGGGCACGTCCTTGGCGGAGCCGGGGCGAGCTCGACTCATTCGCCCCCCGGGAGCGCTACCGGAAGATCTTTTCATGCGAACGTGCATTCGGTGCGGGGAGTGTATGAAAGCGTGTCTGACCAACACTCTCCAGCCGTGCTTCCTGGAAGCGGGCTGGGAGGGTGTCTGGACTCCCAGACTGAACTGCCGCCACGGGGGGTGCGAAGAGCGCTGCAATGTATGCGGGCGTGTGTGTCCGACCCGGGCCATCCGTGCGCTGCCGATGGAGGAGAAACGATTCGCCAAGATCGGTACGGCCGTGATCGATCGGGCGCGGTGTATCGCCTGGGCGCAGCAGAAGGAGTGCCTCATTTGCGACGAGGCGTGCCCGTACAACGCGATCGATTTCCGGGTGGTCGCCGATGAGTGCGGAACCGGCAAGCGACCCTTCGTCGAACCGGTGGGTTGCGTAGGGTGCGGGCTGTGTGAGCAGAAATGCCCGGTGGCCGGAGAATCGGCCATCGTGGTGCACGCCGATGGAGAGATGCGCCTGGAGACCGGTTCGTACGTCACCGAGGAGGCCGTTCGCGCAAGGGAACCCGAGGTCGATGCGAACCGTGACTACTTCGAGACCTGGAATGGGCCCGGCGAGTGCCCGAACCCTCTCGATGGAGCCGAGGATCTGCCGCCCGGGTTCCTGATCGAGGAGTAGCGTCTTGAGTGCTGACGAACGCCTGCGGGGGAGAGTTCTTATTGCGAGAGGAACCCGGTGCCGCGTGGACACCGCCCGCGGCCGATTGGATTGCGTGATTCGAGGATCCCTGAAGAAGGGAAAAGCGGCGGCCGTGAATCCGGTGGCGGCCGGGGATTGGGTGGAGGTAACGCTCGAACCTGATGGAAGCGGAGTGATTGAGGCCGTCGAGCCGCGCCGGACGAAGTTCTCGCGGCCGGCGCCCGGACGCCTCCACCTCGAGCAGGTCATCGTGGCCAACGCCACGCGGCTGATCGTGGTTCAGGCGGCCCGGGAGCCGACGGGAAAAGTTACGTCGATCGACCGGTACCTGGTGGCCGCCGAGGTCGGAAACCTTCGGCCTGTGCTCTGCATGAACAAGATGGATCTGGATCGAAGGGGACAGGCCGCCGGAATCGTCGACCTCTACCGGGGACTGGGTTTCGAGGTGCACGCCACGGTGGCCACGATGGGGGATGGAGTGGAGGGCCTTGCGGGCACGCTCACCGGTGAAGTGTCCGTACTGGTTGGGCCTTCGGGAGCGGGCAAGAGCACGCTTCTCAACCGTATTCAGCCGGGTCTGGGTCTTCGCGTCAGGGACGTCTCCCGGAAATGGTCCAAAGGCAGGCATACAACGTCGGAAGCCGCCCTGTTCTCTCTGGATGTGGGAGGATGGGTGGCCGACACGCCTGGTCTGCGGGAACTGGGTCTCTGGGGCGTGGAGAGGGAGGAACTGGCCCACTACTACCACGAGTTCGTTCCCTTCGTCGATGAATGCCGATTCACCGAGTGTTCTCACTCCCACGAGCCGGATTGCGGTGTGGCGACCGCCGTTGAACAGGGGCGGATCAGCCGAGATCGGTACACGAGCTACCTGAGGATCCTGAAATCCATCGCCGGGTCGGATTAAACACTTGCAAACTGGCGGACCCGTTGGTAAAGTGTCCGGCGTTGCTTCGATCATGATCGCAGGAATGGGAAAATCGTTTCGGAGGTGGTGAATCTTGCGAAAGGTGACATTTGCAATCCTGGCTGTGGCTCTCGTCATGGCGACGTCGGTCGAGCGGGGCTTTGGTGCGAAATACGAAAGTGTGTCGATCACGCCGATTGCGGGGCTGGCCTATCAGAATCTGGATGATGTCGGCGGCATTATTGATGCATGGAACACGTGGATGACGGACTATCTGCCGGCATTCGCTCCGGGCATGGGTACGCCGACGGCCGAGGAGATCGGGAAGGGATACTCCATCATCGGGGATGTGCGATATCGGTTGGGATCTCGGTTTCTTCTTGCCCTGAGGGCCGAGTATATTACGGACAATGCCTCGACCCTGGCTTCGGGTTTCGGCAATGAATTCTCGGCCGCCGCGGTTCCGATTTCCTTGACGGCGGTGTACGAGTTTCCGGGTGTTCTCCCCAGTTACCTTCGCAGGGCGAAGTTGAACCTGGGCGTGGGCGCCGGTGTGGTGATGCGCGGGGTCTACAAGTTTGAAATGTATACTCCCGTGGACAACCATCTGACCGCACGGGCCACGGCTCGGGGGTTCCAGCTGCATACCCTGGCCGAGGTGGAGTATCCGGTGTTCGACCATTGGGGCGTAGTCGCCGAGGTGTCCTACCGATACACGCGAATAGGAGAGTTGACATACCGGAGCGTGAGCGGGTCGAACGAACAGACGCACCAGCAGTGGGAGGGTGACGGCACGACTCCCGGGAGCGGTATCTTCACGGGTATCCCCTATCCCGTGGTTGGAGAGAAGGTTGTCTACACGACGTCGGGCGATGTGATGAAGCTGGACTTCAGCGGTTTCAACCTTCGCATCGGTCTGAGATTGTACGCCTGGTGATTTTCCCCGTGACGTCCATCCTGTTCGAGCAGCCGCGACTGCGGCTGCTCGTTTTCTCTGGTCGGGCTCCGCAGTGGGGGGTCCCCTCCGGTCGGGCCGCAACGTCTTCGAGCATTCAAACGTTAGCACAAGGACGCGGGCGCTGAAACGAGTCTCGGTTTCACGGAGTCGATCCCATGATCCGTTGGGTGCGAATCGGTATCCTGTTGCTGGTGGTGTTCGTGCTCGCCGGAATCGCGTGGCGTCAGACGGCCGTTGAACGCGGGCAGAGACGCTGTCCGGCGGCCCATTCCTTTGGCACGGGTGTGGCTCCTCTGGGTGGGGCGCGGGGATTCTGGACAGGGCTGACCGAATGGGACTCGATCGGTTGCGAACGGGAGATCTCCGCGCTGGAGCCGCTCGTCGACGTGATTCCTGATTATGCCCCGGCTCACCGGGCCCTCGCTCTGGCCTACGCCTGCGCGGGGTCGAGCGGCCGTGCGATTCGGGCCGGTGAACACTATGCCGAGCTCCGGCCCGGCGAGCCGGACGTGACGCTGCTGCTTGCGTCGATCTACATCCTGGCCGGTTTCTATGACCGGGCCCTCGCCACGCTTGAATCCGGTTTCCTCGAACTCGACGATGCGCCGTGCCGGGTCGAGAGAACCCGGGGAGAGATCTACGTCGCCAAGGGGATGTACGGCCGTGCGGTGGAATCGTATCTGCGCTTCATAGAGGCGGCTTCCTATGAACTCCTGCGATCCGACGGCTGGTTCGAGATCGGAAGGGTTCACGTCGCACAGGGACGCTTCGACGAAGCGGTGGAGCGGTTTGAACAATCCGCGTTTCCGGACGCTTCGGATCCTCGTGCGGCCTGGGGGAAATCGCTGGCCTACGCGCTGGAGGGAAAAACGGATCTGGCTCGGGCCGGCGCCGAGAGCATTCGATGGAGCTCGGAGGACACCTGCGCGATCGCTCCGGGTTCTTACGAGCTTCTGATGGGGCGGATCCTGATGAGGGAAGGGCGCTGGATCGAGGCGGTCCGCGTGCTGGAAGCCTCGGTTGGTCGCGCTCGGGTGCCCGAGCGATTGCAGTGCCTGATGGCTCTGGCGGAAGCCTACGGGGGGGCGGGAGACCCGCAAGGCGCGCGGCGTGCGCTGGAGGAATGCTTCCGCGTGAACCCCGCGCACGCTGAGGCGAGATACCTCTCGGCACGGCTCTACGAAGACCAAGGCGAGGCGGAGAAGGCGGCGAGCGAATACGACGTCTTCCTGGAGATCTGGCGAGACGCGGATTCGGATCTTCCCCTTGTGGCGGATGCGACGCGGCGACTTCGAAAGATCCGGAGCGTTCAGTCCTGAAGCGTTGCGGGGAGAACCTGCTGGCCCCACTGCCCCTCCCTGAATCGCTTCGGATGATGGTGTACCGGCCCTGCTATTTCTTCCAGAACGACGGCACGAAGAAAACCAGGATGGCGAACAACTCGAGGCGCCCGAGGACCATGCAGATGGAGAGAATCAGCTGGCCGGGGAGGGGAATCTCCGCGTAGTTCATAGTGGCTCCCACGCCTGCAAGCCCCGGGCCGATGTTGCCGAGGGTGGCGATCGAGGAGCTCACGGCCGTCGCCAGATCCAGCCCCATCAGGGCCATGAGACAGCTGGCAACCGCGAAAATGCCGACGAAGAGAATCACGAAGGCCAGGATGGCCGTCGTTCGCTCTTCGCTGACTGGGGAGCGTCCGATCTTGATGGTCGTGGCCAGCTGCGGGCGAAAAACCTTCCTCACCTCCAGTGCGGCTCGCTTGAAGAGAACCGAAACCCGGACGACCTTCATCGATCCTCCGGTGGACCCGGCGCACCCCCCCACGAACATGAGGAGCACAAGAAGAACTCTTGAGAAAGAAGGCCAGAGGTCGAAGTCTGCCGTGCAGTAGCCGGTGGTCGTGAGAATCGAAACCACTTGAAAGGACGCGTATCGGACGGCCGAGCCGAGGTCGCGGTAGATCGCTTGGGCGCGCAGGTTCAGCGTCACCAGCACGATGGCGGCCACCATGATGCCGCAGTAGACTCTCCACTCCGCGTCGGATGGCGCGGCTCTCCACCTGCCCCGAAGCATCCGGTAGTATAGGTTGAAGTTGGTGCCGGCGAGAATCATGAATCCGATGATGGTTACCTCGATGAGAATGGAATCGTAGTGTGCGATGCTGGCGGTCTTGGTGGAGAATCCCCCCGTCGCCATCGTGCCGAAGGTATGACAGAAGGCGTCGAAGAGCGTCATTCCCTCCGCGCGAAGCAGTACGGTTTCGGCCATGCTAATGCCCACGTAGATGGCCCAGAGACGCGTGGCCGTCTGGCTGACCCGCGGCTTGAGGCCTTCGGCCGAGGGACCCGGCACTTCCGACTTGAACAGGACCTTCCCTCCGGCGCCCAGCTGTGGAAGGATGGCGATGAAGAGGACGACGATACCCATTCCGCCGAGCCAGTGCGTGAAGCTCCGCCAGAACAGAATGCCCTTGGGCAGCGTCTCGAGATCTGACAGGACCGTGGCCCCGGTCGTGGTGAATCCCGACATGGTCTCAAAGTAGGCCGAAATGGGGTTCACGATGACGCCGGAGAGGATGAAAGGAAGGCAACCGAAGAGGGCCGAGAGCAGCCAGCCGAGACCGACGAGCAACATGCCTTCCTTGCGCAGCAACTCTTCCGAGGATCGGCTCACATACCAGAGGAGGGCGATTCCGACCGCAAAGGTGATGGCCATCGAGTAGACGAAGGCCCAGACAACTTGGGTCTCGTGGAAGTAGAAGGCCCACGCTGCCGAAAACGTCATCGAGAGAGCAACGAGGAAGAGGATGACGCCCAGGAATCTGCAGACGACTCTAACGTTCAACGAACCGTCCTCTTGACTTTAAAGATCTTCTCGAGTTTGGGAATCGCGTCGGGCATTGCGAACACAATGACCAGATCACCCTCTTTGGCGACATAGTCACCCTTGGGCACAACCACCTGATCACCGCTGACAATGGGAGCGGCGATGGACCCTCTCGGAAAGCTGACCTCCGACAGGGGTCTCCCGACCACCTTGCTTTTGGGATGCGCCACGATCTCGAGGATCTCCGCCACCTGATCCCCGAGTACGACCGTGGAGGTGACCTGGCCGCGGCGTGCAAACTGGAGAATCTCCTTGCCGGCGAGGATCCTCGGGCTCACGGCCTGATCGATCCCCAAACGTTCCACGAGGGCGAGGTATTCGGGTCTCTCGATCAGTACGAAGCTGGATTTGACGCCGAGCTCCTTGGCGAGCAAACCGGACAGAATGTTCGTCGAATCCTCACCGCTCACGGCCACGAACGCATCGGCCGTGGATACGCGCTCCTCCTTCAAGAGGTTCATGTCCGTGCCGTCGCCGTTGAGGACCACGGTTCTCGAGAGTGTCTCCGAGAGCTCCCGGCAGCGGGACGCGCTTTTTTCGATCAACCGCACGTCGAGATCATGAGCCTCGAGGGATCTCGCGATGGAAAGACCAATTTGTCCCCCGCCGAGGACCACGACCCGGTGAACGGGTCCCTTCGACGCGTCGAAGAGGCCGGCGACCTCGGCCAGGCGTTCCAACTGTCCCAGCACGTAAGCTTGATCGCCCGCCTCGAGGGTGTCGTCGCCCGTGGGGATGATGGCTTTGGCACTGCGCTGGATGGCGACGATGAGCGTCGACTCGGGCAGGCGGATGTCTCTCAGGCGCCTGCCCACGAGGGGATTCTGATCAGAGACGGGAAAGGCCCGCAGCTGCACGCGACCCCCGGCGAGATTTTCCACGGCCACCGCTCCGGGTGTAAGGAGTAGGTTGGTGATCGCGTTGGAGGTCAATCGCTCCGGGCAGATCATGCGGTCAATCCCGGCGATACTACTGTAGCTGTGATTCTTGCCCAGTGCGTAGTCTTCGTTTCGCGTGCGGGCCACCACGCGCTTCGCCCCCATGCGCTTGCCCATGAGACAGGCGAGAATGTTGATCTCATCGTTCCCTGAGACGGCAAGGAGGAGATCGGCGTGCTCGGTGCCCATGTCCTTCAGGACCCTCAATGAGGCTCCGTTGCCGGTCGCGAGCTTCACGTCGAGCGATTCTTCCAGGAGGGCGATGGTGCTTTCTGAGGAATCGACCAGAGCGACATCGTAGCCGTCGCGGGAGAGGACCCCGGCCAAGTAGGAACCGACAATCCCTCCACCCACAATCACAGTGTACATCCCGCTCCCCTTGAGCGTTTCAAGGCCCGAATCCCGATCGCGAGCCCGCCCCCGACCGCGACGACTTCTGGAAACTGAACCCCTTCAACCGGAAAGTAAAGGGAATTCTTGCCTTCTTCTGTCTGCGTGACCAC
>Ga0180431_10002744_pt1 | contig 23215 bp, 19 predicted proteins | sample SS_ome_11_FD_132459 | JGI IMG/M metagenome (GOLD analysis project Ga0180431, IMG submission 132459) | Hypersaline lake sediment archaeal communities from the Salton Sea, California, USA - SS_1_MS_1 metaG | ecosystem: Environmental > Aquatic > Non-marine Saline and Alkaline > Hypersaline >...
GATATTATCATACTCAATGGAACAGACTCGTCAGCAACTTTACTTGTAGACGGTGACACCATATCAACGCTGAGGCCCGACCATGGTGGGGCACGGATCACCCGCAGGTTCAGTCCCTCGTCTGGCAAACATAATGTGCAAGTAATCTTCCGTTGCGGAACTACCACACTCATAGAGAGAAATCTTTCTTCCGGGATATATCTTGTTAACTTGGGTTCTAAATATCTCGTAGACGCCTACCGTCCGGTTTATGGCTCGTCTACTTACTTACAATCACATAAGAAATACACTGGTGTTGAGGAAGGGATATACCATCTTGGACCAATCAGCGATAAAGTCCTGCGAATTGGTCAAAAACCTCCAGAAAGTATTCAAATTAAATATAAGAAAGGATTGTATAAGCCAGCCGGTTCTCTCGGTCCCTGGGTTATCAGAAAGAGAAGTCGTTCGTAGAGTTTGCCGAGATTGCTACATAAAGCCAGCTAATCTGATTCCAAATAAAATATTAGATTTCGATTGAAAAATTCAAGTTTTGCTTTAAGCAATACCACTAATTTTGATTTTACTACAACTGTTGTTTCGTGTGTTTAAAACGGACAAACATTCATCTATCCGCACTTGCTGTAACCGCAGTTTTTGCAAACATCACAGCCTGATTCAAATCGTAGAATCTGACCGCAGTCGGGACATTTCTTGATAAACTTGTGATTCCCAGCAGTATCAGGTAAACCCAAAGCCTCCTCCAAAGCCTGTGCTATTGCATCCGGGCACGAAAGAACATCGACCCCCTTATTGGCTTTGCGTGCAACCGCTGTTGACAGGCATCGAATCCCACTGAGCTGGTCGATTATTACCTTCGGGTCAACACCTGACCTCAATGCCGCCGAAACAGCCCTACAGGTAGCTTCCGACTGGCTTGGGCAGCCGCCGGCCTTGCCGAGATTGGCAAAGACCTCGCATATGCCTTTGTTGTCCTTATTAACCGTTACAAAAAGCGTCCCGCAGCCCATCCGAAACTTGCTTGTCTTGCCGGTAGTAACCCTGGTACGTGGCCGAGGCCCCAACGATACTTCGTTTGGCTCCTCCGGCAATTGTGCCGCTGAAAGAACCTGCTTGTCCCTACTGCTGTCCCTATAGACGGTAACACCTTTACAGTTGAGGTCGTAGGCAAGCTGGAATATTTTCCCTACACCTTCAACCGTCGCGTCGGCTGCTAAATTGACGGTCTTTGAAACTGCGTTATCAATATTTGACTGAAAAGCGGCCTGGATATAAACATGCCACTGGGGAGCTATCTGGTGTGCCGCAACCAGCACTTCCGCGAGACTTTCCGGGATACCGGGAATGTCCCAAATATCTGTTCCGGCCATCAGCATTGTTCTTACCTTTTCATTCATCCAGCCCTGTTCTGTGCCTAAGTTTTCAAGAAGCGGATGCAATTGCACAAATTCATCACCATCCAGTGCCCGGCGTTTGTAGGCCAGGCTGAATATCGGCTCGATACCACTGCTGCATTTTGCGATTATACTGATACTGCCGGTTGGCGCTATAGTGGTGCAAGCGGCATTTCGCATGGGAATATGATAATCAGTATCCCATGTGCTACCTTGCCAGTTTGGAAAACAGCCTTTTCTTTCAGCTAATTTTTGGCTTGTCTCGTGAGCATGCTGCTGGATGAACTGTCCCAACTGTTTTGCAAAATCAACAGCCTGGTCACTATCATAACGGATGCCCAGCAGAACCAATGCATCAGCAAACCCCATAATGCCGAGACCTATTTTCCTGTTGCCAAGACTCTTTTCCTTGATTTGGGAAATGGGCCAGTGATTGGCATCTATGACATTATCCAAAAACCTTACTGCATAATGGATCGCTGTCGATAGATTCTGCCAGTCCATATCACTGCCATCAGGCAGCACAAATTTCGACACATTTAGAGAGCCGAGGTTACAAGCCTCATAATCAAGTAATGGCTGCTCACCGCAGGGATTGGTGGCATTGATTTCACCAAGGGCGGGAGTAGGGTTATCCTCATTAACACGGTCAATAAAACAAACACCAGGCTCACCTGTTGCATGGGCATTAGCAATAATCATCTTCCAGACGTCGCTGACGGTGTAGCAATTCTTAATGTCACCATTCGAAGGCCTCAAATCCTGAATGCGATAGGAATGCAGGTCAATAGATTTTGGAATGACATAATGTTTTTGTGTTCTTGGGTTGGTTACGATATGAGCGGAGTCAGGATTCTTATGCAGCCTGTTCATAAATACATCTGTTATCTTGACAGATATATTGAAATTGTTAAACGCGGTGATGTCACGTTTGGCATTGATGAACTTTATAATATCCGGATGCTCGATGCTCATCATTCCCATATTGGCACCGCGTCTGTGTGCTCCCTGCTGGATTGCGTTTGTGGTCTCGGCGATCACCCGCCAGAAACTAATTGGGCCCGAGGTTGTCCCGCCACTCGATGAAACAGCATCGCCGGTGGGCCTTAATTTATCGAATGTAAATCCCGTCCCGCCGCCTGCCTTCTGGATCAAGGCCGTATTTTTAACCGCTTCGAAAATTTCAGGGATACTGTCTTCTACCGGCAGGACAAAACACGCACTGAGCATACCATTTTCTCTGCCGGCGTTCATTAAAGTCGGACTATTTGGAAGGAATTTACCTTCGGCCATCATCTTATAGAATATCTCCGGAAGCAGTTGAGCCACCTGTTCATGCGTGTCATACTGTGACTCAACTTTTGCAATTGCTTTAGCTACACGCATATACATTTGGTCAGGTGTTTCAATTACGTTGCCGTCAGGGTCTTTGAGCAGACACCTTCTTTTTAATACTTCGCGGCTGATATCAGGTATGGTTTTCTCTGAATCAACTGTCTGTGTTTCATTTAACGTAAGCATTTTTTATCTCCAATTTCTTAATCTGATTGTTTTGATTTTCTGCGCGAATATAATGGACAACTCTTTACACAGTAGGCTGCAACCGCTGGCTCCTCACAACCTAAACTACGATAGGGATTTTTATAGGCACATCTGGTTTGTTCCTGGATTTCGTTGTCGGTAATAATCTGTTTACCATCTGTTGGATGGTTTTTCTTTGCCCAGGCCTTCAATACCGCCAGAGCAAGATCAAAGGGCAGGCCATTTCGTTTCAAATGAACTGCCAGCCGAAAGCATGAGATACGCTGGAAGGAATCGACACCATCTGTAAGCATTCTCCGCCCACAGGGAGGCAGGCCAAAAGAGCATGTCTCATTATCAGCCGCATATGGACTATTATGCTTTGGTTTTTCAATTACCGTATCCTGTTCATTTAGCCCACAGCTTTCAATAATTGTGTCAAGCCTCTGCTCTGAGACTCGTTCGATATCTTGCAGCAATTCCCACTGATCCGGATAGGCAACAGTCAGCTTGTCGGGATCGGCAAATACTGTTCGTCCTTTCGGCACAAGTTTTCCGAATAGCGGCGCATTGATAAAATTGCCGTATGATATATTGCCGTTCAATGAATCCTGTTTAGGAAAGATTTCAGTTTCGGATTTGTCCATATCAAGCAATATTTTTTTAACTACAATTCTCCCCTTACGGGCAGACACAGGATTATTAAAGAATATCCAGACATGGTAGCCCTTTGATTTGCTTCGCTCAACATATGCAGGTATACCCAAATACCTGGCCTTAGACAGAAAAATGGCAGGTAGATGCAGATTGTCCTGATCAAAATCAACCGCCAACGCTTTGGTTTTGTCACCCGTTAAAAGATACACGCCATAGGACTGCCTGCCTGTCAGATGTGCTAAGATTACTTCATCGGTAACAGGCCCTTTTACCTGCCGGACTTTGCCTGTTCTTATATCGTAGGTGCCATAGACATTTCTCAGGCCGGTAAAACAGCTTTTAAAAATCCTTATCTTTTCTTCAGTGTGTCGTTTTATTTTTCTCATGATATTTCCTGGCAGCACAAAAGCTCCCACAAAGCTGAGTCGCTACAGATATATTTGTACATAATTGATGGAATCTGGTTTGCCAGCTGCCATGGTTTATATTCCAGCAGGTGCTGTGGCAGGAACTGTCTATAGTCCGCAAGGAGGATACTTACAATTTCACACTTTAGGTGCCAGTCGGCAGGATTTATGTTTACGGCAAAAACCGCATTTACATGTTTTGACCGCTCGACATCCTTGATTATTTCAGCCAACTGTTTGAGAACCGTATCAATTCCGCCTTCGTGAGTATCGTTGGCATTGAGGGCCGCTGCTATATAGCCTTGGCCATAAGCACCATTATAATGCTTTTCGAGCAACTCTATCACCTGTCCAAGCGGCTCACCTGAGGCCATCCAGCAGGCATTGAGGCCTTTATCATAAATATGCACCGCAAACTCAGCGATAACCCTGTGAAACTCCTCATGAGAAACAGGACACCCTAACGTGTGAGTAAATTGCCTAACAACTTTATCAATCGGCTCATCAAACCTGCTTTTTATCAGGGACTGGTCAAGTTCAGTTGTAATTGCCTTAACCTTTTGCTCGGCTTGTTTTCTGATATCAGAGTTCATCATGACTCAAGTCTCCATTGACCTGGGGTTTTTCATTATCATCTACAGGAGCTGCTATCGATTTTGACATTTTGTCGGCTTGCTTATTCATCTTCTCTACAACGCTATGAACCTGTGGTATGGGCATGTAGTAATTCTTTCGTGAGTTAGCGATTATCAGGTCTTTGAAGTTGTTTGCAGGTATTTCAAGCGGCGGCAATGTAGTGAATTTGGCGATATCTGTCCCGCAGCGTATGATTGCCTGCCATATTTCAAGGTTAATGATATCGTCAGGTTTGACCTGATCGTGAAAATCCTTTGCCAGATAAGCGGCATCTTTGGCATCGACATTAAAGACAACAGTTGTTCCAACACTGCCGAGAGCATCGGTTTTATTTGATCCAAACTGACGCATATATTGGTGGGCAAAGGTCATGCCGACGGCGTACTTACGCGTCTCAGCTATAATATCTTCCAGCGAGTCGGTTATGAACCGGTGTGCTTCGTCGAGATATATCTGAAACGGCCTGCGTTTTTCTATTGGGGTATCACTGCGGCTAAGTGCTGTGATGTGCATTATCGCAAGTATAAATCCACCAAGAACTTCCCTCACTTCAGAGCCGAGTTTCGACAGGTCGGCTATGAATATCATGCCATCATCCATGATTCGTCTGAAGTTAAAACTGCTGTTGGGCTGTGATAGCATCAGTGAAACCGTGCCGCCGACAAGCATCTTACTAAGCTTGTGTTTTGGTGGTGTGAATTCATCCGGCCTGTAACGCATAAAATCATGCTCCCAGAACTTGCGTGCCTCTTCGTTATGAAGGATATCGAGGATGAGCTTGCGGGTTACTTCGCTTTCCCTTGAGCCGCTGCGAAGCAGGTGTGCAATATCCAGCAGAGTACTTCCTGAAAGATGCAGCAGTGCAAAAATACAATGACGAAGTATGTGCTCTAATCTGTCGCCCCAGCCTGAAACAAAGCTTTTTAGTACCCCCACCAGATTATCTGTCATTCGGCCTATATCCTGGCCCGGTACCTTTTGCATTGGGTTCCATAGAGGAACCCAGTATGGATCGCTCGGATCAAAGTAGATTACCTTATCAACATATTCTTCCGGAATGAGCCCAAGCAGCCGTTCTGACAGGTCCCCATGCGGGTCAAGGACGGCCACACCCTGACCGCTTTTGATGTCATCGACGATCATATGTTCTTCAAGCGTAGATTTGCCTGTGCCGGGTCTGCCGATAAGATGTGTATGACGCATTCGGATACTTCGCGGGATACAGACAGGTTTTTCTTCGGTCGCGATATGACATGTGCCTATACGTGTACCTTCTGAAAGATTGTTGCTGGTAAGAGATAATGTATCCAGGGTATCAATAGAGGTCTCAAGATGCTCGACGATGTTTGAAGGAGGAAAGTGAGCAAGGCCGGTTAGTTCAGCGGAATTGATCAGAAAACCTGGCCGGTAAGCCAGCCCCAGCTGAAACATCTGACGTATCTTTTGAGATGAAAGAACTGTTCTATAATCAGCTTCCGTTATAGTCTGCATATGCATGCCGCCATGCTGAAACAAAGTACTAAAGGTTGCCATCGATTGCATGTATTGGCATGTTAAATTCTCGGCACCCAGCACCGCGACACGAAGTGCAGCTGCATAAAAGGGTTTGTCATTATGAGCCTTGGTCTCTACGTGACCTGCCATCTGGCGAAGGTCTCCTGATGGTGCCTGTTGAGCATAACGCTGGAAACTGCCTGTATTGGCTACGAGCTTAACGATGTATTCAAGGTCCATAAGAATTTCGATATTGCGATGCCAGTTATGGGCAGGATCGACCGGCTGAAACATTACCTGATAGATACCTATTGCAGGCGCGGGTATATTTGCCATTGCTGTAATCAAACATTCATAGGGCGAGTCTACCAGTTCATTTGGCCGGGTCAGAAGATGCGAATACGGCGGGCCGGGAAAATAATCATAGAACCTGATGTCTTCCCAGGCCTCTGGGCTGACATCAAAAAACGGGTCGCTCTCCAGCTTCGATAGTTTACAAAATTTCAGTTTGCCGCAGAACGCGGTTGTAACAATGGGAATATCTTCTTTATGACAAATAAGTGAAATAGCGATTCTTTCCTGATTACCTGCTATTTCCAGCCCTACGCGATTGGAGACCAGGCAAAGCTGTCTTAGGAAAAGCTCAAAGCAGTTCCAGTCGAACGGCTGATCCGGCGATATCCATACACGGAACCTTATGATGCTCTCTTCAGCGGGCGGGTTTTCGTAAATCCAACAGGGTCTATCCACAAGGGCCGTGATATCTTTGGGGACGGTAATCTGAGAATAAACAGGCTCAAGAGCCACCGGATTGCCTAATACAGTTGCGAGACACCCTTTGCTTACTTCCGCCTCAACAAGTGCTCTTGCCTTTGCTGCCAGCATGTAAGGTCCGGCATGTGTTACAAGTGCCTGGCCAACAGTCATTTCGTATCCTTCCACTTTAGTTCTGTAAATCGTTCTCTAAAGACTAAAGTGGGAGTTGGGATGGGTTAATTTCACGCAGAGGGGTTTTCTTCAAAAAAACATGCTTTTTTGAAGAAAGTTGTTTTGGAATTTATCCGTTTAAATTGCGGAATTTATGAAGCATTCGGGGATGTTTTTCGAGAACCTTGGGGAAATTAGCCCGAAGGCGGACGGCACTACCCTCGGTTATTTCGGAAGGCAGCAGATGGCCGTATTTTTCGAGATATTCATCGGCTGCAGAGAACTGCTCTTGCAGTGTAAGTTTATTCCAGTAATCGATAACCCGGGCACCTATTTCATTTTCAGCGTACTCTTCGGCCATTCTCAGGGCTACAGCTTTTAATACAGCAAATAAGCCGCCTTCCTTGCCGGTTCGAGCCATGTCGAACGCAGCTTTTTCGCCGTTGGGACCGTAAATATGACAAAGCATCTGCATACATTTTGACCAGTAAAAATCCCGGCCTGTCGGACATGAGTGTAGCTGCAATATCTTCGCCTCAAGATGGATTGTAAAGTCAGCCATGTATTCGCTGAACTCGCCCCAGTCGGTAATCTGGGCACAAGTGCCGGAAAATGAATTTATCGCATTATCCGCTCTGGCAAAGATTTGGTCATAGGTCCTTGAAGGATCGATGTCTTCAAGTATTTGTTCAAGTCTTGTTGACATTTTATTCCTTTAGAAGCGTCTGAACATAGAAGATGTCTGCTGCAGAGCAGTAACATATGAACGAATAAGCCCCTCATAATTAGAGGCGTAAGCTTCCGGCTGAGAACCGCGGACCGAAGAAGATAACTGTCCGCCACAATTATTTATGAACTGACGGATAATATTTACCTTGTCATCCCATGAATTGGGTGCTACATGACGGTCAAACATATCTCGGATGTAGCGCTCAACTGATTCGGCTTTTATTCCTTCGGCGATTATATCCAGAACAGCCCGCATACCGCCATTGGTACCGTCATGGGCGTTGTTATATGCCGACACTATATCACCGCCGCGTTTGCGATATTCACGTTCAAGTATTTCCTTGGCTCGCCCGCCCGCTTCAGATGAGGAAAGCGACCCTCCGCCAGAGACGCATCTTGTAAAATGGTGGTTGTAATAATCACCTATCAAAAGGTTGAAATCATCAAAATCAGCAACTGTGTTGTGACGCAGTGAATATCCCATCCGGGCTTCATCGTTGGGTATTCCTATTTGCCTGGCAATAGTACGCTCGTCCAGTGCATCGAGTAAGATATTGATATTTCCCATAGTGTTCTCCTGTTTTTCTTAAAATCTTCGAAATACTTCATTTATTTTATCCAGCGATTTTACATACGCCTTTACGATAACTTCATAATTGTCGATAAACCGCTCAGGTGAAGCTGCTGCGACCTCCCGTGGCAGATGAGCTGAGAGTCTTTTTAAAAGAGCTGATATGAAAGAAATCTGGGTGACTCTATCCAGTGGTCCGAGTGCATCCCGCATGACCCTATTGACATGTCGCCCCTGACATTCTGTCTTGAACTGTTCAGTAAGACAATCCAGTATGAATTTCATGCCGCCGTGTATGCCATCTGCAGCCTCGTTCATAGCAGCTGTTGTTCCGCCTTTATCAGCAAAAGTTCTTTCGACCAGAGCTACTGCATCGTCTCTTACCCTGTTGGTATCCACTGATTCGGATACTGAATGCATATGCCGCTGAAGGTGCAGATAGAATGCGGCTATAACATCATGAAACTCTTCATTTGACTTGACGGTTAACGAATTAAGTCTGTATGTGGCCCGTGCCGTATCGATTGGTACACCTACAGTCTTTGCAAGAGAGGTGCTATCGATCTGGGACACTATAGAATCGACAAGCAACTGGTCTTTGTCATTTTTAAAGTGCTCATCGGTAGGCTTTGGTCTGGCGATTACGGCAGGTTCTGTCCAGATGGCTTTGCCTTCTGCTGCATCATAAAGTAATCCGATGTCACCGGTATCGGCCTGGCCGGCAAACTGGGTCAGTTTGACACATTCGAGTGTAGGCAAAACAGGAAACTCGATCCTGTTATTTCTCGTACCTGGAGGCAGAGACCTGAGAAGTTGTATAAGCTTACGTCCAAACTCTTTTGGGTAGGCTTTACTTCGGACGTGAAATTGCAAATAGGCGCCAAGCAGTCTTTTAGCAGCATCATTTTCACCGGCATGAAAATATTGCTCTAAGACATCCCAGAAACGTCTGTTGTTATCTTTAGTGAAAAAACGTGTCGCATTTGTAATCGGATTGCTGGCTGAACAGATCGAACCGTCCACAGAAAAGAAATCTTTCTGCAGGGCCGACAGCACAATATCTTCATCAGTGAAAACTGTCTTTATCAAGTCACCGATGGTGCTGACAACGGTCATTTTAAGTCTGCCTTTGGCATTGATAACCGCAGCCTCTGTCTTTACCCTCTCGACAGGTGACAATATTGCTACAGATCTATCATTGTCAAGGGCAGGATAAATGAAACGGCGGATGGATTTGTCATCAGAGGCAGCCGATATCTTGGCAGGTATTGCCTTGACAACAGAAATATCGCCGTCAGAAGAAGCGATATGACCGGTTGATGCAATGTCATCAGATATACCTATGTCCAAAGCAGCCGACAGCATTGCCAGCAATACAGGAACATCCGCTGAAAAACCTGAGACATTAGCACTTAAATCAGAGACTGAAACACCGCCCGGGTTGACTACCGATATTTCAAAATTCTTCTTATCCAGCCCAAGCAAATCCATGATATTATCTGTAATAGCTGCTAAGGTGTCCCTGATGTGTTCGATGGTGGATTCTTCAAAAGTAACGGGGCCTGTGAAGCTGATGCGTTCGCCGTTGGTATGATCTTTTACATGTGCGACAACAGAAGAAATAACTGCCCTGGTATTATTGTCAACGTCAAATACCAGAACCGTCCTGGCCCTTCCTGTTGATGTTGCCGCTGTATTCATTAAGGATCCCCGGCTTTATTGATTGTTATTTTCATACTGCCGCTTTCGATACTCGGAAATACATGGATAATAATATCACCATCAAAAAGACTGATCTGTTTTGTAGGCTCAGGTTTTTTGCCGGTTGTATCGGCGGCTAAGTCAAAGGGCCTGCCCGGATATGCCCTGGCCCAGACTGTAGTCTGCTCGGTAAGCTCTCCTTCCCAGATGGCCCGCCCCGAAGCAAAACTGATATTATAAAGGCCCGCCGTAACCCTATCGATGGTCTTAGAGCCGGGAATCTCAGTAAAAGTAATTGATTTGAACGGTTTATTATCACGGGATACTAAAACTTCGATCCCTGCCGGTCCGCGATTTAACTGCTCTATATCAGCAACCAGCTGGTCGTATTCCTTTCGCCATACCGGGTTTGATTTTATGATACGCAGAGCCTTGTTTTTATCTTCATCACTTCCTTCAAAACCGTCCGTAGCAAGGTCAATTATCAGTTCGCTGACAAGATCAGCGTTGAGTGTATCTGTTTCTTTCTTTTTTGTGTGGGTATTTACAATATCCATAAACTGCCGGAACTGTTCGAAACCCTGTTCATATTCAGGTTTGGTCCCTAATGATTTTATCTGCTCAAAAGCCTGCTTCAAAGATGTCTCGGCATCTTTACTGTTGAGGGCATTAGCTATGATTTCAATAAAATATAGATCGTTATTCATTTTAGGCTCCGGTTCTTATTTGCAGCACGGCTGCTTCTTAAGACTTCCTCTACCTGCTCCAAAATGCCGGTGCTTCGGGCAACTCTTACAAATACAGAATGTTCCGCAAGCACCTGGGCGGTATTGAACCACAGATCGGGTACCGGCGAACCTTCATCATCGTGATCTTGCCTCAGCCAGCGGCTGCCGGCAAATCTGGAAAACGTTGCCTGGTTAATTCCAAAGGTCTCGGCAATCTTCAAGACTTCATAGTTGTCCCATGAAAGGCTTTCAAAAACCCTGCGGATCAGCTGCCTCAATCTATCCGTGCCTAACTGCTGTATAGCCTTCCTCTGGAACCTGATATTCCTTGCCTTCTCATCGGCAACCACATCGGCTAAACCGTTTACCGTCATTTCCTTCTCTATTTCTGGTACAAGCTGCTCTGAGCTTGCCGCAATATTATTGCTTTCCATATCCTCAAGAGAAAGAAGTTTTCGAGTGGCGATAAACTCATTCACTATATTTTGTATCCGGCCACGTTCGCCGGGCTGTGTCGGATCGGCATCAGGCACTTTTTCAGCAAGCCACTTACTGCACTGAGTACGAGGTATGAATACCGGCAGCATAATGTCCATAGTATGGCCGTTTAATTTCCAGAGATATCGTTTTATAAGTTCCCTTCCTTCACGGCAGCATTGCAAGCATGAGAGCCTGAATTGGCGAATCACATAATATTGAAATAATTCACACACCTGTTTTTCCCTGTCATCGCCACTATAGTAATTTTTTGAATCAGTTTTTGCGGCTGCGTATCTTATAAAGGCCTCGTAGTAATAGAGGCAATTAGGGCCTGTTAATTTCACTTGGTGGGGATTTTCCTCAGAGTTCGGTAGGTTACTGAACTTGCTGATAGTCATGTCATAGGCTTGTTCGAGTATCTGGGCCTCACCGCTACACCACTGCCGGCCCTGATTGCTCTGTCTGAGTCTGTCCGCAAATTCAGCCAAACGGAGCAGCTGGCGGTCGGTATGGTAATGAAACACCCTGCGGTTGTTGTGCAACTCCCGCAGGGCCTTGCCGTCGCTGCTATGGGCAATGAGCTCGGCCAGCCTTAACAGGGATAAATGCCGATAAATATCAGGTTTTTCTGTTACCATAATTCAGGCCGTAAACAAAAGATTATATAACTTCTGTATGCGGCTTATGATAACGCAGAAAACATCAGAATGCAACGATTCTCTACTGCCGTTCTCACTTTACACTTATTGGATACGGGAGCCTCTTTTTAAACCTTGGATCCGCATTCCGAACAGTAGCTGCCTGAGCCGATAAGCCGATGATTACAGACAGGACATCTCCTCAAAAGACTGAATGTCTTGCCGGGACCTACCAGTAATATTAAAAGTGCAACAAGAATCGTTACCGCGGTGCCTGTAAGATAGTTATCCTTGATGGTCTGTGCGAACTGGCAGATGCCCTTGTCCGACAGCCAGTTGGCGACCATAACGACATTGGCCGTCAGAAAAACACCGCCTATAAGAACCAGCAGGACTACCTTTCTCAAACAAAGAGTCATAATTATTTCCTCCAGAAAACATTATATTCATTTTTCTATTCTTTTATCAGGCCAGTATAGCGCCACGGCCCAAAAGCGCAAGCATAATGTCAAAAAAAATAAGTGAACGATTTAACTGCTTTTATAAAAAATAGTTATAGAAAAATATTTTTTCAATCAACGGCTATTTGACCCCCGATTTTCCTGGCCCTTGATATGAGGAAAACTTGCTTGCAGCAGATATCTATCTGGTTTATAATTCAGACGTTACAGTCTTGTGATCAAAGGACACGGAAGTCAGGGCTGTCTTGAAAAAGGATTAGACAGCGGATCTCGGAACTTCGAAGGCGGCTTACTATAGAGTGGATGGAAAATGGCTGTTTTAACCTTTTTGGAGAAAAAAGATGGCCCAGGATCGGCGTATATATGTTTACAACATACCGTCGATACCTGACTGTACTCACCATAGCCTGGTTACACTGTGCGGGGGTAATGTCCGTGAACATATCTTCAGGGCCAGCGAACACCTGCTTCGAATGATCACCAATTTTCAGGAGGGCCAGATAGCCATAGCGATCCGTTTCATCTTCAAACCTGAAACAGATAATGGGATTCAACAGAGGCTAAAGCTACAACTGGCTGTCAAAATCGGGGAAGGAGTATCTAAGGATACGGTCGAACAACTTGTCAGTTCAGGACCGTTATCTGAGTTTTATGAAATCCATGAGACTGATGGTGTGCAAAAGGAATATCTTTTGGACCATGATTTTCCTGCTGTCTGCGAAGTCATACGCCAGGAAAAAGCAATTACGCCCTTTATCCCCCAAGAGGAAAACCCCGACAGAATTCCCACTGTGTACTATTCTTTACACCCACTTGAGGCCGGTGCGGACAACGATTATTCGATGATTGACACTTTGCTTTCAAAAATGAAGGAACCCTGTGTTGTAGAAATGCTTGTCTGTCCGGTAGATCAGGAAAGTGAGCTTGAGGCTCAGCATAAGTATATTACCCAGCTTAAGAGCATCAATGAGTACGGAGAAGATCCTTATGACAGTTCACAACCCGCCAATGTCTTTGAAGACAGTGAAGATGATGACGAGGATGATTTTCGGCAGCAGCCGATTCAGTTAGACATCGGAAGAAAACGAGACCCGATGGCTGATGATATAGCCCAGGAACACCACGAATTTCAACGCAAGCTTCGCGAGCCGCAATTGTTGTTTAATATAAAGGCATTCGGTATGAATCAGGAAAACGCCCTGATGCTGGCATCAGCTGTAGCTGAGTGCGGTTTCACCGGTGGAAAATATAACCTGGTTGCTTATAACAGAAAAGACTCTGAAGAAAAAGAAAAATGGCTCGGAGATTCGATCAAAAACAGTTGTGAAATGGGTATCTCGCTTCATGCAATGTATCCGAAAGTCTGGGTTGCTGATCTTCCAGTAGTATATCGGCGTATGGCAAGATTATGTCGTATGGCAACAGTAGATGAGTTAAAGGGGATTATCCGTCTGCCTGTAGGACGTCACGGTTCACCGCGATGTATTAGAAAATCAACCGACCCCAAAGTAGGCACAGACAAAAAAAGCATTCTGATCGGAGATGACCTGGAATCGGGATACCCCGGAGAACGCAAGTACAACAAACTGTCAAATCTATCTAACATCTTTAATTGTGCCAAGCCAACCAATCTTGAATCAAGGCTTCCCTTGACAGCTCTGACCAAGCATATGTTCGTTGCCGGCGTTCCGGGCAGTGGTAAAACAACGGCTGTCTACAATATGCTCGTGCAACTTTTCAGGCATGGCAAACCATTTTTAGTGATCGAGCCGGCAAAAACAGAGTATCGAGTCCTGAAAACCCTTCAGAACCATCCGGATGAATCCATAAAGGAAATGGCCCGTCAATTGCGTATTTACAGTCCTGGTAATGATATGGTATCTCCTTTCCGGTTCAACCCGCTTTTCTTTCCTGAAGGTATTATGCTTGATGAGCATACAAGCCAGATGCTTTCATGTTTTGAGGCCGCCATGCCGATGGGCGGGCCATTGCAGGCCCTGATCGCAGAAGCTGTAGAAGAAGTTTACATAGATCGTGACCTCGAAAAATTTGATTTTCCACAAATGAACGATCTGGTTGAAGCAGCTGGTAGAATTATGGAAAAGAAGAAGTATGAGGGTGAGATAAAATCAAACCTTCAGGCTGCTATCGAGGTAAGGCTTGGTATGCTGACTCGCCAGGCTATGGGACGTATCTTCCAGTGCCAAACCTGTATGCCATCGATAGGAGAATTACTGGAATACCCCACCATTATAGAAATGGACTATTTATCACAGAACAATGCCTGTCTGCTGACTTTGTTTCTGCTGTCTGCAATCAGAGAGCATATTAAAATCGATCCTAAACGCAGGCACAAAGACTTACACCATGTAACGGTTATCGAAGAAGCCCACAATATTGTAGGTAGAACGGGTTCGGCTAAAGCATCGGAAGAAATTGCAGACCCCAAGGCATTTGCCGCCCAGTATATTTCTCGAATGTTAGCTGAACTGCGAGCTCTTGGAGAAGGCATCATCATCGCCGACCAGTTACCTTCTGCGGTGGCTCCGGAGGTCGTGAAGAACACTGGTACCAAGTTAGCTCATCGTCTGGTCAGTAATGAAGACAGAGAAGACCTGGGAGGAGCGATGCTTTTGGGCGGCACTGAAATCGAAGAGATCGCCCGGTTAAAACCAGGTGAAGCCTATTTCTATACCGAAGGTCTGCACCTGCCTCGGCGTGTTCGCTGCCTGAATGCCAACGCATATCTCGAACTGACAGAGTTTATAGATGCTGATTCTCTTGGGTCTGTCATTACCGAAGAACAATGGTTTAAGGATAACAAAGAGGACCGAAGATTGGCATTCTCCGAAACTGTCCGTAAAGCAGAACAAGACGCCAGTGATGCACTTAAAGAACACGAATCAGATCTAAAAAAAATGAACAGAAAATACGAAGACATCATAGACGAGAAGGAACATGAAAACGAAGAGGAGTTTAAAAAGGAGAGGGACCAACTTAAGCAAGACTGTGATTCCCATGTAATTTCCGTTGAGGAAACTTTTGATACTTTCAAGGCTCGCTTTGACACTCTTAAAACTCTTAGTCAGAACAGCAAGGACGGATTGACTATATCAGCGAAGAACGCTTTCAAAAAATGGGATGAAAAAATTCGGCCCGGTTTAGTAGATCTACAGAAAGGTTTTTATACTATTAAAGATAACCTTTGAAAATTTTAACTATTAGGAGATGGTAAAAATGGAAACAACAAACATGTCAAGTGAGGCAAAAGAAGCGAGAGGCATAATCGCTGAAATAAATGATTTACTCAGCGTGCTAGCTCAATGGGCGGGTGACGAAGCTGATACCACCATAAAGGGACTGCATAGCAAATGGCACGAGCTTATGGCAAAAACAGAAGACCCGATATCGAAGGAATTCATTGATGAATGCGAGGAGTTATTGAAAAAATGCGAATCTTTTCATACAGAAGCCGGTGAAAAAATTCTATCATTTGTAGAGGATGCGAAGGAGAAAGTTTCTATGATTAAGGAATTAGCCGAAGGTGATAAAGAGACCATGTCTATATTGGAAGAGGTTCTTAAGCTTTGGAATGAGGCTGTACAACCTCGACTTAAATTTCTTTGTGATAATACATCAGAATTGGCATCGTCTATTATGGACATGATGAAATTTGTGGTAGAGCCTATAGAAGCTACTATAGAAACGCCCTAAGCAGGAGATACTATTATGCCAATAAGGCTTGAAAAAACCAAAGGTCAACTTAAAGAAGGCGTTGAAAAACGCAGACGTAACCTTGATAAAGGTGAAAAAGGTATAGGCAATGTGGTGAAGGAGAAGAAAGAACTTGCCAAAGTTTCACGTGAACTTCGCTATCCCACCAAAGAAGGTGCCGCAGAAATGAAGAAGGCACTCAAAGCTGCTGCTCTGGAAACGAATAAGGAGTTTGCAAAAAAGAACAACGAATTGAAGAAGGTGCACAAAAAATGCAAGGATGCAGAGGGCGACTTTAAAGACCGAACAAAAATGGCTATAGACAACGCTAAAGAGGCAAGAAAAGCGGAAGGCCAGATGAAGGAGACAAAAAACGCCAAGTCGCATCTTGCCCGAGCCGAGCAGGCTGCTAAAAAGGATGCCGCATTTACTAAAGAGTATGAAGGCAAACAGAGAAGACATCGCGAAAGAAGTATAACACGTCGCAATGAACTAAATACACAATTAATGAATACTAATCTGAAATTATAATGTAGCCATAAATATTGGATAGAGAACTATTTCTGTGACAGGGATATATTTCCTGGAAAGTTAGATATGCTAAAGTACAGCCCAGAAAGCAAAGGTAAACTTGAACGTAAGGTAAAGGATATTGACTCCAAGGCTAAAGACCGTACCAAGCATATGGCTAACGTAGTTAAGGATAACAAGACAGTTGGCAATCTTTTTAGACATCTCCGGTTAGGAGGCACTGCCGAAGGCATGAGAGAAGTCAACAGTCATCTTCAACAAGCACGCAAGGAAGTTAAGAGAGAATACGGACACAAGAAAAAGTCCCTCGAAGGCATAGTGAAAAAAGCAGGTAAGTTAGAAAGCGAGCTTAAGGAGCGTGGGAAATATTCCAAATTAAATTATGCGGAACTAACGAAGGCTTCGAGCAGTATCAAAGAAACCCATGCGGCCAAGAGGGGTTTGGATCGTGGCAGGCAGGCTGCCCAAAAAGATATATATACAATGGACTCATTACGCGATAGTATCCATAGGGTAATGCAGAGGACCAGCCAATGTTTTCAAAAAATGAGCTATGAAATTGCAAACACATTAACTTCTGTGAATTCCGACGTAAATTCAAAATATTGGTTTCAAGCACACCGTGTAAATCAGGTAGCTATGCAAAAGGAGCGGAATAAGAATAAAAGTGTTTCTTCGGAAGTGGAATTCGTTTCTCAAGAAAACCTAGACGATAAGTTATGTCTGAAAGCAGAAAAAAACGCAAAGAAAGCCGCAGCCGCGGCAGCGAAAGAGACAAGACTGGAAGCAGGACAGCATCTTCAAGATGGAAAACGGATTGAAGTTGCCGATGAAACACCAAAGAAACCTGACCCTAATTATGGCCGCGATTCATTGGGAACACCAGGACAGAGTAATTTTTACAACAAGAAAGATACATACCTGGATAAATAATAACTGTACGGATACTTGGAGTAATACTTCATATACGTTAGGAGAAGATTAATATGACAAATATGCCATCTGAAATCAAGGAGGCCTGGGAGATATTAGCTGAGATAAATGATTTACTCGGTGGGTTAATTCAGTGGGCCGGTGACGATGCTGTTGACACCATAAACAAACTATATGGCCAGTGGCAAAATCTTTGTTCGGAGACAACTTCTGCAAGGTCGGCATTATTCTATGATCGCTGTAAAGAGATATTAGACGAGTGTGATTCTTACTGTAATGATATTGCTAATAGGGGCCAGGTTTTTGAAGAGGCTGCAAAGGACAAGCTTCTTCTAATTACGCAATTAGCCGGTGACAACAAAGAAACCAGGCTTCTATTGGAAGATTTTCTTAAACTTTGGAATGAGGTTCTGCAACCTCAGCTTGTGTTGCTTTTGGGAAATGCGACAGCATTAGTGTCGCGCATTATGGATATTATGGAAGCTGCGATGCAGCCTGTAGAAATTTGATTAGGAGAAAATTATTATGAGACCAAGACCGGAAAGACGTACCACACTTAAAGAACGTCTTGATAGAAGTAAACACAAACTTGATGACCGCGGCAAACACATGAAAAGAGTGGTGAAAGAAAAAAAGGGGATAGCCGAAGCCTCGCATAAGCTTCGTTTTCCAACCCAAGAAGGTGCCGTAGAAATAAAGAAGGTGCTCCAGAAAGCTGCGGCGGCGGTACATAAGGAATTTGGGAAACAAAGGGAAAAAATGGAAGGAATAGTAGGCAAGTGCAAGCAGGCAGAGGGTGATCTTAAAAAACGAACAGAAGTTGCCATACGAGATGCTCACCATGCTGAAAAGGCGAAGGGACAAATGAGGGAAACAAAGAATGCTAAAAATCTTCTTGCCCGTGTAGAAAAGGTATCTAAAGATGATGCTGATTTCACAAATGACCTGCGAAGCAGGATGAAAAAGTACCGCCAAAGAAGTGAGAAGACTCGCAATGCTCTAAATGCTCAGTTAATGAATGCCAAGCTGAGACTGAATTGGTAGTGTTTCTATAAATATTGGATAGGAAACTGGTTTTTAAAAGGAGATTGGTTTCCATGGAAAGTCATCCTTAGAAAAGGATTTAGATATGTCAAAGTACAAACCGGAAAGCAGACGTAATATTGAACAGAAAGTAAAGGATATTGACTCCAAGGCTAAAGACCGTACCAAGCACATGGCCAATGTGGTTAAAGATAACAAGGCAGTTGGCAATCTTTTTAGACATCTCCTGTTAGGAGGCACTGTCGAAGGCATGATGGAAGTCAACAGTCATCTTCAACAAGCACGCAAGGAAGTTAAGAGAGAATACGGACACAAGAAAAAGTCCCTCGAGGACTTAATGAAAAAAGGCGGTAAGCTAAACAGTGAGGTTAAGGAGCGTGGGAAATATTCTAAATTAAATCAGGCGGAATTAACGAAGGCTTTGAGGAGTATCAAAGAGACACCAGCCGCCAAGAGACGCCTGGATATGGGCAGGCAAGCCGCACAAGAAGACACGCATAGACTGCAAGCAATACACAAAGGTCTCGATAGACGTCTGAGGAGAATCAGGCAAAGCATTCAAGACCAAAAGCTTCGTTTCGAAACAGAAGGATTCGTTCTAGCTGGCGCTGTTGATGGTGCTGATACTGATTTTTTCAGGACTTATCTGTCTCCACAGGATATTAAGAAAATTAAAGAGGTACATAAAGAGGATGTCGCAAAAAGAGGGCCGGTTGAAGGAGGGGCATTTGACGAGAAGAAGTATGAGTAATATAAGCAATCAATACAGTCTTCCTTAGATACAAAAGCAAGGATTGAGTAACCAGGATTTAATATTTATAAAAAAGAGATTCTTCAGAAGAAAGAAATAATCACTAAGAGTTAAGATTTTTCAGAGGCTTTATGGATAAGCAGCTAAATTTAAAGGATGTCCAGAAAGAGATCGGCTTGATCACCAATGCTCTTAAAGCTGGCACTGGCCGTTCGGGCGATTTTCTCGCTACATCAGAGAAAGCTAAAAGGCGTTTGTTGGAAATCGAAAAAATCCTTCAGGGACATCTGGGGATTGGGTACCGCAATCTTAGCGATTTGGAAAGTGTTTCTTCGGGCAAATTGCAAGATGCCCGGCAAATTGCAGGTAGCCAGATAGATAAAATCAAAAAACTTCTTAGTGATGTACATTCGGCTTTAGATTATTGCCGTCATATAAAGAAAGAGACCGCCAGTCCGACTAAAACAACTGAAACCGGCGATTATAAAGAAATTGAAAAAGATCCTGACCCCATGAGTACATCTAATGTAACCTCTCAGACAATTGCCCTTCTGGATGCACAACGGTACGGGGCTACAACGGGCCACGAAACCATTATCAAATATCCAAAGCCCGATCTTGGTTTACCTACGAATCAACGGAACTGTGACATTGCGGAAAAGATTCGTATGGGCTTGAAAGGTTCAGGGGCAAGTGGACATGCTCATCACCAGGTTACAATGCCTAAATTCTATCATATCTTTTGCCGGGGGACAGTTTGAGTTCGGATACGGAAACAATTGTGTTTGGAGGTAGTGGCAGTAAAGACCCTTCACTTCGGATGTGGTCTAAACTAAGCGAAGACGCCAAGCCCCTGGTTATCTCGAAATTTGGTTGTGACTATTCAATTTATGCCCTGGCCATTTCTCCAAGTGGCACCAGAATAGCTGCCGGTACAAAACAAGGGCTTTTGCGGGTACACGCTCTTTCAGGTTTCCGTGCCTCTGAAAACAGTCCTGAACTTTTTGAAGTATTTCACCTGCCTGGTGTTGTTAGTCTGGCTTTCTGTGCCGATGACATTCTGGCTTCAGGTGGTTTGGACGGCAAGATTAAGTTCTGGTCAATAACAGAAAAAGAACGATTAGCCGAAATTCAAGCCCATTCCGGTGGAATCTTTGCACTCCGACAATTAGGATCTTTGGTACTGGCAAGTATCGGCGGAGATAATGTGCTTCGTTTATGGGACATGGATACCCTTAAAGCAGAGTATGAAAGCGATTCGTTTGAATTGCCAAAGATTCGTGGTCTTACTTCTTTGGACTATAGTTCTGCCAGCGGCCTGTTGATGCATCCATCCGGCACTGGCGACATTCACCTATATGACCTGCAGAATAATTTTGCTAAACACACTATTCATGCTCATGAAGGTAATTTCTGTGCTTTGGCATGTGGTATTGAATATACAGTAACAGCAGGCTTAGATGACACAACAATCAAACTATGGCCTGCTTCAATGGATGAGCCACTTGCAGAAGTTGCTGCCCCTTTAGGAGTTCTGGCCGTCAGTTGGGCAGGGACAGGTTCGGTTATGACCACTTACACTGATGGCAGCAGCCAAATCTGGAAACTTGATGGCAGGCTTTCGCCCGGGCCTCGATTCAACAATCTTGACCTGCGTACTACTATCGGCCTGCCTGTAGACCTTATGACCAGAAACCTGTTAAACGCTGACAGACAATGGCGTGACAAAAAGGTTACCCGAGCGAAGGAAATCATCGCAGATTCAGGGAACCGCAAAGAGATAGCAGACATTATTGAAGGTCTCTGTCAACGTGGAGCTTCTATTGAGGCTATGTTGATTCTGGCAGATGCGGTAAAAGCACAAAACAAACCACTTTGGGAGCTTGAATGCCGCCTGACTCTGGTTAAAGAACTGAGCGATGATAGTACTGCACTACCATCACTATATGCTCTGGGGAAACTATTACAAAGACTCAAAGAGCCAAAGCTTGCACAGGACCGCTTCAAAAAGATTCTGCAAATAGACTGGGACTATTTTGATGTGAATGAGCAGATTGCCGGCTTAGAGTCAGACTCTTTGATGCAGCTTTGTCCGGAGAAGGATGTACGCGGCGATTTAATGAAAAAAGGCCGTTTTCTCCAGGAGTTGGAAAAGCATACAATTCTAAATAAGAAATTCTCCTGGCGGTCGGTGATTAAGATAGAAAAAGCATTCGCTTCTAAAGTCCGTCTAAGTAATAAGGATGTGGCTAATTCTGCTTCAACGGCCATAGAAAAATCCAAGTCAGATGCCTGCTCGGCTGGATTGGAGCAAGTGTTACTCTTCTACCGCGGCAGATTAAAAGATATAACCTGGGTGTATATACTTTCAACCAGAAATAATTTTCCAATAACCTTTGCACTGGAAATTCACTCTACTACCCGGGGTTCAGAAATTATTCCATACAAAATTTTCGATACAAAACAATTAAATATTTCTGCAGAGGTATCAGCTAATGAGCACAATCAGCAAGTAGAAAATGCCTGGAACCAATTCCGCAGTTCTGATGGTACCAAAGACTGGTTAAATAACATTTATAGTATATCAACCGAAAGTATCAAAAAGTTAATCAGGAAAAAAGGGGTGTGTGGAAAAAAACGTGGTAAGGGAGGCGGCGTTTATTAGCAAGGATAACTTTGCATAAGGATTTGTAGATGGACGAAGAGTATTCAATTATTACATGTCAAAACTGTGGTGAGTCGCTTGAGGCTGGCTGGAAAAAATGTCCTGCCTGTCTTACACCAACTTCTTCTGTGGGCCTGACGTGTCCTAATTGTCAGCGTTCTATTAAGGAAAACTGGAAGCTATGTCCTTATTGTAAAACAACACTGCAGGGATGGGATACTCCGGTTGTTGGTAAAACTTCTCCAACAAAGAAGAAAACCGACCCCGGTAAGGCTCGGGACTTTGTTTCAATGCCTGGAACAGAATCTGCGACAACAGTTGAGTTTAGCCTTGATTTGCCCATTGACAAGGGAGATATGCTTGATGAGCGATATCGTATAATTCAGTCGATTGGCAGGGGCGGTTTTGGGTCAGTTTATCAGGTTGAAGATACGGTGCTTAACAAGCAGATGGCATTGAAAGTAGTAACAGTTGGTAAAGATAAAGGTAAAGCCAAGCGAGCAGCAGAGCAGATTCATCATGAATTTATGTTAAGAGATAAGATCACCGACACCAGTCATATAATAAGAGCTCAAGACCCTCGGCCTTGTGAATATAAAGGGTTATCTCTGGTACTTTTGCCGATGGAACTGGCAGATGGTGGAAATTTACGGCAATGGCTGTTACATAATCAAGACGTTGACAAACGAATGAAAACAGGCCTGGAGTTTTTCAAGCAGGCCTGCATGGGCATAAAAGCAATCCATGATGCCGGACTTGTCCACCTGGACATCAAGCCGGAGAATATTCTGTTAGTAGACGGGAAGGCTAAAATAGTAGACTTTGGCATTGGCAGATATGGTGCAAGTCAGTTTACGAACAATCCTGAACAACTGCTACGTCAGGGAATCGGCACACCACAGTACATGAGCCCTGAACAGTTTCATGTAGCCAGGCAAAAAGACGTTGGCCCTACCAGCGATGTATACAGTCTTGGTATACTGCTTTTCGAACTTTTGGACGGCAATTTGCCATTTGATGGAAGTCCTGTTGAGCTTCGTGAAAAGCATTCGAACATGATCCCGCCGGTTTTAACAACTAAATTAGTGCGGTGGCAGCAAGTTGTCGGGCGATGCCTGGCAAAAAAACCTGAAGACAGATATTCAAGCATTGAACAGTTGCTCAAGGACATGGAACGTATAATTAAAGGGCTTGCTACCAGTCTTGATGTTTTATGTCCCGTATGCGGCCATA
>Ga0180431_10002746_pt1 | contig 23212 bp, 24 predicted proteins | sample SS_ome_11_FD_132459 | JGI IMG/M metagenome (GOLD analysis project Ga0180431, IMG submission 132459) | Hypersaline lake sediment archaeal communities from the Salton Sea, California, USA - SS_1_MS_1 metaG | ecosystem: Environmental > Aquatic > Non-marine Saline and Alkaline > Hypersaline >...
CTCGAACAGTATTGAGATGTTCGGCCGTATGGATGAGGTACGGAGCACCTGGCGTTCCTTCGCCCGCAAGCCACGCCGGAATGCGTACCCCGGGCATGTTCTCCCAGCGTAGCCGAGGGTAATCGTTACCCTGATCGATTCTCCAGATCTCTATCTCTTCGTTGACACCCACGGCCCATTCGGCGAATGTGGCCCGAGTTTGCATCTCGGCCTTCGTCTTGCCTGTTCCGCCGTCGCTGACGGGGCAATCACTCGTCTCAACATCCCAGAACGAGTGGAACACATGCCCATCATTGTGGCCTACCAATCCTCCAACGTCTCCAACGCCACTGACCCTGCCGGCTGAGTAACAGTTCGAAATATCCCCCCATCGCCCCCCGCCCCACCGGCCCGACGCACATTCGATGTAAGCGTTCGAGCCGACCAAGCCGCCAACTTCCCAGACTCCAACCACGCTCGCTGTTGAGTAGCAATTCGTGATCACGTCATCGTTGGCACCGACCAGTCCACCAACACAGGAACCACCGCAGACGGCACCCTTGCTAAGACAGCGGCTTAATTCACCGTCGTTGTGGCCCACCAGTCCGCCGACGTGGGCACCGGTAGCGACGATGTTAGCATCGACTACGCCCAGATCCTCAACTGAACCCCCGCCCGCCAGCCGGCCGAATAAACCGACATAGTCAATTCCTCCGCGAAACGTCAAGTGTGAAATGGTGTGACCATCGCCGTCAAATGAACCGGTGAAAGGCGTCCCCTGGAATCCCTCGTCCATGCTATCCATGTCCGGCGCAATAACCGCCCGGGAGAAAGGCACGTTGGGATCCAGGTCGATGTTGGCGGCCAGAATGAAGTGCTTGTCGTAGTCGTCGGGCGTCTCGCCGAGGGTGATCAGGTCGGCCGCTGTGGCGATCTGGTACGGATCATCAGCCGTCCCACTGCCGCCGCTGTATTGGGCGAGGGCGGGGAGGTTAAGAAAGCAAACTGCAATAAGTAAAGGTATTATCTGTATAATTCGTGAGTTTCTCGCTGAGGTCATTATCAATCCTCCTTCCCCCAAATTCTTTATTTATTCAGGGCACCAAACGGCTCTTCCCACGTTTGCTGATATGTAGTGTAGCAGATAAACAGGTCGAGTGTCAAGAGAGAATGCGTGAATCGGGACACAAAATCCGGCCACAAATGGACGCTATAAACAACAATTGAAACCGCAGATTCACGCGGATGGACGCGGATAATAAGAAAACTCGGTGCACTGGCTCGACTACCCCTTAGACGATGCTCAGGGCTTCGGCTAATTCGTGACGTCGTCTGTGGTAAAAATTCAGCGCCAATCGATGAAACCTGTGGCTAAATAAAGGTAGTGAAAGTGGGCAGATTTTTCACACGTTTTCTTTGACATTAGCCGATATTCTTCGTATATTTATTGTAGTGATGATGTAATGAAAATGTCATTCGGTAGGATGTTGATAGTTCTGAGGTGAATCGTGGAAGCGACAACTATACAAGTCCGTCTGGATAAACGTACCAAGGAACAGGCACAAAAGGTATTCAGAATGCTTGATATCTCTATGTCCGAAGCTATCAAGCTGTTCCTTCGGCAGGTTGCCCTGCAGAGGGGCATACCATTTGAAATCAAGATACCAAATGATCTTACAGACAGGATACTACGAGAATCTGAGCAGGGAATAGACCTGCATAGGGTTTCCAGTGTGGATCAACTTTTCGAGGAGCTTGACTCTTGAATATTGTCTGGATAGGACAGTTCAAGAAGGACTATAAGCGCGCAAAGAAACAGAATAGGGATATTGATAAATTGCGCACGGTAATCGAACTGCTTACCCAGCGAAAACCACTACCGGCAAAATACCGAGACCATAAGCTGACCGGTTATTCAAAAGAGCACCGAGACTGTCACATCGAACCCGACTGGCTGCTTATTTATCGCATAGACGGCGATGACCTGATTCTTGAACGAACCGGCTCTCATTCAGAATTGTTTAGATAGAGACTATTTAGACTTTTGTCCCATCGCCGCACTCCTTACTCACCGAAGTATAGCACATATACAGTCACCAAGATGATTTAGTGAAGCGACATGTCAGTGTTTCGTACAGCCTGCCCTTGAATGCGTCCTCGATTTGTTCGAGGGTTTTGATTCCGAAGATGAAGGCGATAGCGATCGGGTCGGCCCGGTAGTCCGTGTGGCCTTCGTAGAAGCCGTAGCGCATTATGTAGTACGGCACCATTTCCCCTGTATGTATGCTCGAGAGCTTTTTGATAAGTTCGGCCATTTGCTTTTCTGTAAGATGAGGATACTTTTCTTTCAAGAATGACTTTTCATCCTGACTTAACTCCCTCCATATATCAATTTCGAACCTTCCCAGAATTTCATCATCGAACAGAGATTGCTGCCATCCCTTGTAGCTTTCGGCCTTCGCGAGCACCTTTGTGCCGTTGTAAGAGATGTGCTCAACGTGATTCCAGAACCTGGCGAGTCTTCCAAGCTCGTAATCTGTGAGCATCATGTTCCAGATGTGAAAAAGCGGCTTAGCCGTCTGCGGGTGCGTAAGGCCCAGTGCTTTTACAAGTCGATTGTCACCTTTGAGAACTGAAATAATGTCTTCATCGGACGCAATGAATCCGGCGCCGGACGATCTTTCCGGCCTACCCAGTTCTGCAATCTCTACTATAGACCTCCCGGTTATTATCTTAGTCCGATCCAGCTCGGTCTCGCTATGGAGTCCCGTTCGGGCCAGGGGGGGGAAATCCGCGGCGTCAACTTCAAGCTGCCGGCCTTTGCCATACTGATTTACGTTGTAATTCAAGGGCCTGCCATTCTCAACCGTCACCGGCACGAGCGCAAACCTGCCGTCTTTCATCAAAGCCGTCACGATTTCCTCTCCATCCGGCGTCACAAGCGGTGAAGGAATCTCCGGTCTGGAATCAATCGTTTTCGGGTAGCAAAGATACGTTTTTTGATTGTACGAAATCTGTTCCGGCGTAGCCCTGCTTGTAGGAGTCCTTTGGCGTTCATGCTCTTTGGCAATTCTATCCCGCTTCATCTCGGCCAGTGCCCAGGTAGCCTGCTCTCGGACATGACCTGCCCCCTGCTCCGAAGCTGCGACAAGTTTCTCGACAGCCTTTTTCGAGCCGATCTTAACCAGCGCCACGGCGGCCTCATCCCGGACCATCCGGTTGGAATCGCCCATTGTTTTAATCAATGGAGCGACGGCCCCATCCGATTTGATCCTGCCGAGAGCCCATGCCGCCTACCAGCGTGCACGGGGATACCGGTCTTTCAGCTCCTCAATCAAACGCCCCGCGGCCGGCTCACCAATTTCTACCATTGCATCCCGCGCATTTAAGCGGACGAGCCAGTGCTCATCCCGAAATGCATTGACCAGAACATCACCGGCCTCCTTCGACTTCATGTGTCCGAGCGCCTGAGCCGCCGCCGCTCGAACGTATTGGTCTTCATCTCTGAGAGCCGGATACAACGTATCCACACATTTTCTGTGGCCCAGCATTCCGAGGGCCTGCGTGCATTTCCAACGAACGAATTGCTTTTCATCCTGTAAGCCCGTTTCGAGGGGCTTTATCATCTCGACCAATCCGGTCTGGCCCAAAGCTATAGCAGCGAATCCCCGTACATACTGATTTGACTGTGTATCATTTAGAGAATCGACGATCGCTCCGACAGCTCGCTCTGTCCCGATCTTCTCCAGGACAGTAATGGCTCTGGCCTGAACTGACCAGGTCTTTATGCTTCTGTCTTTCAGGATGCGGATAAGAGGCTCGACTGCCGGCTCCCCGATTTCCGCAAGAGCGTTTACTGCACTCTGGAATTCTCTCTGCCCAAGTTGCTCTATAAGTTCATTAACCCTCTTCTCCCGGCCGTAAGTCCCCGCGGCAACTGTACCGGCCGCAAATATCAGGACAACTACTAACAGCTTAGACAAAAGCTCCACTACCGACATTTCAGTCGCCCCTTTCAGCAAGTTTACATCATTTCCGAGTTCGTCGTTACAATATTATTCACGACGGCCGAAAACACGAAACGGTTGACAAGGAGCAGAAAAGAATCTGTCTTAGGATTCAGACATTGACGTGTGTTTGTTTTTCCCCTCAATCAACGCATCCAGAAGGATAAAAGTTAATTTTAGTATCACCGTCGAAATTTACTAATGCTGAGAGGAGTCGAGGATACCGCGTATTTCCGACGGATGCGCGCCGACTGAGTCTGCTATCATTCGGATAGTCATGTCCGCCTCTGCCCGGAAACCCTCTTTGTTGAGTTTTTCTATAGCCGTGTTGACGTCCAGACCTGTCTGTTGGCAGTACTGACTCAGTGTCATCTGACCGAAGCCGCGACTTGCTCCACCACCACCGCCACCACCGTACCCGGCGCCGCCCGCATGCCCACCGGCACGCCGACCGGAACCGCCGCTCTGGCCCAGAGCAATGTTGTAGAGCCGGACCGGTGTCATATTGGAGGACTCGGCAAGTGTCCCAAGGACCACGTCGGCCGACTCGACTTCGATCCCATGTTCCCGAATGTTCTTGAGCATAGTCTCGATATCGACGTCCGGGACCTTTTCGGCCAGTTCGGTGAGAGTAAGCAACTCGGCGTGGGGGATTGGCGCTTGTTGTTTGGGGCTTTCCCAGCCATGCTTGATGCTCTCGTTCCAGGCCATCAGCGTTGAAAACGGCACCACATCGACGACTATCCCGACAAAGATTGCGACAAATAAGGCCAAAGCCAGCGCCCATTCGGCACGCAGGGCAAAAGCCCTTGTGATTCTGCTTTTGAAATAGCTCACAAACGCCTTCCAGTTCAGGTACAGATGGAAGGCCGATGCGATTATAAAGACAATGCTAACCCAGTCGTGCAGAGCGATCCACTGGTGTTTTGTAAGAGCAAGAAAAGTCCAGCCGGTCCAGTTTGCGATCCGCCCGGGCGGCACAATAAACAGTACGATACCCGTAAAAACCATTCCAATGAACGATGCCGCAGTCAACACCGAAACAAAGGACCGCCAGCTAAATTGTCTGGTTGCATCTTTGCTCATTTTGTCACCTTTCAAGTCTTCTTTGCTCTATGCTTAGTTTCTTTGTTATGGCTCTCGCCTTATAAGAACAAGGCGAGAGCCGCCAAGCTCGGATCTATTTCCTATGATCCCTGACCATCATTAGTGCCTTGACTCGGGCCATTTCCACCCTGATCTGTCCCGTTACTGTTCTGATTTCCATCGCCGCTGCCCTGGCCAGTACCGTCATCGGTCTGATTCCCGCCGTTACCGGTCTGATTATTGACCTGGCACATATTACCACACTGCGGGCATACGCAACAAGAACCATTGGCCGACCCTACTTGTTGCCAGCCGTCAGTTGTGCCTGTCTCAATGGCATTTTGGAACGCACTAAGGTGATTCTGCGAACCGGCGAGAAGGTTTTCAAAAACTCTGCTTACGGATCTTGCCGAGGTATCTTCCATTGCTATTTCCAGATCGACGATGTCAAGCTCCTCTATAGAGACGCCCACTTTCAGTGCCTCTTCCAGCGAGACTTCGCCAGCCTTCACGAGTTCGTCATACAAATCCGCAAAATCCGGATTTGTGAACTCGCCTATCCCGTCGACAACCGGATCTGTCAGTTCATATCTTGTGACAAGGTTCTCGAGTGCATCCATGTGTCGCTGTTCGGAGTCGCTTATGTTTGCGAAGATTTCAACACCCCAGAGTTCATACAGGGTCAGGTAGACATCCCTTGCAAGCTTCTCCTCTTCACGCATGTACAATATGTGGTTTTCTTCAGCCTCTGTCAGTTGAACGGCTGGAGGCAAGGGGCGCGAACCTCTTCGCTGTTGGTTACCGAGATTTGCTACCGCTGCGCCGGCAATGACAGTCAGTACCATAATTGCTATAATTTGTGTTTTCGTTTTCATTTTGTTTCTCCTTGCGTTCATTTTCAAATCTTTGTTCTATTGATCTTCATTTACGGTTCCGGAACGTCTTACAATTACTGCTTTAACGTAATGAACTAACTGTTGCCTGCGGTCCTTTTGAAAAAAAAGCAATTGAACAGGGTTTTTGAGGGCGGTATATAATCGTTGTTTCCGAGAATGTACTGGAATAGAATCTTTTTCTAATGGCAAAAAATAAACTTGATGACAGCGCATTGATGTCCCGTTTGAGCGACGGCGATATGTCGGCTCTCGGTGAACTGGTGTGTAGACATCAGGACAGAGTTCTGGAAATAGCTTTTCGTACGCTCGGCAAATGGGATCTGGCCGAAGATGTCGCTCAGGAGACATTCCTTCGTGTTTATAGGGCGGCCCGAAAATACAAACCGAAGGCCAAATTCACGACCTGGCTGTACAGAATCGTTGTGAACCTCTGCCTCGATGAAAAACGCAGACGAGCAAGGAACGGAACTTCTCTTGAAGAAGTGACCCTTGAGACACAGACCGAGCCGGACAGCGATTATGCCGAGAAGAAAGAGATCGCACAAATAGTCAAAGCCGCGGTCGATGAACTACCCGAAAGGCAGCGGATCGCGCTGGTGTTGCATCGATACAAAGGCCTGAGCCACGGCCAGATCGCCGAAGCTACGGGCTGGTCCGGCCCGGCGGTGGAATCGTTGCTGGTCCGGGCTTATGCAAATCTGCGAAAAAAGTTGGACAAAATAAAATACTTTGCCGAATAATCCGCAGTTTTTCCAGACCGGCAGCCGTTTAATCAATAGGTATAGAAGATGGAACACATAACTGACATTGAATTGATTGAGTATTTGGCGGGCAATTTGACCGAATCCCGCACTGTAGAGGTCCGAGAACATATAGCTGCATGTCCGCAGTGTTCGCAGCGTATTGAGCAGATGCAGAAGCTCTCGGGCACGCTGGAACTCTGGGAGGTCGACACTGCCGGTCACGATGTGGCCGAACGTGTTGCCGCTCTGGCAGAGCAAACAGGACAAGATCAGCCCTCGTCAACACGAGAGCTTTTAATTCGGTTTACGCCGCAGATAGTGCGCATTGCGGCCTCGATACTCATCGCCGTAGGTCTCGGGCACAAACTGGGCGAATACAGCGTCGAGGGCAGCAAACCGCCCGTCAAGTCGTCGCCAAAGAAGCCCGAATATTTAGCCGCACTGGGTCTCGAATGGTCCAGCGGGCTTGCCAAATTAGTGCTGGAAGACCATTCGGCTGATACGGGGGGCGGGCAATGAACCGCAAAAGAACGGCCGTACTTGGTATAGTCGCGTTTGTCTGCGGTGCAATTGCCTTCTTCAATGCCCGCTCAAACGCTCTAAACGGCAGAGAATCTGAAAAATGGTTGGGCAACGAATCGAACTCGGTTCTGGAACTCGAAAAGAAATTCGAGAAAGAGATGGCCGCCCTGATAGCGACGCTTATGGACGAGCAAAAGTCTCTCGGCTCGATCCTTGAAGATCCTTGCACGCCCGATGAAGTTGTTTTGGAACAGTCAGACAAGGTCATCGGGGCACATGAGCGACTGATACGGCGGGCAGGTGAGCAAATAATCAAACTTCGCGGCAGACTATCCGCAGAAAACCGAGTACACCTTATGCATCTATGTGCCGAGACTGTCAGAGGGCCGGTACGCCGATTGGAAGCAAAGGGCGGCAGACGCGGCAGACAAGAGGGCACGGGGCAGGGCTACGGTTACGGACGTCGCGGTCGCGGAGGAGCAGGTGGGGGTTACGGCATGCGCCGTGCAATACGGATCAGACTGGCGAACCTTCTGGAACTTGACGAAAAACAAGTCAGCATGCTGAATCAGGAGGACGTTGACTTCGAAACGGAAAGCGCCGCTTTACGCGATACCCTGCTCGCCGAGAGAGCGAGGCTTCTGTCTATGTTCGAAGACCCCGAAAGCCGGGACGACCAGTTGATGCAGCAAATCGAAAGGCTCATTACCGCTCACAGCGCTATCGAAATGCGTATAGTCAGGCACGTACTTGTGTTGCGTCCTTATCTATCCGGTGAACAGCAAAAGTGGTTGATTGGGCTATGCTGGCGAAGTCAGGATGATTCGCCGTCGTCCTGATGGTGGAAAGGCGTCTCCAACTGTAAAGGGATAACAATATGCTCGCAAGTGGTTTGGTGTATATCGAGATTTTTGAAGGAATGAGTTTATGAGCTTGGTAACAGCAAGCAATCTGTCAAAAGCGTATGCAAAGGGAGAGTTGAAGGTTGAGGCGCTAAAAGACATAAATTTTGAAATTGAACCTGCCTCTTTTGTTTCTTTCGTAGGTCCATCCGGCAGTGGCAAGACCACTCTTTTGAACCTCATTGGCTGCCTGGATAAGCCAACTTCTGGTATCTTGCGCGTGGATGACACGGATGTCTCAGGTCTTAATACGCGGATGGCGGCTGCTTTCAGGGGCAGAAAAATCGGCTTCATATTCCAGGATTTCAATCTTATTCCTGTACTTACGGTATATGAAAATGTCGGCTATCCACTTCTTATGGTGCAAAACACCCCTTCCGGTGAGAGGAAAAGACGCATTCTCGCACTCCTTGAAGCAGTAGGAATGGCCGAAAAGAAGAACAAGTATCCCGATCAGATATCAGGCGGCCAAAAACAGAGGGTGGCAGTTGCAAGGGCCCTTGTGACCAAACCAAAGCTTGTCTTGGCAGATGAACCGACAGCCAATCTCGATCACAAAACAGCGTATATGGTTATCGACATTATGAAGAAGATGAAGAATGAGCTTGGCACAACATTTATCTTCTCAACCCATGACCAGAAGATCGTGCGCGAGGCTGAAATCGTATATTCGTTGGAAGACGGTGAATTGACTAATGGAAGGGATTAGAAAGTCATGTTGAACATATTCAAAATCGCTGTCAGAAATCTAATGAGATACAAAAGAAGAACACTGCTTACCTCTTCATTGATTACTGTCGGCGTCATATTTGTGCTGGTGTTTATTTCGGTTTCGGGAGCTTTCAAGAGTATGATGATCGGCCAGATAACGGACTCGTTTCTGGGGCATATCCAGATTCACAAGAGGGGTTATCTTGCTTCGATAGACACTCTGCCGCTGACAATGAATATTAACGCTGCGGCGGTGAAGAAAGTAGAAGGCGCAATAAGCAGGATTCCGGAAATAGAAGCATATTCGCCCAGAATAAAATTCGGTGGTGGGTTCAGCAACTTCGTCGAGACAACCAACATCAGGCTCACCGGCATTGATCCGGACAAAGAGACCAGAACCATACCTGATTTCGCTAAGAGGATATTGAAGGGGAAGGTGAATGAAGGAGAGGAGTTGTTCAAAAGAGGGGAGATCCTTGTCCCTGTACTGCTCGCCACAGGCATGAAGGTAAAGGTTGGAGATACAGTGGTTGTCATTGCAACCAACAAAGACGGTTCCGTTAACGGCAGGCAGTTCCAGGTTGGCGCGATCATCGAGAGTGTAATAGGTCCGGGAGGCAGGGATGGATACATCCACATAGAAGATGCGATAGATATCCTCAGAATGGATGAGGCGGAGATAAGTCAAATCGCCATAAGAGTGAAGGATTACGGCAAGCTGCATAAAGTAACCGGGAGACTGAAATCCGCACTCTCAAAGGAATTGAACAAGAAGAAAATGCCTATGTTCAGTGTTGACACCTGGGAAAAAATTCATCCGTTTTCGAATATCGTCAAGATGATTGACCTTATGACATTATTCGTAAAAATCATGCTGATAGCTATTGTGCTCATCAGCATCATGAATGTAATGATCACGGCCGTATATGAACGCATACGGGAGATCGGAACTATTGCCGCTATCGGCACCATGCCTCGGAAAATCATGGCCTTATTCGTGACCGAGGCACTCTTCCTGGGCCTGGTTGGTGCGATTATCGGAAGCATTGCCGGAGTTGTGGCAATTCTTGCAATAGACGCCGCCGAGCCAACATTTGATTTCGGCAGAAAAACAGGACATGTACTTGCGCTAACCTTAAACTTGCAGGATATGTTCATAATCTCGTTGATAGTCGTGGCGGTTTCGGTAATAGCAAGCTTCCAGCCTGCTTATAGAGCGTCAAGAATGAACCCGATTGACGCGCTGAGACATGTTTAGGAGGTAATTCGAAATGAAGAATACACTTTTCTCAACTTTGGTCGTTCTGTCTCTGGTGCCGGCTGTGGCTCACGCCGCTCAGAAGGATGCGGTGAAAATTGCAGTCGCATCAAACAGCAAAGATGCCGCATCCTCTATAAGCGACAAAGCAGGCAAATGCCCGTACTATCTCATGTTCGACAGCACGGGCCAACTAATAGAGGTTGTTGAGAATCCTTACGAAAATGCACAACGCGGAGCCGGGCAACAGACGGCGGATTTCCTTGCCAACAAAGGCGTGACTCTGATAATTGCCGGAGACTTCGGTGAGAAAATGATCGGGGCCATGAGAGGTAATAGTACGGATTACTTGCAGCTCCAGGGCACCATTGATGACGCTGTAAAGAAAGTTCTGAGCCCCGGCAATCAGATTCTGTTGAAGCTGGATAGGAATCTCAGCCCGGAGTCGTATGAGTCGTATAGAAAACTGATAAACATCGAACCTGACGGCAGAAGAAAGGAATTCATACTTTTTGTCATCAAGAAGGGATCTGAGAAAGTTGGGGTGTTGTTTTTGGCGCCGGCCAGCGAGAAAGGCAGGAGTGCGTTAAGACTTGGTGACAACATGTGGCTCTACATTCCCAATGTAGGTAAACCTATTCGAATAACAAGTCTTCAGTCCGCGGTGGGGGGGATATTCAACAACTCCGACATATTGCGGCTTGACTACGCAAAAGAATACAATGTGCAGCAAACGGAGGAGAATGATAAGGAATATGTTCTGCACCTTAAGGCGAAGACAAAAACTGTAGCATACGATAAATTAAAGATGTGGGTAGACAAGGACACGATTTTGCCCATCAGGATCGAGTGTCTCACCGAAGCTTCGATGCTCATAAAGACAATCTATTTCAAACAAACCAAGGACTTCGGAGACAAAATAGTAAGGCCGTCGGTTATTGAGACGGACAGCCCTCTATACAAAGGCTATAAATCTGTGATCATATTCGCAAAGATACAAAAAAGAACATTCGAAGATGAAGTCTTCACACTCACATTTATGCCGAATTTGGAAACCTTGAGACAATGAGACTATGTGCGGCACTTGCGGTTTTGTTGACAATTTCTCATGGAATGGCTTTGGGCGAGGAAGAGTATTCCTTTGATCTGTCGGAAATAGAGAAGAAACCATGGCATATCGGGGGGTACGTTGAATTACGTCCCGTCCTTTTCGGGCTGGATACCAACGCTGCCTTACACAAGCTCAGGTTGTATGACCACGACAAAGAAAATGTCCGCGAAGAATACAATCTTACGGCATTGTTAGATGGCAGCTACAGTAAGGATGACACAGAATTTCGTGGTGTAGTCAACACGGACCTGATGAAATCCTATCGCGGATGGTCGGAAGAAACAACACTTTATGAAGGCTACATGTCGTCAAGGCCGTCATCGACCTTCAATTTTGGTATTGGCAAGAAGACGTTGAAATGGGGCAAGGGATATGCATGGAATCCCGTAGCATTCTTGGACAGGCCCAAAGATCCGGATGATCCCGAACTGGCTCGTGAAGGCTTTGTGGTGACATCCGCTGACTACATAAGGAGTTTTGACGGACCATTGAAGACATTTTCCTTCACGCCGGTCTTGATGCCTGTTTATGAGCACATAAATGATGATTTCGGAATAAACAACCGCCTGAATTTCGCCGGCAAGATATATTTTCTGCTCTATGATACGGATATTGACTTGATCTTCCTTGCAAGTGGAAGCAAGACAAGCCGGTACGGCATGGATTTCTCCAGGAACATCACCTCCAATTTCGAGGTGCACGGAGAGCTTGCATTTGTCAATGACTACCAAAAGAGATTTATCAACAGTGATGGAGCCCTTTTTAGTGACAAATATGACGCGACAAGCTATCTGCTTGGCCTGCGATATCTGACCAAATCAGAAACAACTTATATCTTTGAGTATTTTCATAATGCAACAGGATTTGCCGAAAGTGAAATGACAGACTACTTCTCGTTCATAGAGCGAGGTTACGACACGTATCTTACTTCAGGCGACGATTCTATCCTGAGAAAAGCATCGAACGCAGCCGGAGGAAGCTACAACAGAAGAAATCCCATGAGGGATTATCTCTACCTGCGAGCGAGCCAGAAGGAGCCGTTTGACATACTGTATTTCACGCCCTCGCTGACGGGGATATTCAATACTGCCGACAGAAGCTTCTCCATTGGCCCCGAATTGTTGTACACGGGCGTTAAGAATCTGGAGCTTCGACTCAAGACAATCTTTCTTGTTGGTGACTCAGATACCGAGTTCGGAGAAAAACAAAACAATTGCAGGGCGGAGTTGCGGGTAAGATATTATTTCTGAGCCACATCACCTGCCGGTGGTCGGTCTCTGTCTCATACCCGGGATCGATCCGGCTTGCGTATTGCCGAGCAGTTACGGCGTCTTAGTGATTATGGTCTTTTTCCAATCCCAGTATGCCGCGCAGTTCACGCGGATGCACACCCATCCCATCGGCGATCTGTCGCATTGTCATCGCATCGTGAGCGGCAAAGCCTTGTTTTCTTAGATACGATATTGTCCAGTTAAGCTCAATTCCCTCGTCACGGCAAAACTGCTTCAAGGTCATACGCCCCATTCCTCCGCCCATTCGACCCGAACCGTGCCCCCCCTGTCCGGCCTGTTCGCAATCTTCATGGGATTTATTCAAGGCCGGTTCGCCGCTCACGTGGCTTTGCGCGGAGTGGATTGCTGAATTTTGAACGTCTTGTGATGAAAATCTGCCGCCCCGCCAGCCCTGTCCGGACTCGGCTGCGCCGTGTTTGAAAGTTTCTTGCCAGGCCATTAAAGACGAAAAAGGCGTCACTCCGCGCGCCGAACCGACGTAGAAAAACACACATACGGCAAGCGCCGCAAGCCATTCGGCTCGAAAAGCCCATCCTTTGCGGACCTTGTCCTTAAAATAACCTATCAGGATTCTCCAGTTGAGATAGATATGTACGGCAGAGGCGATAATAAATGCGATGCTCAGCCAGACATGCACGGCGACCCACTGGTCCTTATCGTGCCCCCACACTGTCCATGAAGTGTCGCGGGCAATCCTGCAGGAAGGTGCAATAAAAAGAACCAGTCCTGTTACAACCATAAAAATAAATGAAAGACCTGCAAAAACCGAAGCGAAAGCCCTCAGACTGAATAATTTCTTCGTATTGTCAGCCATACTCGTTTCTCCATGCAAATACCATACGTTTTAGAATATTCCGACCGCCCTTCAACGGGCAAGCTATATATTGAACGCACCGGCCCAGTTGCTCCCTGCGGAAATAAGCTGAAGCTTTTGTTTCAAATGAAGACCAGAGCGGGCAATCGAGAACAGTAGTAAAATTTTCGAGTAAATATCGTGCTGCTTTAAGGTATTGCTGGCGTTTTTATTATCCGTTCGATACTATGTCGTCAATAATAACGCCGGATCGAAGATGGCCAGGTAAAATTGTGCAAAGAAATCGAGTCATGCGGATTGATGCTGTAAGGAGATATTCATGGAACAAACGCAGGCAAAAATTGACGTGGAATACGGGATGGACGTCACGTTCGTAACGTTCGAAGAGGAAAAAATTCTCGACGAAGGACAGATCAGCAGGCTCCGGGAGGCCTTCGAGCCGATTGTCGAGAAAAACGCGGATCATAAGCTGATTCTGAACTTCACCAATGTCAAGTTCATGACATCGGCCGTTCTGGGCCTTCTGGTCAGGATCCACAAGAAGGTCGCCGAGTTGGGCGGCACAATGCAATTGTCCAATCTGGACAGTAATCTCTACCGAGTCTTCGAAATCACGCAACTGACCAAGATTTTCGATATAACATGAAACCAGACTGGATGCTCGATGCACGATGCCAGTCGAGTATCCACAGTCGAGAATCGAATATGGACGCAGTAGCACTCAAAGACGTCTGCAAATCTTTCAGCAAAGTCCGTGCCGCCAACGTTACCTATGGTCATGATACTGCGGCTGTCCTCCGGCACGGAAATATGGATTGTAGAAACACTTCTTATGATATTAGTGCTGACGGCCTCGGTGCCCGGCGGCGTATGGCTGGCAGCCCCAAACGCAGTTTGGGGATGGTTTGTACCGAGGTCGCCATCTCCAAAGCCTTCGGCTTTGAGGCTGCCACCCGGTCTTGAGAAAGGTGATTTACAGATTCAGGATTGACAGACGACTATGACGGAGACCAATAGTCACGAAACTATAACAAAGTCTATCACAAGAGTAGTTATAGCAATAGTAGTCTTTGCCGTTCTGTGCATCTTAGCCGCATGGCTCGCGCCGGCCCCGAACACAGTGATGTGGTACAGCGTCATCCCCCCTGTGATATGGTACAACGTCATCCCCCCGGCGCTGTGGTACAGTGTCATCCCGCCCTTGCTGGCAATCGTGCTGGCATTTCTGACGCGCCGCGTCCTGCCAAGCCTGGGAATCGCCATCCTCACAGGCGGTGTGCTCAGCCACGTGCCTAAGGATCCGCTCACTGCAACCGCATGGTTCAAGGGATTCAAGACCTCGGCCACGCATGTCACAGCTACCGTCACGGATACCACCCATCTACAGATCCTGGCGTTTATCCCGCTGATCTTTGTGATGATTGAGATACTCATCGCATCGGGAGGTTTTAGAGGGATCATCGTCTGGCTCCTTCGGTGGACAAAGGGACGCAAATCCGCCCAGGCGGCGACCGCTCTTATGGGAATACTGTGCTTCATCGACGACTATACCAACGCAATAGTCGTCGGCTCGATGATGCAGCCGATTACCGACCGGTTTCGCGTCAGCCGGGAGAAGCTTGCATTTATCGTCGACGCAACCAGCGCACCGATCGCGGGGCTTGCGGTAATCAGCACGTGGATCGCCTATGAGGTGGGCGTTCTAGAGAAGATCGGAGCCGACCTTACCATCGGCAGGAGCGGATACGCCATGTTCTTGGACGCGTTGAGCTTCCGCTTTTATTGCCTTCTAATGATCGTCTTTGTCTTTGTGAACATTATCATGGGACGAGACTTCGGACCCATGAAAGCCGCTCAGGAGCGAGCGCAGGCCGACGGGCCACCGGAGAACCTGGCTCAACGCTCCTCGAGTATCCAGTATCAAGCATCGAACGTCGAGAAAGGACGAGCGATCAAGGCGCTCGTCCCGCTGGCAGGGCTGGTACTCTTTCATCTTACGGGTCTTTGGCTGGATGGGACGACCAAGCTGAGAAACGATATGCAGCAGTGGAAGACCCAAAGCCAGATGCCTGCCACGGAGGAGATGCCCCCAAAGCCTGTCGATATCGAGACCCTATCTCCTGTCAGTTGGGTCTATTGGCGCGCGGTCATCGGCAACGCCAAGCATACACCTCTGGTTCTCGCCTGTGCCTCCTCCTTTGGATTGGTGCTCGCTTTGGTCTTTTCACAACTGTTCGGATCGCTGCGCGCGCCCGTGATAATCCAGTGTTTTAAGCAGGGTGTCAGGCGTGCCATGATTCCCTTCGTGATTCTGATCCTTGCCTGGTCGCTCCAGAGCTGCTGTAAAGATTTGAAGACCGGTGAGTTTCTCAAAACAATCCTTGACGGAAGAGTTCCGCCTTATCTGTTCCCGCCGATTCTTTTTCTCGTGGCCTCGGTGACGTCGTTCGCCACGGGGACGAGCTATGGTACAATGGCAATTCTAATCCCAGTTGGCGTTGAAATTGCCTTCGCCATCGACGGCAAAGCTCTTGGCCTGACTGACCAAGGTGCCTACGGCCTGATCACGATGATGAGCGTAGGAGCCGTGCTCGACGGCTCGATCTTCGGCGATCACTGCTCGCCAATCTCCGACACCACGATCATGAGCTCCATCGCAAGCTCCTGCAACCTAATCGACCACGTCCGCACGCAGTTGCCCTACAGCCTCTTCGTTGCCGCCATCGCCCTGCTCTGCGCCTACCTTCCCAGTGCCCTCGGCCTGCCCCCCGCCTGGAGCCTCCTGTTAGCCGTAGCAATCATGCTCGCCCTCTTCATCGCAATGGCCCACATCAAGAAAACGCGACCAAGCGAATAATCCAAACAGGAACACCTTGTTCGTAGTGTGCTCGTCAGAGCATCTTTCAAAAAAACGCCTCACGGTGGCACTACAAACCTCTCACTTCCGGGTGGCAGCCTCAAGCTTGTTCCAACGCGCGGCGGTGGGACAAGCTTGGGGATGGTCGCGACACCAGGCAAACAACTGTTTGACTATCAGTTTAGTTATGGTTCAATTATCCTTTATGAAATCGCCAATGGAAACATGTTCCCTGCACGACAAGGCGCAAATTGAGGCATTCCTGCGAAGGAACGTCTACCTGCACATCTACAGCATCGGGGACCTGGACGATTTCTTCTGGCACAATACCGTGTGGTACGCCCTCAAAGACCGCGGCGATATTCAGGCACTCGTGCTGCTCTACACCGTGCCGCCGCAGCCGACCCTCCACGCAATGTGCGAGCCGCACGAGCCGATGGCCGAGCTGCTCCGGTCGATCCTGCATTTGCTGCCGAACCGGTTCCATGCCCACCTCAGCCCCGGCCTAACGGAAGTCTTCGCCGAACGCTACACCCTGGAATACAACGAGAAGCACTACAAAATGGCCCTGACCGACAAATCCCGCCTGACGGGCGTCGACTGCACGCAGGTCATCCACCTGACGGCCGACGATCTGGATGATATGCTCGCCCTCTACGAAGAAGCCTACCCCGGCAACTGGTTCGACCCGAGAATGCTAAAAACAGGCCAATATTTCGGCATAAGAAAAGAGGGCAAATTAATCAGCGTAGCCGGCGTCCACGTCTGCTCGCAGAAGTACGAAGTCGCATCCTTAGGTAACGTAGTAACCCACCCGGCCCACACAAGCAGCGGCTACGCCAAAGCCGCCAGCGCAAGACTATGCCAATCATTAGCCGAAATGGTAACTCACATAGGCCTGAACGTAGCCGCAACCAACACGGCCGCTATGGCGCTCTACGAGAAGATAGGCTTCGAAATCATCAGTCCCTACCACGAATGTATGATAACCACCAATGAACACGAATGAGCACTAATTGAAACCGCAGATTGCGCGGACAAAGTCCAATATTCAATAGTCAATGTCTGGGTCTCCTGACTCCTGTATTCTGTATTCAACATTGTAAATTATCAGTTCTATCTCGTCTTTCCTGTTATCCCGTCAAAGATGATCACAACAATACAGAACTACGCAAAACCTCAAGAAATATGCCGGACGACTTTAGATTTCTCCGTCTTCTTGCAGCGATTCAGCGTGAATTGGCAAATGCTGCCGGGGCCCCTTGCTGGGCTTTCTCCGGGAAAGGCGCTTTATCACTTTCGGCAGTAATCTATCAGGCGTGCGATCTCGCTGCGGAGGTCCTTGCGAGCGACGATCATGTCCACGAAGCCGTGCTCGAGCATGAATTCGGCCGTCTGGAACCCTTCGGGCAGCTCGACCTTTATAGTCTCGGCAATCGTGCGCGGGCCGGCGAATCCGATCAGCGCTCCCGGCTCGGCTATCAGGCAATCGCCTAACATCGCGAAGCTGGCGGTGACGCCGCCCGTTGTCGGATCGGCCAGAATGCAGATGTAAAGCCCTCCGGCTTCGTCGAACCTCGCCAGTGCCGCGGATGTCTTGGCCATTTGCCCGAGCGATACCACGCCCTCGTGCATTCTCGCTCCGCCGGAGCAGCTAACCACGACCAGCGGCAGCTTCTCGCCCATCGCGCCGTCAACGGCCGCGCAGAGTTTCTCGCCCACCACCGAGCCCATCGATCCCATCAGGAAGTTCGGCTCCATCACAGCGAGCATGACGCCGCGGCCCTTGATGAAGGCCTTGCCGATCAGCATCGCCTCGGTTGCGCCGGACTTTTTCTCGTCGGCCTTGAGGCGCTTTTTGTAGGTGGTCTCTCTGAACTCAAAGTCAAGCGGATCATCGGTCGTCATGTCGCCAAGCATCTGCTGGAAGGAGCCTTCATCGGCAAGGTACTCGATTCGCATGGTTGCCGAAATACGAAAGTGATAATTGCAATCGGGGCAAACGTTGAGATTCTTCTCGACGTTGCTCTTATAGAGCATGTGCTCACATCCCGGGCACCGCAGCCAGAGTCCCTCGGGCATTTCCTTTCGCGGCTTGAGCGAAAAACCGTTCCAAGTTGATTTTGCTTGTTTGCCCATAATCAGCCCCGCGTTTAACGGGGGGTTTTATTGTAACGAAACAAGTTCTGTTAACTCAGGGATTCTACCAGAAACCGCTCAATAACGCTATAAAAATCATGTACAAGCTTGGCGAATCGCGTTTATTGCCGCGATTCGGTCGGTTTTTGCAAAGATTGCGTTGCCGGCTACGAGTGTGTCGGCGCCGTATGAGACGACCGTAGGGGCGGTTTCGGGATCTATGCCGCCGTCGACTTCTATGCGGATATCGGGGCCGACGAGTTCTCTTACGCGAGCTATTTTCTTTGCCGCATCCGGCATGAAGGCCTGTCCGCCAAAGCCCGGATGAACGGTCATAACCAGGACCATCTCGCATAGGGGCGCTACCGTCTTGATTTCTTCAACCGGCGTCTCCGGATTCAGACAGATCCCGGCTGTACATCCGAGTTCATGCAACTTCTCGACCATCCTTTCGGGGTCGTCGGTCGCTTCGATGTGGAACGTTATATGGTCGGCGCCGGCGCGCGCGAAAGGCTCGGCATATTTAGCCGGATCGCTTATCATCAGATGAGCATCGAAAACCAGATCGCTGACCTTGCGAAGCTTGGCGATTACCGGCGGGCCGATCGTGATGTTCGGAACGAAGTGGCCGTCCATGACGTCCAGATGCACGATATTCACACCGGCGGCGGTGATTTCCGCAATCTCGTCAGCCAACCGGGCGAAATCGGCGCTCAGTACTGATGGTGCAACCTCAATTGTTCCCGCTTTCGGCAGTCTCATTCTAATCCTTTAGCAGTTGCTGCAATGTTGTCCATATCCTCATATCCTCGGCCTCGTCGCACAGTTTTGTCGCCCAGGTCTCAAGGTAATTCGTATCCAGTTTCCCCTTATGCCTCAGGACTATACTCTTTGCATCGAGCAGGTCCTTATCCCGACCCGGGATGATCTTCAACAGAATCAAATCCTCCGGAGAAGGAAAAAACGCTTTTATGCCGTATAACTTGATCGTCTTGGCCCTCTCAAAAGCTGTAGTTTCCAGGTCGGTTGAGGCAATAATAAAATCAACATGGAAATCTTCGAAATTGATCTGAAAAACGCCGGTTCGTTCTGCAGAAACGAGACACTTATCCTTGAATACCTCAAAGCCGTCTGTGACGGCCTTGTCCAAAAAATCCGGAATGCTCTCCTTATCGATTATGATATCGACATCAACATCAGCGGTGATCCGTGGTTCACCGAGCGTTCCTGCCGCAATTCCCCCGATTATCAGATACTTGTATCTTTCCCTGTTGAGAAAAGTCACAACCTTCTTATAGACTTCTTCCAACAGAATCATTGTTCTCTATGCCTATTCAGAAGTGCCATTCTCAAACAAACGGGGCTATCCTGTGAGAAGTTTTCACGCCATTCCAATACGAGTTCGGATGAAAGCATTTTCTCCTCAAGCCGCAAAGCTTTTTCCCAGGACAGATTTCGCAGCCATTGCTTCTTTTCCTGTTCCAGAGCCTCGAATCTCTTCTGGTCCAAAAGACCCTTATTACCTTTGGCTTTTTTCATTATACGAATCTTGATCTTTTATTGAAGTACTTCAGTCGAGCCATAAAACTAACGGTTGAATACTAACCGCTAGACTACACCCGGTCAAACAAAAAGGGCTGCAAGTTTATACTCACAGCCCTTTGCGTTTGCCCAAATATCCTGCTATTGACCAACGAAATACGCTTGGCGAGACTCGTCCTGAGCGGAGTCGAAGGATACGAATCAAAGCGTTCTCCGCCTCCGCGGCCGCCAACGGATAGCCATTGATATGCAGCGGGATGTGTATACGGATGGACTGAGGATAACTATAAGCACACTACATTGTAGCAGAAACGGTGAAAGATGAAAAGCGGGATAGAAGGTAATTTTGTGATGGTGCTACAGCCTCAGAAATTATGGGACTTCGGGACGCGATGAAAGGGACGCGAAAAAAAAGTAAAAAAATGTGAACCTTCTGGTGGCTTTGGCTTCTTCACATAATGGAGCTAAACTTATGAATGAGAGAATAAGACATTTCGATGAAGAACCGAGCCTGGAAGTCTCTTCGAGGTTGACAGAGGACATACAGGCCCTTTTTGAGCCGGAGCTTTCCGTGCCGGCGGAGACTGACAGGGCGGTTCTGGACCGGGCGAGCCGGCACTTTGCCGGTAGGAAATTCGTTAAAACGCGTCGAATCCGTTGGGTTGCTCTGTGGAAAGGCGCCGCGGCTGCCGCCGTTGTCATATTTGCGTTCAGCCTGGATCTTCACGACAAGCCTCAGCGGGCTGTTTACGATTCGGCCATAGCCGGAACGGATGCGGTTGATTTCGATCGCAACGGGCAGGTGAATATTCTCGATGCCTTCAAGTTGGCCCGGCAGATCGAGTTGGCCGGCGGCAACAGGGCGAATCTCGACATTAACGGCGACGGCCTGGTCAATCGCGACGACGTCGATAAGATAGCCTTTGCCGCCGTGAGTTTGACCCCGGCAAAGCAGGGGCCTGGAAAGGGAGTATTATAATGAAAAAGATCACGGCTATAATTATAACAAGCGTGTGCGTGATTGTGCCGGTGTTGGCACAGCAAGCCGGGCGCGACGATCTGTCGCCGGAGCCGGGCGTTCGCTTCGCTCCGCTTCACATTTATCTCGATTCGGGCGACCGCAGCCTCGCGGCTTATCAGTTCGAGCTTAAAGCCACCGCCGGACAGATCGAAATAGTCGGCGTCGAAGGGGGCAAACACAAAGCCTTCTCCGAACCTCCCTACTACGACCCGGCGGCTCTGGCGAAGGATCGGATCATCATCGCCGCCTTCAACACGGGGCGGGACCTTCCCACCGGCCGCACGCGAATCGCTACGGTACATTTGCTGATCAAGGGCGACGTCGAGCCGCAATACGAGCTGGACCTGACCGTCGCCGGTGATGCGGACGGAGAGAAAATCCCCGCCGAGATTACATTCGAAAAAGGAGAAGAAAAGTGAAAAAGAAAGCACTTATTACATCAATTCTTCTTGGCCTGACAACAGTAGTCTTGATCGGTTATTTCACAGGCGGCTGTTCTTCGCTGAAAGACGTGGCACTTCGCCAGAGGGAAGGACAGCAGGTCGCCGACGCAGAAGTGAGCGAAGCAGATGAAGAGACCAAGCCCCGGCCGGTTGTCGCAGTAGAACCAGCCGATTCCTCGACAAAAGAGGATTCGCTGACAGAAGATGAAACTAACCTTGTCAAGCTGAAAACTGTCACGGAAACAGATGTCAAGGACGTCGAACGTGTCATGGCGTTTGTTCCGGAAGAGGCAAAGAAACCAGGCTCTCGCGTCGATTCGCTCGTGGTGCACGACGGCCATGTTTGGGAACAGTCACGGCAGCAGCTACGCTCTCCCCGGACGGTAGCTTCATCGTCCCCGGACACTGCCCCGACACCCCCGATCCGTCCTAATGTAAATCCTCCGGCTGGCGGCATGATGGGCGGCGGCATGATGGGTGGAGGAATGATGGGCGGCGGCATGAGGGGCGGCAGGGGCTATGGAGACTCGCGATCCGAGCCCGGCAGTACCTACAGTAGCTACGGCCGTGGCACGAGGGGCGGCGGCACGCTCTATGGAGTGCAGCCAACAGGTCCGGAAGCGAGGAGGAGGGTACCCGGGCTTAGCAATTTGCCCACAACGGGGAGTCTCTTTAGTACGTCGTCCAGAAGAAATGGCAGCGTATCAACCCGGACCATACCTGTCGAATTGATAAATGTCTCGGCTGATGAGCTTTGGATCATCGCCAGGCCCGAAGTGCCACCGGCTCCGGCTCCGCCGGATGATGAAGGTCCGGGCTGCGGCGCCATGTTGGCCAAGCTGTCGAAGAAGGATAAGAAGATTCCCCTGCCGCTCAAGCATACCGATGTAAAGGGCCAGATCAGCGGCTACATCGCTACCGTAAACGTCACTCAGCAGTTCCATAATCCCTACGATGAAAAGATCGAAGCGGTGTACGTGTTTCCGCTGCCTCAGAACGCCGCGATCAACGAGTTCATAATGACAATAGGCGAGCGCAAGATTCGCGGCATTATTCGCGAGCGCAAGCAGGCTGAGCGTATCTATCAGCAGGCAAAGTCACAGGGCCACGTTGCCTCGCTACTGACTCAGGAGCGGCCCAACATCTTCACGCAGAAAGTTGCTAATATCGAACCCAAAAAGAAAATCGACGTCAATATCAAGTACTTCAACACGCTTGCCTACGTGGACGGGTGGTACGAATTTGTATTCCCCATGGTCGTCGGGCCCAGATTCAATCCTCCCGGCTTTACCGATGGCGTCGGCGCCGTGGCTCGCGGCAAGGCAGGCATCTCCGGCCAGAAAACCGAAGTCCAGTACCTCAAACCCGGCGAGCGCAGCGGTCACGATATCTCGTTAGCCGTCGATATCGACGCCGGGGTCGATATCGAAAAACTGGTGTGCAAGAGCCACGTGATAACCAACAGCTCTGCATCTCGCCAGAGGAGGACAGTCAAGCTCAGCAGCCTCGACAGCATTCCGAACAAGGATTTCGTCCTGCGCTACAAAGTGGCCGGTAAGACCGTTAAGTCGGCTCTTGTAACCCACCGCGACAAACGGGGCGGATTCTTTACTCTGATGCTGTACCCGCCGGAGAACCTGTCTTATCTCAAACGCGCCCCGATGGAAATGATCTTCGTGCTCGACTGCTCGGGCAGCATGAGCGGCAAGCCCATCGCCAAAGCCAAGCAGGCTATCACGCGCGCTCTGCGGAAACTGCAGCCCGGCGATACCTTCCAGGTCATCCGCTTCTCGAACAACGCCTCCCAGCTCGGCCCCGATCCGTTGCCCGCGACGCCGGCAAATATCCGCAAGGGGCTCAATTATGTCGAATCCCTTCGCGGCAGCGGC
>Ga0180431_10002747_pt1 | contig 23209 bp, 16 predicted proteins | sample SS_ome_11_FD_132459 | JGI IMG/M metagenome (GOLD analysis project Ga0180431, IMG submission 132459) | Hypersaline lake sediment archaeal communities from the Salton Sea, California, USA - SS_1_MS_1 metaG | ecosystem: Environmental > Aquatic > Non-marine Saline and Alkaline > Hypersaline >...
CCGCCGTCGCCGTTGACGGTTCCGCCGTTGCCGCCGTTACCGCCGGCGCCGCCGGAGAAGCTACCTGAAGCAGACACGCCGTCGATCCCGCCGTTACCGCCGGCACCGCCCTTACCGCCGTCACCGCGGGCACCGGCGTTGCCGCCGTTACCGCCCTTACCGCCGTCGAGGCCTCCCTCGCCACCGTCGCCACCGTTGCCGCCGTTGGAATTGCTGATGTTGGAGAAGCCGTCTGATCCGGCCTTTCCTGCGCTGCCACTGCCGGTCCCGGCGGCGCCTCCCTGCCCGCCGAGTCCGAGCGTCCCGCCGTTGCCGCCGTTGCCGCCGTCGCCACCGCCGCCGCCGCGGGTTCCGGTGCCGCCGTCACCACCCCCACCATTGTTGGTCGGCGCGTTGCCGGCGTCACCACCGTCGCCGTTGGTCGCGCCGGTGGCGGCGTCACCGCCGTTGCCGCCGTTGCCGCCGTTGCCGGCGTTACCGGCATTGCCGCCATTGCCGCCGTCGAGGTCCTGGCCAATACCTCCGGTGGAAGAACCGTCACCGCCGCGGCCGCCACTGCCGCTGCGGCCGGCGAGACCCCCGTCGCCGCCGTCGCCGCCGTCACCGTTGGCGCCGGCCACGGCACCAGCGCCGCCCAGACCGCCGGCACCGCCGTTGCCGCCGGTCCCCCCGGTACCGCCGTCACTGCCGTTCTCGCCATCCTCCTGGAGGCCGGCCTGCCCCGCCTTGCCGTCGTAGCCTGCCCCGCCGATGCCGCCCGCACCCGCGTCACCGCCCGCACCGGCGTTGCCGCCGTTGCCGCTGACCGATGTGCCGCCGTCACCGCCGGAACCGCCGTCGCCGCCGCTGCCACCGTTTCCGCCGTTGGAGGTCGGCCCCTGACCGACATCGCCGTCGCCACCTTTAGCGCCTATGCCCCCGACACCGCCGGCACCACCATTGCCCGATCCAAGGGCCGCCCCGCCGGTCCCGCCGGCTCCACCCTTTCCGCCGTCGGTGCCAGCCGCGCCGCTACCAGTCGTGCTGGAGAAACCGAGACCGCCGTCGCCGCCGTCGCCGCCCGCGCCACCGTTGGCGGTACCGGTGCCGGCCCCGCCTTGTCCGCCCGCTCCGCCGTTGCCGCCGGCCTCGGCCGTCGAGGTCGCCGTCTTACCTGATCCGCCGCGGCCGCCCCGGCCGCCTTCCGCGCCGGCCCCGGTCGTGCTGCCAGAGCCCGCGGTCCCGGCGTTGCCACCGTCGCCGCCGCTGCCGCCGACGTCATCGGCGCCGGACCCGCCATTGCCGCCGGCGGCGGCGTCGCCGCCCGCGCCCTGCGTCGAGCCGGTGCCACCGTCGCCGCCGCTGCCGCCGGCACCGCCATTACCGCCGTCGATGGGGAAGGGCTGGAAGATGTCACCGGCCGCGCCCCGACCTCCCGTGCCGCCGTCACCGCCATCGCCGCCGGTCCCGGTCGCCGCCCGGGAGCCGCCGGTTTCCACGCCGCCGAGGCCGCCGTTCCCGCCGGTTCCGCCGTTGCCGCCGTTACCACCGTCGTCGCCGATCCTGACCTGGTTGAAACCGGCTGCGCCATTACCGCCGACGCCGCCGTTACCGCCGACGCCCGCGGCGCCGACCACACCCGCCCCGCCGGCCCCACCGTTGCCGCCGGCACCGCCGGCGCCGCCGTCGGGATTGGTCAGATCACCGGTGGCACCGTCGCCGCCGGCCCCGCCGTTACCGCCCTTCCCGCCGGAGAGGGCGGCGCCGTCACTTCCTGTCGCACCGTTGCTGCTGAACAGCAGCAGCAGTCGCGCGGTGCCGGCTGCTCCGCCGATACCGCCGACACCACTGCCGCCGTTACCGCCGTTACCGCCGTTACCGCCTGCATCGCCGGGATTGACGCCGTCGGCCCCGTCGGCCCCGTTTCCGCCGTTGCCGCCGACGCCGCCGCCGCCGCCGCTGCCGCCGTTACCGCCACGGCCGAAGAGCCAGCTGCCGTCCCCACCATCTCCGCCGTTGCCGGCGTCGGCGTTGCCGCCGTCGCCGCCGTCAGCGCCCGGGAACGCGCCATTCTGTCCGTCGATACCGTTGCCGCCGCCGCCACCATCGCCGCCGTCGCCTCCGGCACCCAGGATGGAGAGCAGCCCGGCATTGCCGCCGTTGCCGCCATCCCCGCCGAACGAGCCGCCGCCGCCGTCGCCGCCCTCGCCGCCACTGCCGAGCAGCAGGCCACCCGTACCCCCGTTACCGCCGAAGCTTCCGAAGCCTCCGCCTCCACCACCGGATCCGCCGACGCCGCCTGCGCCGCCGTTGCCGATCAGCCCCGCGCTGCCGCCATCGCCGCCGGCGCCTCCGCTGCCGGCGCTGCCACCATCGCCACCGGAGCCTCCTCGTCCGGCCACCCCGAGCAGGGACAACTGCCCGGCGCTGCCGCCCGCGCCGCCCGCGCCCCCGGTGCCGAGGGCCAATGTCGCCACGCCTCCCGCGCCGCCGTCGCCACCGATGCCGAGCAGCAGCCCTGCTCGCCCACCGGCCCCGCCCGCACCACCGATGGTCGCGCCCGTCCCGCCAGCACCGCCCGCACCGCCGCTGCCGTTGAGCACTCCACCGCCGCCGCCGTTACCGCCCTTGCCGCCGACGCCGCTTCCGGTTGAACTGGCCCCGCCGACCCCGCCGGCTCCGCCGCTGCCCCACAACGACAGGAAACCGGTGTTGCCCCCGTTACCTCCGTGGCCGCCGTTGCCGGCCCCGCCGTCGGCGCCGGCCCCGCCGGCCCCGCCGTTGCCCAGGAACAATCCGCCCGCGCCCCCGTCACCGCCGGCCAAGGCGTTGACTCCAGCCACGCCGGTGCCGCCGCCGCCGCCGTCACCGAACCAGCCGGCCGAGCCGCCGTTGCCGCCGGCGAAACCGTCGCCGCCGTTGCCGATCAGGCCGCCGTTGCCTCCATTACACGCACCGCTGGTGCAAGCCCCGGCATAGGCCGTGTAGCTGTAGCCATTGCCGAACAGGATGCCGGCGTTGGGATTCTCAGCGGTGCCGTCACCGATGAAGAACCGGATGAAATCGGTGATCGGGTTGGAGACCGCGGCGGCCGAGACCGCGGCGGTGGGTGCGGTCCCGCCGGTGCGGGCGGGGTCGAGGGGTTGGCCGGTGGAATTGGCTGCGGCCGGTGCAGGCAGCTGTGTGGCGGACGCCAGTTCGCGGCGGCTGACCGCAAGCGCAGCCCAGGCCAGCGGGGTGGCCGCCGGGCCGGCGGGGCTGTTACCGCCGAGCCAGCTCAGCGGGTTGACTCCAGTGTCCAGTGATCCGGTCGGGGTGGCTGCGGTCATCACCGGCGGCGCCGTCACCGGCAGGGGCACCACGGGCTGGTCAGGCGTGGCCGAATCCTCTGCCGAGGCGCTGATGAGGTTCTCGGCGGGGATGGGGGACTGGCCGACGGTGACCGGCACGGCCGGAGCTGAGGCACCGGTGCGGGCGGCCGCGTTAGAAACAAGAACGGACAGCGGGGTCGGAGCGTTGGTGGCTGGCGACGGCCGAGGTGAATCCAACACCGCCCCGCCGACCGGGGGGCTCACAGCTCGGTCCGCCGAGCCCGGCACCACGTCGCCGAGACGGCGATCAGCGGCCGGACCCGGTCCGCCCGCGACTGCGGCGATCACGGCACCACGCCGGTCCCCCTGACCGACGTCACGAGGGGCCGAGGAATCCCCCGCCGCATCCTCGCCGGGCCGGGTCGATGTCGCTGCCGGGGATCCACCGCGCCCGCCGGCGCGGATGGCGACCCGGCTCTCAGAGCGCGGCGAGGCAGCCGCATCTCCTTCGCTGGCCGCCGAGCCGGTCGAACCGCCCGAGCCCCTGGTGTCGGCGAACGCCATCGGCATCGACACCACCGCCGAGCCCACACCCAGGGCGATCGCCAACGCACCAACCCGCCCTATGCAATAAGTCCTACGCAACTGACGGTTTCGAGGCCGATCCGGCAACACGATTGGCTGGTATGTCATGGTGTCAGCATGGCGTTGCGGCAGGCATTCGAATCAGCAGGCAACCCCGAAATGGAAGGTCCCTGGAGCAAGCATGGAAACCCCCAGAGGCTTGCTACGGGAAAGCGTGCCCACAATCGGGCGCGATGAGCGGCCTGGCCGGGGCCGCAAGCCGTCGGAACCGGGCTGACGTGCGTGGACGAAGTGGAGCCGCCTGGGGGAATCGAACCCCCGACCTATTCATTACGAGTGAATCGCTCTGCCGACTGAGCTAAGGCGGCGCAGTACCCGGCCGGGCACCGGGGCAGAAGTCTACTCCGTGGCACGCAACTGCTGGCCGACGGTGGCGACCAGGGCATCGACGGCGAACTTCGGCTTGACGTTGGCCGCCAATGCCTCACGGCAGGCCAGCACGGCCTCGATGCAGCGCAGTAGCCGCTCTGGGGAGGCGTGGCCGGCCAGCGCGGCCGCCCGGTCAGCCATGTCGGGGTGGCTGGCCCGCACAGCGCCGGCTCCACCGGCCAGCACCAGCGCGTCGCGGAAGTACATCGCAAGGTCGATCAGCGCGCGGTCCAGGGCGTCTCGTGACGCCCGGGTCTGCCGTGACTTCTGGCGCTTGCCAAGCTCTTTGAGGACTCCCGCCGACCCCCGGAGCGCCGCTGCCGCACCCCTGCCGGTGCCCCCGCCGCCCAGCGCGGTGAGCAGTTCCTCGGTCTCGGCTTCATCGCGCGCGGCGGTCAGATCGGTCGCCTCGGCCGATGCCGCGACAACCAGGTCCTCGGCGGCGGCATAGGCCCGCGCGGGGGTCGCCGCGTCGCGAGCCAGGTTCAGTGCACGGCTGCGCCGGGACCGGGCCTCGGGGTCGGTGGCCAGCCGGCGGGCCCGCCCGACGTGACCGCCGCTGACCGCCGCCGCCCACCTCGCCTGTTCGGGGTCGATGCCGTCCCCGGCGATCAACACCTCGGCGATCGCCGACGCCGGCGGTGTCATCAGCGCCACGTGCCGGCACCGGGAGCGCAACGTGATCGCGATGTCCTCGGGGTCCACCGACGGCGCGCACAGCAGGAACACCGTCGATGGCGGCGGCTCCTCGACAACCTTCAGCAAGGCGTTGACCGCGCCCTCGGTCAACCGGTCGGCGTCCTCGATCACCACGACCTGCCACCGGCCGGTGCTGGGCCGCCGGGATGCGGCGGCGACGATCGCCCGCATCTCCTCGACCCGGATCGACAGTCCCTCGGGGACCACCCGGAGCACATCGGCATGGGTACCGGCCATGGTGGTGGTGCAGGCACGGCACTGCCCGCAGCCCGGTGTCCCCTCGGAGGCGCACTGCAGCGCCGCCGCGAAGCACAGCGCCGCGATCGACCGCCCCGAGCCCGGCGGCCCGGTCAACAGCCATGCGTGGGTCATCGCGCCGGTGGCGTCGGGCATATCCATCTTGGTACTGGCCCGGGCCGCCGACGCCGCGGCGACCAACTCCGCCTCCACCGCGCTCTGACCGACGAGTCGGTCGAACACTCCGGGCATGCTGACAGACCCTACTGCGCCGGCAGGACACCGCCGATCCGCCGCCTCCAACGTCGGATCGCCCGGCCGGGAACGCTACGGTGAACTGATGACTGGCGCGGGTACGCGCGGACGGGTCAGCGACTTCGTCCGGTGGGTGGCGCGCACCCCCTGGCCGGTGTTCTCTCTGGGGATCCTGCAGGCCGACATCATCGGCGCGATGGTGGTGGTCGGCTTCCTCAGATTCGGGCTGCCCCCGGCCGAACGCATCGAACTGCAGGACCTGCCGACACAAAACCTGGTCATCTTTCTCTCCTACGTCTTCATCTCCTTCAGCGTCGGCACCTTCCTCAGCCTTCGTCTGCTGGTCCCGGTATTCCGCTGGCAGCGCAGGGACTCCCTGCTCGCCGAGGACGATCCCGCGATGACCGAGCAGGCCCGCCTGCGCGCGCTGAACATGCCCATCTACCGGTCGATCATCAGCATCACCGTCTGGCTGCTGGGTGCGGTCGTGTTCATCGCCGCCAGCTGGCCGGTGGCCAGCCATGCCGCTCCGGTGGTTGCCGTGGCGATCCTGCTGGGCGCCACCGCCACCGCGATCATCGGCTACCTGCAGTCCGAGCGGGTGTTGCGCCCGGTGGCCGTCGCCGCCCTGCGAGCCGGGGTCCCCGAACACTTCCGCCGCCCCGGTGTTGTGCTGCGGCTGGTCTTGACCTGGGTGCTCTCGACCGGGGTGCCGCTGCTGTTGATCGTGCTGTCGATCTCGGCCAGCAAGCTGGCCTTCCTGGAGGCATCCGCGGACAGCCTGTCGATGCCGATTCTGTTGATGGCCGTGGCCGCACTGGTGATCGGGCTGGTCGCCAACGTACTGTCGGCGATGGCGATCGCCGATCCGCTGCGCCAGCTGCGCTGGGCACTCGGTGAGGTTCAGCGCGGAAACTACAACGCGCACATGCAGATCTACGACGCCACCGAATTGGGCCTGCTGCAGGCGGGCTTCAATGACATGGTCCGCGAGCTCAGCGAGCGTCAGCGCATGCGGGACCTGTTCGGCCGCTACGTCGGGGAGGACGTCGCCCGACGGGCCTTGGAGCAGGGACCTGAGCTGGGTGGGCAGGAGCGCGATGTCGCCGTCCTGTTCATCGACATGATCGGCTCCACCCAACTGGCCTCCACCAGGCCCCCCGCCGAGGTCGTCGAACTGCTCAACCAGTTCTTCCGGGTGATCGTGGACACGGTCCAGGAGCACGGCGGTTTCGTCAACAAGTTCCAGGGCGACGCCGCGTTGTGCGTGTTCGGAGCGCCGATCGAGCACCCGGACGCCTGTGGGGCGGCCCTCGCGGCGGCCCGGGAGTTGCACGACGAACTCGTCACCGTGCTCGGCTCGACGGATTTCGGGATCGGAGTCTCGGCCGGGCGGGCCATAGCCGGGCATATCGGCGCGCAGGCCCGCTTCGAGTACACGGTGATCGGGGACCCGGTCAACGAAGCCGCTCGGCTGACCGAACTGGCCAAAACCGAACCGGGCCACGTCCTGGCCTCGGCCACCGCCGTCAGCGGGGCGCTGGACGATGAGGCGCTGCGCTGGCACGTCGGAGAGATGGTTGAGCTGCGCGGCCGCAACGCCTCCACCCAGTTGGCGCGTCCGGTGAGCCTGGCGGTGCCCGAGGAAGTCCCCAGCGGATGAGCGGCAGGGAGGCGTCAGGCCTTCTTGACTGCCTTCTTGACTGCCTTCTTGGCCACCTTCTTGGCCACCTTTTTGGCCGGAGCCTTCTTGGCCGCGGTCTTTGTGGCGGTCTTCTTGACCGGGCCGCGGGCACGGCGGTCGGCGAGCAACTCCGCGGCACGGTCATCGGTGAGGGTCGCCACATCGTCGCCCTTGCGCAGACTGGCGTTGGTCTCACCGTCGGTGACGTACGGCCCGAACCGGCCGTCCTTGATCACCATCGGCTTTCCGGTTGCCGGGTCGGCCCCGAGTTCGCGCAGCGGCGGCGCGGCAGCTCCCTGACGGCCTCGTCGTTTGGGTTCGGCATAGATTTTCAGCGCCTCATCAAGGGTGATGCCGAAGATCTGGTCCTCGGTGGCCAGCGACCGGGAATCGGTGCCGCGCTTGAGGTACGGGCCGTAACGGCCGTTCTGCGCGGTGATCTCCTCGCCGTTGGCCGGATCCACTCCCACCAGCCGCGGCAGCGACAGCAGCTTCAGCGCGTCCTCCAGCGTCACCGTCTGCAGATCCATCGACCGGAACAGTGATCCGGTGCGCGGCTTGGGACCGGTCGGCTTCTTGCTCTTCTTGGCGCCGCTGCCTGAGTCGTCGTCCGGCGGCGGCGGCAGCACCTCGGTGACGTAGGGGCCGTAGCGTCCGTCGCGGGCGACGATCTCGTGACCGGTTTCCGGGTCGACGCCGAGCACGCGGCCCTCCTGCGGCGTGGCGAAAAGGGTTTCGGCCAGTTCCAGGGTCAGTTCGTCGGGCGTGATCTCGTCGCTGAGGTTGGCCCGCTGCGGGGCGGGTTCGCCGTCCTCCCCGGTGACCATCCGTTCCAGGTAGGCGCCGTTCCTGCCGACCCGAACATAGACCGGGCGGCCGTGAGCGTCATCGAACAGCGTGATCGAGTTGACGCCGCGGGCGTCGATGCCCTCGAGGTTGACCCCGACCAGCTTCTTGAGCCCGCCGGCCCGGGCGATCGAGTGCGGGACCCCGTGCTCACCGCCGAAGTAGAAGTTGTTGAGCCAGTTGGTGCGCTGCTCGTGCCCGGCGGCGATCTCGTCGAGCTCGTCCTCCATGGCGGCGGTGAAGTCGAAGTCCACCAGCCGGCCGAAATGCTGCTCCAGCAATCCGGTGACGGCGAAGGCCACCCATGACGGGACCAGCGCACTGCCCTTCTTGTGGACGTAGCCACGGTCCTGGATGGTCTTGATGATCGAGGAGTAGGTCGAGGGCCGCCCGATTCCGAGCTCCTCGAGCGCCTTGATCAGCGACGCCTCGGTATACCGGGCGGGCGGGTTGGTGGCGTGACCGTCCGGGGTGAGGGTCAGCGCGTCGACACGCTGACGCTCCCGCAACTGGGGCAAGCGGCTCTCGGCGTCATCGGCCTCACCCCCGGCGAGCTCGTCGACGGTTTCGACGTAGGCCTTGAGGAAGCCGGGGAAGGTGATGGTGCGTCCGCTGGCACTGAACACGACCTCGCGGCCGTCCGGTTCGGTGCCGGCGATGCGCAGGCTCAAGGTGGTCCCGCGGGCATCGGCCATCTGGGAGGCGACGGTGCGCTGCCAGATCAGCTCGTAGAGCCGATAGCCGTCGGTGTCCAGTTCGGCATGCAGCGCTCCCGGGGTGGCGAAGGTGTCGCCGGCCGGCCGGATCGCCTCGTGCGCCTCCTGGGCGTTCTTGACCTTGCGGGTGTACTGGCGCGGCGAGGGGTGCACATACTCTTCGCCGTAGAGCTGACGCGCCTGGTTGCGGGCTGCGTCGATAGCGCTGGCCGACAGAGTCGTCGAGTCGGTGCGCATGTAGGTGATGTAGCCGTTCTCGTAGAGCCGCTGCGCCACGCTCATCGTCCGCTCCGAGGAGAAGCGCAGCTTGCGGCCGGCCTCCTGCTGCAGCGTCGAGGTCATGAACGGCGGATAGGGCCGGCGGGTGTAGGGCTTCTCCTCCACCGAGGCGACGCTGAGCGCGGCTCCGGCGAGTCCGGTCGCCAGCCCGGTGGCCTCGGCCTGGTCCAGAACCACCACCTCGTCGGGCTTACGCACCGCGCCCAGCGAGTCGAAGTCGCGGCCCGTCGCGACCCGTTTCCCCCCGACGCTGACCAGACGGGCGGTGAACCGCGGGGGACTCGCGGCCGGGTCGGACACGCTGGCATCAAGCTCCGCCACCACATCCCAGTAGGCCGCGCTGCGGAAGGCCATCCGCTCCCGTTCGCGCTGCACGATGATGCGGGTCGCGACCGACTGGACCCGGCCGGCCGACAGCTTGGGGGCGACCTTCTTCCACAGCACCGGGCTGACCTCGTAGCCGTAAAGCCGGTCGAGGATGCGCCGGGTCTCCTGGGCGTCGACCAGATCGGTGTCCAGGTCGCGAGGATTCTCGGCGGCCGCCCGGATGGCCGGCGCGGTGATCTCGTGGAAGACCATCCGGCGGACCGGGACGCTGGGCTTCAGGGTCTCCAGCAGGTGCCAGGCGATGGCCTCGCCCTCGCGGTCGCCGTCGGTAGCCAGATAAAGCTCGTCGACACCTTTGAGCAGCTGCTTCAGTTCGGTGACTGTGCTCTTCTTGTCCGGGCTGACCACATACAGCGGTTCGAAGTCCTGATCGACGTTGACACCCAGGCGCGCCCAGGGCTCGGATTTGTACTTGGCCGGCACGTCGGCGGCGGCCCGGGGCAGATCGCGGATATGGCCGCGAGAGGACTCCACGATGTAGTCCGGTCCCAGATACCCGGCGATCTTGCGCGCCTTGGTGGGCGACTCGACGATGACGAGCCGCCGGACACCGCCCTTGCCGCGGGCTCGGTTGTCGTCAGCCAACTAAGTCTTACGCTCCAATTCCCTCATGATCCCGCCAGGCGGGTTCCGGACTCCCCACGGTCCGGGCCACTGACATTCAATGTGGCACCCCCGCACCAATAGACGCAAACCGGCCCCCCATCCAGCCCGGTCAGGCCCGTGGCCAGGCGGCCGAAGCCGCGCTCCCAGAAGGGGGTTCACCGACGTTCTCCACCAGGCGCGACAGCCTCCTGCGGCCGCTGATCCGCAGCGCGGGACGGGCACCCCGGGTGCCGATCAGGGTCGGCGCGATACCCACCCTCATCAGGGCCGAAGCCAGCGGCGAGTGGGTGTCCGGGGCATGTGGATCCAGGCCGAGCAGGTAGCGGTCGGCGTCGGGGTGACCGGCCGCCAGGGTCCAGGCCCGAAGTTCGCGCGGCCCCGGCAGCCACTGCGCGGGAACCGTCTTCACCGCCCCGCGGGTCCATTCCGCGGCGATCTGAGACAGCCGCGTGTCGACCGCGGTGCGCACCAGCGGGGTGTCCTCCTCGGTGCAGGTGATCTCGGCCTGCAGTCCGGCGGCGGTGATCATCTCGGCCAGGGCGGCAGCCCGCCACCCGTCCTCGACAACCACCGACAGACGGGCACCGCCGCCGGCGTTGACCACCTGCCCGGCCGCCGCGAGCACCCCGGTGAGATCGGTGACCGCGGGGGGCACCGATTCGGCGGAGAAGAACGACAGCTGGCTCACGATTCGACAGTAGGCCAGCGGAGTGTCGGATCAGGCTTGCCGAGCCGCCTGAACAGACGAAAAACACCCCCGCGGGTACCCGGGATGCGGGTTCGCGGGGGTGTCCCTCGATTCGGGGTCTAGACGGAGCGCACTCCGGTGGCCTGCGGCCCCTTAGGGCTCTGACCCACCTCGAATTCCACTCGCTGATTCTCCTCCAGGGTGCGGAAGCCCGAACCCTGGATCTCCGTGTAGTGGACGAACACGTCGGCAGAGCCGTCCTCAGGCGCGATGAAGCCGAAGCCCTTTTCCGCGTTGAACCACTTCACAGTTCCCTGCATGTTTCGTACTTTCCTTCTCTTACTACGGGGGGCGGTCCGCCGATGTTTCGGCAGGCCGGGCCAGTTCCGACCGCTGCCCTTCGCGGAGATGCCCGGATAACTCCCGGCGCCGAAACCCTCGCAGGAACCGCGACCGCAACGTCGATCCTGCGATTGTGGAGACACGAACACAGAAGCTGCGACCACAGTCATCCAATCACGTTCGGCAAAGTTAGGACAGCGGTGGGCCGGAAATTTCACCCGGACGTCAACTGAGCAACCCTGGAAAGGACACCATCGTGAGCTTCGGCGCCGATCTGCTCGCGGTGCTGCGTGCTGACACCGACTCCGGCGGGAGGTCGTTGCGCCATGTCGTGGAACTGCCCGCCCGGACCGCACGGCACAGCGACTGGCCGGACTGGGTGGACCGCGAAATCCGCGAAGCGCTGGCAGGGCACGGCGTGACGCGCCCGTGGTCGCACCAGGCCGCGGCCGCCGAACTGGCCCACGGCGGCCAGGATGTGGTGATCGCCACCGGGACCGCCTCCGGGAAGTCGCTGGCGTTCCAGTTGCCGATCCTGGCGGCGCTGGCCGGGGATCGCCGCGCCCGGGCGCTGTACCTGTCGCCGACCAAAGCCCTCGGTCACGACCAGCTGCGCGCCGCTCACCTGCTGACCGCCGGGGTGCCCGCGCTGGCTGACGTCGCGCCGACCGCCTACGACGGCGACACCGGAGACCAGGTCCGCAGGTTCGCGCGGGAGCGATCCCGTTGGCTGTTCTCCAATCCCGACATGGTTCACCTGTCGCTGCTGGCCAACCACACCCGCTGGGCGCTGTTCCTGCGCAACCTGCGCTATCTGGTCATCGACGAGTGCCACTCCTACCGCGGGATCTTCGGATCCCACGTGGCGCTGGTGCTGCGCCGGCTTCTGCGGCTGTGCGAGCGCTACGCACCGGCCGGTGCCCGGCGGCCCACGGTGATCCTGGCCAGCGCCACCACCGCGGATCCCGCGGCCACCGCGACGGAGCTGATCGGCCGGCCGGTCAGCGCGGTCACCGTCGACGGCTCGCCGCACGGCGCCCGGACCGTGGCGTTGTGGGAGCCACAGCTGCGCGCCGACATCTCAGGGGAGAACGGCGCCCCGGTTCGCCGTTCGGCGGGGGCCGAGGCCGCGGGTCTGCTGGCCGCGCTGGTCGCCGAGGGCGCCCGGACGCTCGTGTTCGTCCGCTCCCGCAGGGGAGCCGAACTGACCGCCCTGGGGGCCAGATCACGACTCGGCGAGATCGCGCCCCGACTGCGCGACCGGGTGGCCTCCTACCGGGCGGGTTACCTTGCCGAGGACCGTCGCGCGCTGGAACGCGCACTGGCCGAGGGTGAGCTCTGCGGGCTGTCGACCACCAACGCACTGGAGCTCGGGATCGACATCGCCGGGCTGGACGCGGTGCTGCTGGCCGGCTTCCCGGGAACAGTCGCCTCGTTCTGGCAGCAGGCGGGCCGGGCCGGCCGCCGGGGTCAGGGCTCCCTTGTGGTGTTGATCGCCCGCGACGACCCGCTGGACACCTACCTGGTCCACCATCCAGAGGCCCTGCTCGGCAGACCGCTGGAACGCGTGGTGCTCGACCCGACTAACCCTCATGTGCTGGGTCCGCAGCTACTGTGCGCCGCCGATGAGATTCCCCTGGAGGCCACCGAGGTCAGCGACTGGGGCGCGGAGTCGGTCGTGGCCGAGCTGGTCGCCGAGCGGCTGCTGCGCGACCGCGGCGGCCGTTACTATCCCGCGCCCGGACTGTCCCCCCATCACCGCCTGGATATCCGCGGGACGGGCGGCAATCGGGTCGCCATCGTCGAGGCCGGCACAGGTCGGCTGGTCGGCAGCACCGAGACCGGCCAGGCCCCGGCCACCATCCATCCCGGCGCGGTGTACCTGCACCAGGGCGAGAGCTACCTGGTGGAGTCCCTCGACCTCGACGGAGGGGTAGCGCTGGTGACCGCCGGGGACCCCGGGTACAGCACCCATGCCAGGCAGACCACCGAGGTCACGGTCACCGGCACCGGGGAACGGGTCAGCCACGGCAGCGTGCAGCTCGGCCTGGTGCCGGTCTCGGTGACCCGCCGGGTGATCGGCTACCTGCGCCGGCGTCCCACCGGGGAGATCCTCGACTTCGTCGAACTCGACATGCCTGAGCAGGTTCTGCAGACCATCGCCGTCATGTACACCGTCGAACGGGATGCCCTGCACCGCTGCGGGATCGACACCAACAGCATCCCCGGATCCCTGCACGCCGCCGAACACGCCGCGATCGGCCTGCTGCCGCTGATGGCCAGTTGCGACCGCGGCGACATCGGTGGGGTGTCGGTGCCGGCCGGCGAAGGCGGGATGCCGACGGTGTTCGTCTACGACGGCTACCCCGGTGGCGCGGGTTTCGCCGAGCGCGGGTACCGGACGGCGGCCGCCTGGCTGACGGCGACCGCCGAGGCCATCGAGGCCTGCGACTGCGCTCACGGCTGCCCGTCATGTGTGCAGTCACCGAAATGCGGAAACGGCAACGATCCGTTGGACAAGTCCGGAGCCGTCCGGGTGCTGCGCCTGGTTCTGGCGGAGATCGCGCAGGAGCGGGAGTGACGCATCACCGCCGACCGACCCCTCGTTGATCACGGTCGTCGGACCCGTCATAACCAGCTCCGCGCGATCGTCCGCCTGTGGATGAAGCACGCGGCAACTCCGGCCCGGGGTGATCGAACGGTCGGATAACACGATCCGTCGCAGAGAGCGGAATTGTGGCCAAAATTACTCTGTCGGCCACTGCCCGCGCAAGGGCCGGCCAGCCCGCGGCGGGCACTGCCGCGCGGCTGGCAGCCCAACTCCCGTAGCCCCCGATTAGGCTGAGCGGCGTGCCTCAGGAATGGCTGCTGGTCGAGACCCTCGGGTCCGAGCCTGTCGTCGTCGCCCAGGGGCGGCAGATGAAGAACTTCGTGCCGATCACCGACTTCCTGCGGCGAAACCCCAACCTCGCTGCGATCCGGACCGCCGTCGCCGAGACGGTGGCCGGCCGCGAGAGCATGACCAGCATCACTCCGAAGAACAGCCGGGTGATCCGCACCGAGCCGGTGACGATGTCCGACGGCAGGGTCCACGGCGTGCAGGTCTGGTACGGCCCGCCCGATGCAGAACCCCCCGAACGGCCCATTCCCGGCCCACTCAAGTGGGACCTGACCCTGGGAGAGGGAACCGGTTCGCCGGAGTACCTGGCCAACGCCGGCATGGATCCCGCGGTCGAGCCCACATCCCACCGGGCCTTCGCCGAGGACATCCCGGCCCGTAGCCTCAACCAGGATGAGTCCAAGGCCCTGTCCTGGGCGATCGACGCGGCACCCGATCGGACCTATTGCACGACATGGGGTTTCACTGACAAACAGGGAAACTTCCGCCGGGTGGGCTGGTGCGCGCGCACCCTGATGGAACCGGCCGAGGACGGGACCGAGCATCTGGTGGCCCGAGCGATGAACCTGGTCGAAGAGATTCACGAGACTCCGGTGACGCCGGACCATCTGGCCAACCGCATCGTCGACGGTCTGGCCGAGCCGGGGGTGTACCGGGCGATCGTCGACCTGAAGAACTGGACACTGCTCAAGTGGATCGACGACCCCTGCCCGTACTACAACTGGCGGGGCCGGGTGCAGATGCATCCGGCCGACTACGAGCACTACTCCGCCCGGATGACCGATGAACTGCGGTCCGGGACCACCTCGGCGGTGCTGCGGCTTCCCGACCACGACGGCCGCTGGGTCCCGCTGCAGGTGACGATCGCCACCTTGAAACTCGAGGACGGCGTATCCGCCGGTCTGGTCACCCTTCGCCTCGCCACCGCCGACGAGCTCGCCGAGGCGGGGCTGACAGACAGCGTCACCGACGGAGCTCCCTGACCGGGCCGGGCCCACACCTGGCTACACCTGTCCCACCGCCGGCTCCACCGCAGGGCCGGCTCGGGCCACCGCCCCGGCGTGGAGGCCGCGAGGACTACCGACCGTGACACCGACACGGACGGTCACATCGAGTCGCTCCACCGAGCAGCTCTCCAGCCGTGCCCCCATCACCGTGGCCAGGCTCTCAGCCTGCCGGCAGGCCGCCGCCGGACCTGCCGGCAGCAGTTGCGCAGCGGCCAGGGCGGCCAGGTCGGCTGCCGTCTGCGCGCGGTGCCGGGCGACCACCGCAGATCCGAGCCAGAGGCCGCCCAGCCCCACCGCGATGATCGCGGCCAGCAGCATCGCGGCGAACACCGCAGCGGCCCCGGCATCCTCAGCGGTCCGGCTCCACCATCGCGACAGAGTCACCGGAGATGACCAGTCCCGGCAACAGCGGCGAGCGACCGCTGACCCGGGCCCGCACGTACGCCCCGTCGCGGCGCAATTCGATCGACGCCCCAGCAGGGGCCAACCGCTCGGCGCCGGTGAGCGCCGCGACGTCGCCACGGGCCGCCAGACGGGCCACCTCCCGGGCGGCGTCGATGCACCGGATCTGCAACGCCACCGCGGTCAGTCCGGCAGCGCACAGCACCACCACGGCGACCAGGGCGGCCAGTGCCAGCGCCGCCTCCACCGTGCCGATCCCAGCCTCATCGGCTACGCCCTCGTGCTCAGGGCGCGGCCGATGATGTTGGTCAGCGCGCCGACGACCGAATCTCCGGTCACCACCCCGTAGAGGATGGCTCCGAACGCGGCGGCGGCGACGGTGCCGATCGCGTACTCGACCGTCGACATTCCAGCGTCCTCGACCGCGAGTCGTATCAGGCGGAGGCGGAGGGTCCGGATCGTTCTGTTCAACATCGGTTTTCCTTTCGGTTCTCATTGCAGGCCCGCGGTGAACAAATCGCCGGCCAGTCCGGCCACGACCGGCACGATGCCCAGGCAGAAGAAGGCCGGAAGGAAGCACAGACCCAACGGGCCGGCGATCAGGACGCCGGCCCGTTCCGCCGCCGCGGCGGCGGCGTTGGCGGCGTCGCGGCGGTACTGGGCGGCCAGTTCGGCTGCGCCCTGGGCGAGCGCGCTCCCCGAGCAGACCGACCGCCTTGCCAACCGGGCCAGCGCCTCGCAGCCGGGATCCGCGCCATGAGTGGCCCACGCCCTGTCGGGGTCGGCGCCCAGGGCGAGCAGACCGGCCGCCCGGTGCAGCATCCCGGCCAGGGCGGCAGGGGCCGACGGAGCGGTGGCCGCGGCCGCGGCGGGCACCGACATCCCGGCCGCGAGGCAGACCGCGAACACGTCCAGCGCGGAGGCAGCGGCCAGTGGATCGACGACCGTGCGGGCCTCACCGCCGGCCCGCGTGCGGGCCGGTACCAGTCCCGCGCGCCGGCGAACGAGTGCGGGCCCGCCGGCGACCAGCGGTGCCACGGCCAGCAGCAGGAGCGCCAACGCCGCGTTCACTTCGCCAGCCCGTCGATGATGCGGTCCGACCAGACGACCCCGAGGCAGGCCAGCGTCGTTCCGATGACCAGCAGCCAGCTTCCGCCGCCGCCACCGAACAGGAATCGCACCGGGTGGGCTCCGACCAGCTGGCCCAGCAGGACGCCCAACAGCGGCAACCCGGCCAGTGTGGCGGCCGTCGCCCGCGCACCCGCCAGGCTGGCGTCCACCCGATCGCTGAAGCCCTGACGGTCGGTGATGTCGCGGTGCGCGGCGCGCATCAGACCGGACATGGGCAGGCCGTGTACGACGGCCAACTGCCAGCAGACCGCGATGCGCTCCCAGTGGCCCGGAGCCGCTGAGCCGTGCCCGGCCGAGCGGAGGCCGGCGGCGACGTCGGCCCCCAGTCGGGCGCGCGCGGCCGCCGAACGGAATGCCTCCGCCACCGCTGCGCCGGACTCTGCGGCGGCGGCGGTGAACGCGTGGACCGGGTGGGCGCCTACGCGCAACTCCCCGACCGTCACCTCCAGTGCCGAGGCGACCGCCGCGCCCTCGATGCGGCGGCGGCGCCGGCGAACCGTCCGCCGGCGCCGCATCCAGCCGGTGGCGACCGCCGGCACCACGGCGCACGCAACCACCGGAGGCCCGAGCAGCGCGGTGGACACCACGGCGAGCAGCATTGCGACCGTGAGCGGCCGCCGGGAGGCCGAGCCGGCCCGACCCGAGCCCAGCCGGCGCCGGGGAGGCGGGGGCGCGGTCAGGACAGCGGCGGCCAGTAGCACCGCGACCTCGGGCGAGGTCATCGTCGCCCGCGGTCGGCGACGAGTTCCCGCAGCCCCCGCGCCCCGTCGATGAGACCGGCATCCAACTGCCAGACGGGCACGGCCTCCACCACCCCCGCGCCGTCGGCGCGCAGACAGGCGATGGCACTGAGCCGGCGGCCCCGAGATCCGCGGCTGACGTGCAGCACGACCTGAATCGCGGCGGCGAGTTGGCTGTGCAGGGCGGCCCTGTCCAGTCCGCCCAGCGCGGCCAGTGCCTCCATCCGGGCTGGGACCTCCGCCGGACTGTTGGCATGGACGGTGCCCGCACCGCCGTCGTGGCCGGTGTTCAGAGCGCCGAGCAGGTCCACGACTTCCGCGCCACGGACCTCCCCGACGACCAGGCGATCTGGTCGCATGCGCAGGGCCTGGCGCACCAGCTGGCGCAGGGTGACCTCGCCCACGCCTTCGACATTGGCTCCCCGCGCCACCAGCCGGACCACGTGAGGGTGGTCGGGCGCCAGTTCCGGGGCGTCCTCGACGCAGACGATGCGTTCGTCGCCGGCGACCGCGCCCAGCACGGCGGCCAGCAGAGTGGTCTTCCCCGCACCGGTTCCCCCGGAGATCAGGAAGGCCAGCCTGGCCCCGATGATCTCGCCCAGAAGCACGGCGGCATCCGGCGCGATGGCGCCGGCTGCGGTGAGCGCGTCCAGACTCTGGGTGGCAGGGCGCAGCACCCGCAGGGACAGCGCGGTCCCGCCCGTGGCGACGGGGGGCAGCACCGCGTGCAGGCGCACCATGGCCCCTTCTGGCCCCACCCCGGTGAGCTGTCCGTCCACCCATGGCTGGGCCTCGTCGAGGCGGCGGCCGGCGGTGACCGCCAGACGCTGGGCAAGTCGGCGAACCGCGGCCTCGTCGGCGAATCGCACCGTGCTGCGCCGCAAACCGGCACCGGCGTCGACCCAAACCTGGTCGGGGCCGTTGACCAGGACGTCGGTGACGCCCTCCCCCGCCAGCAACGGGTCCAGCAGGCCTGCGCCGGTGAGTTCGGTCTCCAGCAGGCGCAGGTTGTCGAGCATCTCGGCGTCGCTGAGAACTCCCCCCGCCTCAGCCCGAATGGCCGCGGCCACCGCGCTCGGGCCGAGCGGCGCCGCCGGCGCGGCGGCCAACCGCTCCCGGACCCGGTCCACCAGCGAATCACTCACCCTCGCAGACCCGCCGCCCGATCCGATCCGCTCAGCACTGCGCGTGCGGCCACCGCCAGCGGGGAGCGATGTCGCAGCCGCAGACCCCCATGTTCGAGCTGCCGGTCCAGGGCCGGCTGCGGGCGCATCGCGGCCAGCAGCGGGGCGGCGACCACTTCGGCCGCCTCCCGCGCGGCCAGCCCGCCCGGGGCCGGGCCCCGCACCACCAGACCGCACAGCGGGTTCACCGTTCGGATGACGCTGACCAGCGTGGTGGTTGCGGCAATCGCGCGCACGTCGCAGGGAGTGATGACGACCACCAGGTCGGCCCGCTCCAGCGCGCACACGCCCGACGGGCTCAGCTGTCGGGCCACGTCGCAGACCACCGTGACACCGCCGCGCCGGCCCGCCTCGAGCACCGCCGCCACCGGCCCAGGCTCGAGGTCGTGGTGAACCCGGCTCGCGGACAGCACGCTGGTCCCCCGCCTGGTCTGGGGCAGCACCTCACGCACGGCGCCCCAGGCGATCCGTCCGCTCTGCACACCGAGGTCCGGCCACCGCAGACCAGGCGCGGACTCCGCACCCACGAGCAGGTCGATCCCGCCCCCGCACGGATCCAGATCGACCAGGAGCGCTTCGCCGGCCGAGACTGCCAGCGCGGCGGCGAATACCGACGCGCCGCCCCCGCCGCGCCCGGCCGTCACCGCGATCACCCGGCCGCCCCGCCCTGGGCCGATGGGGTCGGCGGCCTCGGCCAGCCCCCGCATCAGGTCGGCGTCCTGGCCGGGCACCACGAAGACTCCCCGCGCCCCGACCGAGAGCGCAACCGCCCACCTCGAAGCGTCCGGTTCGTCGGACCCGACCACGAACACCGCGTCGCGGCGCGGCAGTCCGTCCCGGGCGCAGCGGCCGGCTGCCTGTTCGTCGAGCACGACCGCGGCGGCCGCCAGCCAGGTCCGCCGGTTGGGTTCAGCGATCCGGCGGGCCCGCAGGCCCGCGGCGGCCACCACACGGTCGGCGCCGTCAGACAGCACGTCATCGTCGATCAGGGTCACGACGACCGCTGCTGACTCCACGCGCCCAGGGTCGACTCAGTCCCAGCGCCCGGCCAGTCCGGCCAGGGAGACCTGTGGACGTGGACGCCGCTGTGGACAACCACGCCGACCGGGAAGCGTGCGCAGAACCCGGAAATGAGGACGACCCTCGCCAGGGGGGGAGGAGGCGAGGGTCGTCGTGTATCAGCCCCGGGGGGTCGGGCTGATGCACACTCAGCATAAGCCGAGTAACGCTCACTATACACACGGCGGACCGACCCGGCGCAAGGCTTTTCAGGCGAGTCGGCGGGTCACATTTCGATATGAATCTGCAGTTCCTGCCATGTGACGTGGACTGCCACTTTTCCTGTCTCACAGATGGTTTCCGGACGTCGCCAACCATGGTCGGGCGATCGGACCGGCCGGCCAGGTGACTCATGGGGTGACGGGAGAGACCCCTGGGATGCCCGCGGACCGTTGTTGTGGAATTGACACGTCCGGACCCTTGATGTGACGGCCGTCACGTAGTAGAAAGAAACCACGGACGCTTGGGGAGGCCAAGGCAGCACCGGAAGAGAAGGTTCTACCTCCCGACTCAGGCGGCCCAGCACGGTTCCGGGAACCCACGCGGAGCACGCCGCGATGATGGCAGAAGTGTTGTGGGCCTGCGTAACTGAGCTAGCGAACGGATTACGGTTTTCTTGGGTGGAGACCTACCCGTAGCGCAACTCAGGACCGCCGAGGCCAACCCGCGCAACCCCCGAGAGCACGCTTGGTAACCGCGGGACCGTGCTAGCGGGCGGCGAGCCGAACCAGTTTCGGAACGCCGCCCGCTTCAGCTTTTCACGGCCCTGCTCAGCGAACCGTCGCCTCGGCGATCGACAGCGCCTCGCGCGCCCCGTCCTCCAGGGCCCGGCAGCAGACCAACAGCCATTCCCGGACGCCCTCGGCCGACCCGCCCGCGAAACCGGCGGCGGCCGACCGGTAGTCCTCCACCCGGCGCACCCAGTACACCTCGGGAACACCCAGGCCGTGCGGGTCCAGTCCGGTCGCGATCGTGATCAGCCGTGAAACCGCACGGGCGACAACACCATCGGCGCTGCCGAACGGAGCCAGGGTCAGCAGTTCGCCGTGCGCCACCGCCGCGAGCACCGGCGCCGGAGCGGCACTGCCACCGGTGACCAGGCGAGCCAACAGATCCATCCGCTCCGCAACGTCAGACCCCGGCCGCGGCCGGCCCAGCCCGCCGGCGCCATCGGCCAACCCCACCGCGGCCAGGGAGTGCAGCCGGGCCAGCGCCTGCAACGGGGCACGCCGCCAGACGCCGGTGACGCTGGTCGTTCCGCCCTCGAGTGCCTGACCCGCCCGAAGCGCACCGGCCAGCACCGGGTCGTCGCCGGCCGCGGCGGCGAGCAGGTCCGTCCCGCCACCATCGAGCGCCGACGAACACCGCGCCCCCCGCACCGTCGACTCGGCGGCGCTCACCGGCCAGTTGCGCAGGTTCGCCCGGTGCCGGTGGACCCGCCCCAGTGCGGCACGGGCGGCCTCGGCGGCCTCGGCAACCTCAGGCAGCGCCAGCAGTGGCGCCAGCGGATCGGCGGACTCGCGCCGCGGCGCGCTACCGGTGCTCACCGCGCCCACGCTAGCCGCGCGGGCCGGTTCGGCTTCGTGTGGGCCTCTCCGGGTCCCGGGCCCCCGAGCCGAACCGCTGGGCACGGCACGACGTGCCGTTCGCCGCGCCGTGCCGACCGTCCACCGACGGGGTCGACGAGCCGCCGCCACCCCGCGCTGCGGTGATTACGCTCACACCATGACCGAGGCGCATGACAACGACATTCCCAGCTACTACCCGCCGCCTGCGGCATTCGCGGCCAACGCCAACGCGACCGCCGACCTCTACCGGCAGGCGGAGGCCGATCGGCTCGCGTTCTGGGCCGAACAGGCCGGCCGGCTGAGCTGGGGTACCCCCTTCTCCGAGGTCCTGGACTGGACGGGGGCCCCGGTGGCGAAGTGGTTCGTCGGCGGCAAGCTCAATGTGGCCTACAACTGCGTGGATCGCCACGTCGAAGCGGGCAACGGAGACCGGGTCGCGATCCACTGGGAGGGCGAACCGGTGGGCGACTCGCGCACCATCACCTACGCCGAGCTGCAGGACGCCGTTTGCCGGGCCGCCAACACCCTCACCGAACTGGGACTGGTGGCCGGTGACCGGGTCGCGATCTACATGCCGATGGTGCCGGAGGCGATCGTTGCGATGCTGGCCTGCGCCAGGCTGGGGATCATGCATTCGGTGGTCTTCGCCGGTTTCTCCGCGCAGGCGCTGCGCGCCCGGATCGAGGATGCCCAGGCCCGCATGGTGATCACCACCGACGGCCAGCACCGGCGAGGCAGTGTGGCCGCCCTCAAGGGCGCCGTGGACGAGGCAGTCGCCGGCCAGGACTGCGTGGAACACGTCCTGGTGGTGCGGCGCACCGGAATCGACGTGCCGTGGACGCCCGGACGCGACCTGTGGTGGCACGAGACCGTCGACCGGGCCGCACCCGAACACACCCCGGAGGCCTTCGATTCCGAGCACCCGCTGTTCCTGCTCTACACATCGGGAACCACCGGCAAGCCCAAGGGCATCATGCACACCACGGGCGGCTACCTGACCCAGGCCTCCTACACCCACCACTACGTGTTCGACATCAAACCGGAGACCGATGTCTACTGGTGCACCGCGGACATCGGCTGGGTGACCGGCCACAGCTACATCGTCTACGGCCCGCTCTCCAACGGCGCCACCCAGGTGATCTACGAGGGCACACCGGCATTCCCCGACGAACACCGGCATTTCCAGATCATCGAGAAGTACGGCGTCACGATCTACTACACCGCTCCCACCCTGGTCCGCACCTTCATGAAGTGGGGCCGGGAGATCGCCTTCGCGCACAACCTGTCCAGCCTGCGCCTGCTGGGCTCGGTGGGCGAGCCGATCAACCCCGAGGCGTGGCGCTGGTACCGGCTGGTGTTCGGCGGTGAGCGCACCCCGATCGTCGACACCTGGTGGCAGACCGAGACCGGTGCGGTGATGATCTCCCCGCTGCCCGGCGTCACGACATGCAAGCCGGGTTCGGCGATGCGGCCGCTCCCGGGTATCTCGGCCAAGATCGTCGACGACCACGGCGAGGAACTGCAACCGTGCGCCGACCACGGCGAGCATGTCACCGGATACCTGGTGTTGGACAAGCCGTGGCCGTCAATGCTGCGCGGCATCTGGGGTGATTCCGAGCGGTTCCGGGAGACCTACTGGTCGCGGTTCGCCGAGCAGGGCTGGTATTTCGCCGGCGACGGCGCCCGCTACGGAAGCGACGGCGAGATCTGGGTGCTGGGGCGTATCGACGACGTGATGAACGTCTCGGGTCACCGCATCTCCACCGCCGAGGTCGAGTCGGCTCTGGTCGGTCACGCCGGGGTCGCCGAGGCGGCGGTCGTCGGAGCCAGCGACGCCCAGACCGGTCAGGCGATCTGCGCGTTCGTCATCCTCAAGGCCCACCACGCCGAGATGTCCTCCCATGAGATGGTCGAGGAACTGCGCGCCCAGGTCTCTCAGGAGATCTCGCCGATCGCCAAACCACGGGAGATCCACGTGGTCCCCGAACTCCCGAAGACCCGCAGCGGCAAGATCATGCGCCGACTCCTGCGCGACGTGGCCGAGGGGCGTGAGCTCGGTGACACCTCCACGCTGGTCGACCCGACGGTCTTCGAGGCGATCCGGGCCAGCAAGGCCCAGGTCTGAGCCGAACCGGCTCAGGCCGGTCCGGGGTAGGTCTGAGCCGAACCGGCTCAG
>Ga0180431_10002751_pt1 | contig 23200 bp, 22 predicted proteins | sample SS_ome_11_FD_132459 | JGI IMG/M metagenome (GOLD analysis project Ga0180431, IMG submission 132459) | Hypersaline lake sediment archaeal communities from the Salton Sea, California, USA - SS_1_MS_1 metaG | ecosystem: Environmental > Aquatic > Non-marine Saline and Alkaline > Hypersaline >...
ACCAAATCGTCCAGTTTGCCCAACCCAGCGACCACCCGCACTTGGCACCGGCTGGCTCTGGTCGGCATCCTGCTGCTGGCCCTGTTCCTGCACTTTTTCCGTCTTGATCAGGAAAAGTACGCCAACCAATACTATGCCGCTGCGGTCAAGAGCCAACTCACCAGTTGGCACAACTTTTTCTTCAACTCGTTCGATCCCGGCGGCTTTGTGACGGTGGACAAGCCCCCGCTGGGCCTCTGGGTGCAGACCGCCAGCGCCGCACTGTTCGGCTTCAACGGCGTCAGCCTGCTGCTGCCCCAGGCGGTGGCCGGAGTCCTGGCGGTGCTCCTGCTCTACCACCTGGTGCGGCGCACTTTCGGTCCGACGGCCGGGCTGCTGGCGGCGCTGGCGCTGGCGATCACTCCCATCAGCGTGGCCGCCAACCGCAACAACACGATGGATAGCCTGTTGGTCCTCGTCCTGCTGCTGGCGGCCTGGGCGGTCATCCGCGCCACCGAGACGGGCCGGCTGCGCTGGCTGCTGGCGTGCGCGCTGCTGGTGGGGCTGGGGTTCAACGTCAAGATGCTCCAGGCTTTTATGGTATTGCCCGCCTTCTACCTCCTCTACCTGATCGCTGCGCCGGTGCGCTGGTGGAAGCGGCTCATTCACCTGACCCTGGCGACGGTCGTGCTGCTCGCCGTCTCGCTCGCCTGGGTCGTGGCAGTGGATCTGACCCCTCCCGAGGCCCGCCCCTACGTCGGCAGCAGCAGCAGCGACAACTCGATGCTCGAGCTTATCGTCGGGCACAACGGTATGTCCCGCCTGCTGCCGGGCGGCCTGCGCGCGCTGGATCGCCTGGGCAGTTCGCCGCCGCCGCCCGGCGCGCCACCTCCTGGCGGGCAGCCCGGTCAACCACCCCCGCCACCTGGCGTCAGGCAACCCGCGCCAGGCGGGGGCAATCGGCTCTCCGACGAGACCGGCGATCCGGGCCTGCTGCGACTCTTGAACCACCAACTGGCGGGGCAGATCAGTTGGCTGCTCCCGCTGGCCGGGCTGGGATTCCTGGCCGCCGGGTGGCAGACACGGTTGCGCCTCCCTCTCACCCGGCGTCACCAGAGCCTGCTACTTTGGGGCGTCTGGCTGCTGCCGATGCTTCTCTTTTTCAGTTTTGCCAACCTGTTCCACCGCTACTACCTGGAGATGCTGGCCCCGGCCATCGGAGCGCTGGTGGGCACCGGGGTGGTAGGGCTGTGGGAAGATTACCGTCGCGAGGGATGGCGGGGGTGGCTGCTGCCGCCGGCGCTGGTGGGGAGCGCCGCTTTCGAGGCCGCCATCCTCTCCGACTTTCCCGATTGGAGCCGCTGGCTGACGCCCACCGTCGTCGGAGCATGCCTGCTGGCTGCGGCGGTGCTGACCATCGCTCGATTTGTCCCCGGTTCGGGCAAGCGCGCCTGGGGCGGCGCCGTGGCTGCCCTCGGCCTGCTGGCCCTGCTCGTCCCCATGCTGGTGTGGGCCGCCATCCCGGTCTGGTACGGCGGGCACGCGGGCCTCCCCTACGCCGGCCCTGGTCTGCTGGAGGATCCCCAGCGCGACGCTCCGAGGAGCGTGGATCAACTGGCGGACTACCTGCTGGCCAACCGGGGGGACGAGACCTACCTGGCGGCCACGCTCAACGCCCAATCCGCCGCCCCCCTCATCCTGGCGACGGGCGAGCCGGTGATGGCGCTGGGAGGCTTTTCCGGCGGCGATCCGATTCTGAGCGTGGGCGATCTGTCGGAGCTGGTGAGCGACGGCGCGGTGCGCTTCTTTCTGGTATCGTCGCAGGGGGGCCAGCAGGCCGACCTGACGCGCCGGGTGGCGGAGCAGTGTGTGCCCGTCCCGCCGAGGGCATGGGGAGGCACGCCTGCCGGTCGCGGCGGGCCGGCGCAGTTGTTCGACTGTGGCGCATTTGCACCGGGCTAGCCAGGGACGTATAGACGAGCCTGCCAGAAACCTGGTTTTTTCGGAAAAAACCTGGTTTCTTCCCATTGTCAGAAAAAACAGGGTGTAGTACAATTACATACGACGAGTATGTATGGACAGCGCATACGAAGGGGGCATCCAAATGTCAGATGTAGCGCGAGTCACTCTGGTGTTGCCTAAAGGGTTGTGGGAGGAAGTGAAGCGCATGGTCCCCTCAGGCCAACGCTCCCGCCTGGTGGCCGAGGTACTGGAAGCAGAGGTGCGCCGCCGGAAGCGGTGGGAGCAACTGGAGAGGGTGCGCCAATTCCAGGACTATGAGAAATACGGAGAAATGGACAGCAGCGTGGAGGAGATCAACCAGATGCGGGAGGAGCGAGATGCCGAAATCACCGGTCTGCGTTGATGCCAACGTCGTGGTCGCCCTGGTCACAGCGGAGCGTTTCAGCCGCGCCGCGCTGGCCTTGTGGCAAGAGTTGACCAGGAAAAACTCGCAGCCGGCGGCCCCCATGCTGCTCCGCTACGAGGTGACTTTGGCCCTGCGCCGAAGGACTACGCGAGGCACAATGTCTTCGGAGGATGCCGGTCAGGCATTGCGAGAGGCTCTGGCGCTCGACATTCACTATCTCGACCCAGCGGGCCTTTCGGAACAGGCTCTTGAACTGGCGGCGCGCTTCCAGCGCCCGGCCGCTTACGACGCCCACTACCTGGCACTGGCCGAACATCTGGACTGCCCCTTCTGGACGGCCGACGAGCGCCTCTACAACGCCGTCTGCGCCGATTTTCCCCACATCCGCTGGCTGGGAGGTCATCGTCCAGAATCTTGATGCGCGTACTCCATCTGACCCAGGTAGATGAGTGATTCCAGGTCCCCGACCTCTTCGGGGGCATAAAGGGCCGTGACTCTTCTCACTCGCGCCAATTCCTCATCGGAAGCCAGGCCAAGCATACGGGACACATCGGCTGTATCCTGAACGCGCGAGGAAGCCATCTTCATCAACACCAGGTAGGGAAGGGCTAGAACGGGGTAGCCTGCCGCGTCCTGCCGGGGGCGGGCCAGGGCCTCGTCCAGCCAGGGATAGTCACCAAAGATTACATCCAGGTCCACACCTTCCGGCGACCGGGCCAGAAAACCAGGTACGGCCAGGCGCGAGATGTAGCGGTATCCTGCCGCTTCCAGTCGTTCTCGCACCTCGTCGCCGTCCCGCCAGCGCACCAGAATATCCAGGTCCTTTGTGCCCCGCTCCGGCATATAGGCGCGGGTGGCGACGCCGCCAACGATGGCCCAGGGGATACCCTCTAGGATAGGCCGCAAATCGGGCCAGGGGTTCATAGCCGTCCTCCTTTGCAGGAACTCGGGTGCGCTGCCGGCGCCCGGCCGGATGCGCCGCCGGCAAAAGTCTATCATAAAGCGCCGTCGCTGAGCAGGAGTGAGCCGCCCGTCTGGGGCGATGGCGGCAATTGCAGGGGGGATGTCCATTTGCATTTCTCCACACTTATTGTATATTTCTATCGCCAAGATGTCAAACGATGACGTAATGCGTAATGCGTGAAACGTAAAACGTATTTGGTCGCGCATCACGTTTCACGTCTCACTCAACTATGGCTCTGGAGGCACTTTGATCATCCAAATACAAAATCTAGTGAAACGGTACGGCGACGTGACAGCGGTGGACGACCTCTCCTTCGAGGTGGAGCAGGGGGAGATATTCGGCCTCCTGGGGCCCAACGGGGCCGGCAAGACCACCACCATCCGCGTCGTGATGGACATTCTCACCCCTGATGCGGGGAGCGTGGCGGTACTGGGCCGGCGGCCGGGCCAGGCCAAGGGACAGGTGGGCTATCTCCCGGAGGAGCGGGGACTCTACCGCAACCTCAAGGTGCTGAACACGCTGGTCTACCTGGCCGAGCTGAAGGGGGTCTCCCGGACGGCGGCGCGGGAGCGAGCGACAGCCCTATTGGAACGGATACGGCTGGAGGACTGGGCCTCCCGCAAGGTAAAAGACCTGAGCCAGGGCATGCAGCAGCGGCTCCAGTTCGTCGCCAGCCTGGTCCACGACCCCCAGGTGGTCTTTCTCGACGAGCCGTTCCAGGGACTGGACCCGGTCAACGTCGAGCGCATCAAGGACTTTGTAGCCGATCTGCACCGGGAGGGCAAGACCATCGTCCTCAGCTCGCACCAGATGAACCTGGTGGAGGTGTTGTGCGACCGCATCCTGCTCATCAACCGGGGACGGGCGCTGCTCTACGGCCCCCTGGCCCAGATCAAACGGGAGTACGCGCCCAACACCATCCGGGTCCGCGCCCTCCAAATCCCCTCCGACCTGCCCGGTGTGCTGGAGGTCGAGCCGGACGATGGCGCGTTCAACCTGACTCTGGCGGAAGGAGCCGGGCCGCAGGCGGTGCTGCGCGGGCTGCTGGACCGGGACGTCGAGGTACAGGCGTTCGAGGTAGCGCCGGTGCCGCTGGAGGACATCTTTGTGGCCGCGGTGGGCGGCGAGGAGGCGTGAGACGATGGACTGGCGCAAAGTCTGGGTGGTCACCCGCCACGAGTATCTGACCAACGTGCGGCGGGCCGGGTTCATCATCATGACGGCGATCGTGCCCGTGCTGGGCCTGGTCGTCCTGTTGTTTGGGACATTCTTCTCCGGGCAGGCTCGCCAACTGGGCGCCTTCTTCGAGCAACAGTTCGAGGTCGGAGATAAGCCCATCGGGGTGACGGACAAATCGGGCTACTTTTCCCCCATCCTGCCAGAGTACCAGGAGGACTTTATCCCGTTCGAGAGCGAGGCCGACGCGGAGGTCGCCTTGAAGGCCGAGGAGGTCTCAAAAGTGCTGGTGATCGGGGAGGATTATCTGGAAACGGGCCGGGTGGTGGTGATGAGCACGGGCAGCGGATTCGACGCGGCTATAGTCAGCGACTCGGCGACGGTGCGGGCCTTCTTCGTGGATCACCTGCTGGCCGGCCAGGTGGACCCGGCGCTGCGGGAGCGGGCCGCCGACCCGGCGAACGTGGAGCCTCGAGTCATCTCCTCCAGCGGGGAGACGCAGGGCGAGGGTCCCTGGGGCTTTGCCTTTACCTTTATCATCCCCTACTTTTTGGCGATCTTTTTGGTGATGACCATCTTTACCTCCTCGGGCTACCTGCTGCAGAGCGTGGGCGAGGAAAAGGAGAGCCGGGTGATCGAGATCGTCGTCTCCTCGGTTCGACCGGTGGAATTGATGGCGGGAAAGGTGCTCGGTCTGGGCGCGCTGGGGCTGACGCAGGTGCTGGTCTGGCTGGGCAGTGTGGTCGGGTTCAGCGGTGGGGCGGTGGCCCTCCTGGCCGTCGCCGGATCGGTCTCCATCCCTATGCGCGTACTGGTGTTGGGGGTGGTCTATTACCTGCTAGGTTACACGCTCTACGCCATCCTGATGGCCGGGATAGGCGCGCTGGGCGCGACGATGCGAGAGAGCCAACAGTTAGCGGGCATCTTTTCCTTTTTCGCCGCCGTGCCCTACATGATCAGCGGTTTTCTCTTTGCCAACCCGAACATGCTCATCGCGCGGATACTGAGCTTTTTTCCGCTCACCGCGCCCACAATGATGATGATGCGCGTGCCTCTGGCAGAGGTGCCCTGGATAGACGTCGTGGGCAGCATCGTGCTCTTGCTGCTTTCCATCCCGGCGGCGCTGTGGGTGGGAGTCAAGCTGTTCCGCGTGGGATTGCTCGTCTACGGCAAGCGGCCCACGCTGCGAGAGATCTGGCTGATCCTTAGGAGCGACACACCGCTGCGGCGCGCCTGACCTCGAACGATACACCTCAGGGTAAAAGTGACACGTGGAGCGGACTTGACAGTCTGCTGGCGGGCTCGAAAGCCTGTAGACCTCCGAGGTCTTACCCAACTTATTTGAAACACACCCTTCTCAATATCCTGGGGCAATCGCTCAAGCCCCCGTCCCGTGGGCGGCTCAGGAGCGAGATTGATCCTACGAACCCGCCCCCGGTACGGGGGCTAGGAGCCTTGGATTAATGTAAGGCGGAATGGCATTCCGCCCTACTTTTCCCCCAACTTTTTCCACCTGTGCAGTTAGATTAATGTTGGCATTCCGCCCTTTTGATTTTCTCAGCGTTCTCTGCGATCTCTGCGGTGAAAATGGCGCGATAGTACGGAGCCTCCTGGGCTAATTGCACAGGTTGAAACTTTTTGAGAAGATACACCGGCTCTACCTGTAGGAAGCTACAGGTAAGACCTGTAGGAAATCACAGTAGACAAACCGCCCCAATTCTGGTAAGCTGGAAACATCGAGGTGATTTGTGATTTGTTGCTCGGAGATTGATGGATTTACCATAAATCTCCAAATCACCGCTCACCCAATCCTTAATTCTTCGGAGGTGAAACAATGACCGAGACTGTAGCATCCCCTTCACGCAATACTCTGGAACGGCTCTACAAGGTGGCCGTCGTCATACTGGCTGCCTTTATCCTGCTGGCCGTCCTGATCTTTTTGGGCCGGGCCGCGATCTACAAGATACACGAATACGAGCGCGGGCTGCACCTGCGCGGCGGTCGTTTCGTCGCCGTCGAAGACCCGGGCTGGCACGTGCAGATCCCGCTGGCGGATACCGTCATCATCGTCAAAGTCAACGAGCGACTGGGCTATGTCGAGCGGCTGGAGGCCATGACGTCCGACGACGTGACCATGGACGTCTCGCTCCAGTACACCTACCGCGTGACCGATCCCAAAAGGTACGCCCTGGAGGTGGACGACCCAGAGCGTATCGTCTTTGAGTTCGTGCAGGGCAGGCTGCGGGACGTGGTCAACACCAAAGCGATGACAGAAGTGATGCATAGCCGGGCTGCTATGAATCAGGAGGTTATGCAAGTTCTGCGAGAGAAAGAGGAACAGTACGGCGTCCAGTTCATCACCGTGCAGATGCAGAGTGCCTCGCCGCCGGACGAGGTGATGACGGCCATCAAAGACCGTATGGTGGCCGTGCAGCGTCAGGAGCAGGCCCAGGCCGAGGCGGCTCAGCAACAGACGCTGGCGGACGCCGAGTTCTACGTGGCCCAGCGGCAGGCGGACGCGGAGGCGTACCAGATCACCGAAATCACCGCGGCCCAGCAGTTGGCGGTACGCGCCATTCTCTCAGAATTGGAGGGCAAGGGCGACCTGGCCGAGATGTACCTCCAATACCTGATCGCCCAGGAACTGAAGGAGAACAGCAAATGGGTCATCAGCGGCGACGGCACGCCCATCGTAGACTTGCGTGGCACAGATGCGTCTCCCACAGAGCTGCCCGCAAGTCCGCCGGCTGAGGAGTGATAGACTGCGGAGAAGATGGTTATGAAGAAATCACTCGTGTTGGTAGCGCTGACCCTGATCGCGGTCACTGGGTTGGTCACGCTGGCGGCTCAGGCGACGGTGCTTCCCGTATCTCAGGAATCGCTCGCCAGCCCCCGCATCTTTGCCTACCGGGGCTGGCAGAGCGTGGGGGTGCGCGTGCGCGAAGGGGACCAGGTGCGCATCCTGGCCCAGGGTACGTGGCTATATACGCCCGGGGAATACCACGGGCCGGAGGGGCACCGGCGCTACAGCTCGCCCGCCTTTTACCCCTTGCCCAACGTGCCCGGCGGCGCCCTGATCGGGCGCATCGGCGAGGATGGGGCGCCGTTTTACGTGGGACAACGCACCCACCTGCAAGCGCGGGCGGCAGGCCTCCTCTACCTGCGCATTGACGACGACATCTTGAGCGATAACGACGGCTGGGTGGCGGTCGAGGTGACGGTCATCACTCCTACGCCGCTTGACTGAGCGCTCGATAGTATGTCTACCGACGATACACTCGCACACACAGCGGCCAGGCGCGCCACCCTATGGCCTCGGGCCGTGCGCATCGTCGTCAACGCCGGGCTGATCGGCCTGTGGCTGTGGCTCTATCGGTCGGTGTTCGATTATCTAGCCATCATCTTTTCCCGCGAGGACTTTCGCACCAACCAGATCCTGCTCATCGGTGTGGTTGCATTGATTCTCGCCAGGGTGCGCAAGGAGCGCATACGCCCGCGGCTCGACGTTCCCCCCCAGCTATCTACCTGGGCGCTAGTCTTTGCCCTTGGTGGATCAGTTCTCTACCTGCTCGTCGAACGCTTTCTCGATATCAACACCGTTTCGGCGAGTTTGTTCGGGCTGGCGAGCTACGGATTGCTGGGGCTATGGATGCAGCCGGCCCGCTGGCGAGAGGGGCTGCCGGCCGCGTTGCTGTTAATCGGCACACTGCCGTTCGGCGAGCATCTGCAAACTTTCGTCGGCTACCCTGTCCGCATCCTCACCGCCGCTCTCGTGCGCGACGGGCTGGCGGGGGCGGGCATCGCGTCCGTCGGCGTGGATACGATACTGGTGCTGGAGAACGGCGTCTCGCAGGTGGACGTGCCGTGCAGCGGGATCAAGAGTCTGTGGACCGGCGCGCTGTTCCTCATCGCCGCGACCTGGATCGAGCGGCGGCGGCTCAACCTGCGCTGGTTTCTGACCGCTCTTCTCTTTGTTGTTCTCTTGTTCGTCTCCAACGTGGCCCGCGTCGGCGTGCTGGTCGTCGTCGGGCAGGTGGCGGGCTGGCTGATGGCGGCCGAGATGATCCACGTTCCGCTCGGCGTGATCGGTTTCGTCGCAGCCTGCGCGGCAGTGATCGCACTCTTGCGGCTGCAACCGGTCACGAATAGCAAGTCGGATTGCCAATCCGATCTACCTGCCCGTCCGATCTGGCTTCCACCCACGCTGGCGGCCGCCATTCTGGCGATGGCGCTCATCTACACGCCGCGTCCGCAGATCGGGCTGGCGCAGTCCCCGCCGACCCGGGCATTTCCGGCCGAGCTCGCCGCCGAGCCGATGCCGCTCCGGCCCGACGAGATCGAGTGGCTGACCAGGGGCGGGGCGGAGTCGGCCGACCGGCTCAGTTTCGAGTGGCGCGGCCTCACCGGCTCGATGATCCTCATCACCAGCAACACCTGGCGCGCCCAGCACCGCCCGGAGCGCTGCTTTGAGGTCTATGGATTCGCGGTCAATGATTCCAGCACCTACCTGGTCGCCCCGGACTTTTCCGTGCGTTTCGTTTCCCTGGGAGATGGCGACGGTCGCAGCCTGGCCTCGGCGGCGTATTGGTTCCAGTCGGCCCAGCGCACTACCGACGACTATGGCACCCGCATGTGGGCCGATTTGGCCCCGGAGCGAGAGCGTTGGGTGCTGGTCACGATTCTGTTCGACGGTGTGCGCGATCCGCACGATCTCGACGTCCAGTCGTTTTACGCCGCGTTGCACGACGCTGTGGCGCGCGATCTGAACAAGGGCTGGTAGCCGATGAGTGAGTCGCCAGCCATGCAGTATTCGAAGAGACGGCGCGAGAAGTGGCCGCCGAGGAAGATGAACTATGAAAACGAAGGGATTTTATCTATTTGCCCTGATCGTACTGAGCCTGGGATGCTGGCTGTCTGCAGTTTTCTGGTTGAGGTCCCTGAGCTCCGACTGGCTGGTCGCACTGCTGATAGTGATTTGGCTGTTTGCCTCGGCACTGGCATTGGCCGCCGCGAGAGTGAGGCACAGCGCATGGATATATGCTGGCCTCTTCGTCCTGGCAGTGTTGTGCGTGTCACCCTTCGTGCTTGCCAATATCCTCTCGGAACCCGCGTCGCTGTCACTTGGAATCACGCCTTTGTTGATACCCCCTCTCACGGCGGTGCTCATTACCCTGCTCCTTTATTCGGGCCTAACCCTTAAAGTACGGCAGAGTGCGGGTATGCTGGAAAGCGAGGATTCACAAGCAGAGTACAAGCAAGCTGAACGGGCCGCGGTCTTTCTTGTCCTGAGCGCGCTGACTCTGGTGTGTTGGCAGTCTGTAGCTATCATGTTCGGGTTTTTCGGCCCTTTCAGTTGGCTGATTGCACTGGCGATCGTATTGCTGTTTGTCTCGGCGCTGGCTTGGGCTGCCAGGAGAGTGAATCACAGCGTATGGATCTATGCCGGAATCTTCATCCTGCCAGTGTTGTCATTGCCAGCCTCTGTGTTTGTCAATATCCTCCCGGCCCACCTGTCGCTGCTGTTCGGAACCCCAATGGTGTTCACGCTTCTCTGGATGCCTTCCGTAGCGTTGCTCATTGCGGCCTTGCTCCTTTATTCGGGCCTGAACCTTTACAAAGAATCGCAGAATGTGGGCACGGTGGAAGATGGGGGTTCACAAGCGCAGCGTAAGCGTGCTAGCAGGGCCGCGGCGGTCGTGTTTGTCGTGGGCGCGATTTTACTCGCCAAGGCACTCCACAACCTCTATTGGCTTACGGTCTGGGATACCACAGATGATTCGCTCGGATACTTGTGGTTGGTCTTCCCGGTCGTAATAGTGCTCTTCTCCGGCGTCACGTTGTCCATCACCCTGCCGGGCAGGACAAAGCTGGCGGGATTTTTGTATTCGCTGCTCATCCCGGCATTGATGGTCGCGGTCTCCGCCAGCGCCCAGCGGGTTGACTTTCGCCAGTTGACGGAAGAGCGGGCGAAGCACGTCGCCCAGGCAATAGAGAGCTACTATGCCAAAGAAGGTCATTACCCCCAAGACCTGCGGCAACTGACCCCCCAGTACGCTCTCTCGCTTCCCGGGCCGGTTATCCTGTACGGGCAGGACTGGTGTTACGATGGAGGCGCCGACTATTACCGCCTCGGTTACGTTTACCGGGAACACTGGAGCGACCCGCGCCTTAGCGGGCGGATTTGCGCGACGAAAGGAAGAGTGCCTGATCTTGACGGTATGTGTGAGGAACAAGTCATTGCCCTGCAAGAGCGCTACCCGGATTACCCGTACGAGTATTGGACGGATGGCGAGTAGATGAAAACTGTACCCACTTCCCACATGAGCGCGGGAGCAGTACGTGGGGAGCAACCCTGGCGGGCATGGCGCTTTTCATAATTACTGGATCGAGGCTGATCCTGGGCGAAATCCCCCACGCTGTGAAATTGAGAAGCAGATATGGAAAGGGATGTAGACAATCTGGACTATAAAGATCGAACCATCGTCCTCGCCGCTATCGGAGCTCTCCTGTTGCTGGTCGGCCTGGCTGCCGCTATCCTCGGGCCGGTCGAGATGTATTGTTTCTATCTTTTCTCCGCGGGTGGCCGCTTCCACTATGAAGGTTTTGGATTTGGCTCGTTCATGTTCGGCAACATAGCCTGCCAGATCGGCGGCTACTACCTGATCGCGGCGGTGGCGATCCCTCTTGGGTATGGTCATTTGAAAGTGCGCCGTTGGGCCAGGAAGCTATCTCTGACCCTGCTCTGGTTCTGGCTCGTGGTCGGTTTGCCCCTGATAATCGTGCTGTTCTTGATGCTGGTGACGGCCAAAGAACTGTCTGTGGCGGCTATCGTGATCGTGGCGATCGCGCTAGTGCTATCCTATCTGGCGCTGCCGGGGTTGTTGATTCGATTCTATGGCGGTCGCAACGTCCGTTTGACGTTCGAAGCCAAAGATCCCAAGACCTATTGGATCGAAGAGCTTCCGCTGCCAGTGCTTGCGCTGAGTGAGCTGTATATATTCTTCATAATTGTGCTGCACGTTCCCATCCTTTTCAATGGCGTCGTTCCCTTCTTTGGGGTCTTTTTGAATGACTTGCAGGGGATCATGCTGCTCGATCTCCTGATAATGTGTTTGGCCTTGCTGGTCTGGGGCACGTTGAAGCTGAAAGCGTGGGCGTGGTGGGGTTCCCTGATCTATTTTGGTGTGGTGACGGTTTCCTCGATTCTCACGCTCCTGAACTCCAGTCTGTTGGACATTCTGCTGGCGATGAACTTGCCGCCATTTGAGATGGAGATATTCCAGGGGGTCCCTCTTCGGGGTTACCACTTTGCGGTGTTCTTCGGAATTCCACTCCTTCTCACCTGGGGGGCAATCATCGGGTCAAAGCGGTATTTTGCGACAGTTAGTTGAGGATATGACAAGAGCGCCTGATACACCCAGTGCCCCGGCGAACCAAAAGAAGTGGCTTTCAGTGCTGCTGCACGCTCTGCCGGTGACTGTACCAGTAGTTGATCTCGGAGGTTGTGACTCATGAAACAATTGAATATTCGCAAGCTATCTAGTTGGTGTGGCTATGGCCTGTTCTGGTCGTGGAACATCATCTTTCTGGCTTTTCTACTCCTGGGCTTTGGGCCGCAGGTGTTGCCAGAGGTAATCACTGCGGTGCGCACGGGTTTAATCCCCGCCCCGTTCCTGGCCTACGCCGCAATATTGACCAGTGTCCCAGTGGTGGTAGTGATCTTGGGGCTGACCGCTCTACGCCGGTCGCCGGGCCGGCTGCTCGCGCTCGGCTACGGGGTCGAGGGGCCGCTGATGCTCGTGCTGGCGGTCCGCCTCTTTGTGGTGCGCGATGCGACGTGGGTCGTCACCCTGCTCCTCTCCGTGGCGGGGTTGGGCATGGTGACCTTGCTGTGGCAGCTCCTCGACCGGGACATTGACGCGCGGGGAGCGCTGCTGGCCCATCTGCGCGTGATCGGGCTGACGCTCCTGCTCCTCACCGGCCTGTACGCCGGCGTCTGGATCGCCTTCTACGCCGTGCCGCTCCTTGCCCAGGGATGGGAGTTAGCAAGCGAGCTCCTGCGCGAGATGTGGCGCTCGCTCACAGACATCGAGTTGCGCTGGTTGCCGCTCATGCTGCTCGGCGGGATTCTGGCGCTCTACACGGGCACGCTGTTCGTCGTGATGCCGATTGCCGTGCCGCTTCTCTACGTCCGGGCGTGGTGGCGCGGCGTGCGCACGTTCGCCGCAGGCCGGAGCCGGGTACGCGCTACCCTGCTCGTGGCGGCGACACTGGTCGCGTGCGGGGCACTGTTCGTGTACGTCAACCAACAACCGCAGCAGCGGGCCTTTGCCCTGCTCGAGCATCCACCCTCCACCCCGGACGAGGCCCAGGCGCTTTTGGAGCAGCAGGAGGAGATCCGGGCTGGCCTGCTCAACGCCTACCTGGCCCCCTTCCGCTACCTCAGCGCCGCCGGCGAGGTATACCACGTGAGCGCGATGTATCAATGGGCCTTCGACATGACGGTGGCGCAATCCTACCGCATCCAGCGCATCTATGAGATCGTTGCCCGCCCGCTGCTCTACACGCCGGTCAAAGAGCCGGAGACCATCGGCAGCCGGTGGGACAACCGCGTGTTCCAGAATGAGCCGGTCCAGGCCGCCCGGTTGTACCAAGATTTTTTTGACCAGCCCATCGCCGTCGGCGAGCGTGACACCATCGTCCGCGCCGTGCGCTCCACCTGGTCGTTAGAGCAGGCGGAGGCCGCCTGGCAGGCGGTGGACGACCGCGAAGTGCTCGTCACGCACCAGGAGGTCGCCGTCGCCGAGCACGGCGACTGGGCCAAGGTCGAGCTGTACGAGGTCTACCAGAACCAGACGGCCCAGCGCCAGGAGGTGGTCTACTACTTTAGCCTGCCCGAGTCGGCCGTCGTCACCGGGTTGTGGCTGGGCAACAGCCCCGACCGGGCCGCGCGCTTTGTCTACCGGGTCGCCCCGCGCGGCGCGGCGCAGGCCGTATACCGCAATGAGGTGCGCTACAACCGCGACCCGGCGCTGGTCGAGCAGATCGGGCCGCGCCAGTACCGGCTGCGCGTGTTCCCGGTCGAGCCGCAATTCTGGCGGCGGGATGAGATGGGCCGCTCGATCATTGAGGATGGGCCGCCGCTCTATATGTGGCTGACCTACCGCGTGCTCGCCGCCGGCGACGCTTGGCCTCTGCCGCGCCTGGCCGAGAAGCGCAACGTCTATTGGGACGACTCATCAGTGCGGCTGGTTAACGGCGAGCCGATGGCGGCCGGCGCGGAAGATTGGCTGCCCGCATCCGTGGACGCCACGTCGCCCGTGAGACCGGCCGGCCACCGCGTCCAGTTCCCCAGCGGCGAGACCGTCGTGGTTCACCCTGCATTGGCCAGTGACCCGACCGAGTTCGCCAGCGGCCTCCGGCTGGCGGTGGTCCTCGACCGCTCGCGCAGTATGGCCGAACGCGCGGACGAGGTGAAGGTGGCGCTGGCCCGATTGTCCGAGCTGGCAGGCCCGACCACCGATCTCTACCTCACGGCCTCGGAATGCCGGGGTGAGGGGCCATCGTTGGTCAGCCTGGGCACGTTCGACCCCGACGCTGTGATGTACTATGGCGGGCAGAATGCGGCCGAGTTGCTGGCCCAGTTCGATGCGCTCCACGCCGGCCAAGAATACGACGCCATTCTCGTTCTCACCGACGGCTCCGGCTACGAGTTGAGCGACGGTGATACTGCGGTACCTATACCCGATGCGCCAGTGTGGATGGTTCACCTGGGCGACGACTTTCCCCTGGGGTACGACGACGCGACGTTGGAAGCGATCCAGGCCAGCGGCGGCGGAGCGGCCGGCAGCCTGGAGGAGGCGCTGACCCGCTTGGCGGTCGCAATCGAGGGCCGCAACAACGGTCTCCCCACGCACGATCTGGTTGATGGTTATACGTGGTTGACTGTCTTGGCAGGTGAATCTGAAGGAGCGGCCACGGACGATGGTTTCGCGCCATTTGCGGCCCGCCGCCTCATCCTGGCCGAGGTGGAGCGGCAGCGGGGCGAAATTGACCAGTTGGACACACTAGACCACCTGCACGATATCGCCATCGAGAACTCTATCGTCACGCCCTATTCCTCAATGATCGTGCTGGTTGACGAACAGCAGGAGCGGCGACTCGATGAACTTGAGGAAGGCGAAGACCGCTTTGAACGCGAGTACGAAAATGTCGGCGAGACTGCGGAGAGCGCGCTCACTGTGACGGGCGTCCCTGAGCCGGAGGAGTGGCTACTGCTGGCGCTGGCGGCGGGGATGTTGGCCTGGTACGTTCGCACAGGCCGGGCCAGGGCCCTAAAGGTCTAAAAGCTGCGCCTCAAACAGACGGGTTGTCTCCCGTTCGCCTGTAAGCGTAACGACGATCTCCGACCGGGGCGAACGCCCTAACCAAGTGGGGGGGGGGGCAGAGACCTCACCCAACTGGCGGCCTCGTCTAAACCGCATTGCTCTTGGAAAAATCCCTGGGCCGCCCTAGCGCAAGCTGAGGGCGATGGCGACGAGCGTCGCCAACAGCGCCACAAATGCGCCGACCACGACAAGGGCCACGACCGTCCGTTCGGTCTGGTGGCGAAAACGGCCCGTGGCCCACAGAAAAAGCCCCACGGCCAACGTGGCGCCGCTCAAGACACCGCCCGTGTAGGTGAAGGCTGTGCCCATCAAGGCCGGCAGATCCACCGCTACGATCAAACGGTTGAACGCACCCAGAGAGAACCGGCTGCCCAAAAAGGAGTATCCAACACCGACCAATAGCCCCACCATTATCAAGGCGACTCCCTGGAGTCTACCCCGTCCATGCTCCAGCCATATCGTGATCCCCCCCAGCAGGATCAGCGCCAGCGCGAACGTAAGCACGATGATAGAGATAAGCTCGACCATTTCTCTGATCTCAGAAAAACGAGAGTTGCTCCGCTTCTGCTGGGAGCGACGACTCGGCGATCTGCGCCGCTCGTTCGATCAACTCGGGGATGCGGCGCACATCCTCCTCGACGGTCAAGCGCAGGCTGGGCTGGTGCAGGGCCGCCGCCGGATGGTACATCGGATAGTAGAGCACGCCGCCGATCTTGCGCGGCTGGCCGTGGATGTGAGAGATGCGCGCCTTGGGAAAGGCCCGCGCCATCGAGAAACGCCCCAGAGTCACCACCAGTTTGGGCTGAATCAGTTCGATCTGCCGGTCGAGGAACGGCTTGCAGGCTTCGATCTCCTCCGGCAAGGGGTCGCGATTACCCGGCGGGCGGCACTTGATGACGTTGGCGATAAAGACATCGTCTCGCGTCAGGCCGATACTCTCCAATAGCTTTTCCAGGAACTTGCCCGCTGCTCCCACGAACGGGCGTCCCTGTTGGTCTTCGTGAAAGCCCGGCGCCTCGCCTATGAACATTATGTCGGCGTTGTCCGGCCCCTCGCCGGGCACCGTCCTGGTCCTACCCTGATGCAAAAGGCACCCCGTACATGTGGCGATCTCTGCCGCCAGCGCTTCCAATTCCGACACGCTCTCCCTCCTATTTGTTATTCCAAAGGACCTTCACGTGGGGCAAATTGGCAATTTGCCCTGCAGGTCGCCCGCCGTAGCCGCGATTCCCATAGCGCGCCAGCCCTGCGAGATGTGGAAACCTCGTTTGCAGTCCCTGCTCGGTCACTACATCCACTTCGCGCCCTAGCAGTTTTTGTAGGTCCATCAACAGCCCACCAAGATCAAATAGACTTCTGCCTGGCTCTAGTTCTACCAAGAAATCCACATCACTTTCTGGCCCCACTTTGCCGCGCGCTGCTGAGTCAAAGACGCGCACGTTATACGCGCCGTGCTTTGCAGCAAGACGCAAGTTTGGTTTCGATCAAGTCCTTTGCTTCCACTTCCCAACCTCTGCAGCTTGGGCTCCTAAATCGAACGCATCAATCTCGAGGCGCACCGCTCTACTGCGGCTTGCCGCACTCTGGGCAGAACTTGGCTCCGGCTGGTATCTTGCCCCCGCACTCTGTACAGAACTTTGCTGCTGCCAGCGAAGCGCCACACTCGGCGCAGAATTTGCCCTGGCTGACCGAAGCCCCGCATTGGGGACAAACCGCCTTGATCACCTCATCGAACGCCTGGGCCGTGACCTGCTCGCTCGTGGCTGCGTGAGCCGCCTCCCGCGCTGCATCAAGGGCCGCCTCGGCTTGCAGCGCCGACATCTCCACCGCCAGGTCGGGAGCGCACTCTTTGCATAGCCCCCGCGCCTCGTTCCAGCATCGCTCCGCGCACACCCACTCGTTGCAGCGCGGGCACTGGCGAAAGTTGGGCTTGGCCTGCTCGACCGCCTGGGCGAATACCTTGTCGTGGGACTTTTCCCACGCCGCAGAGTGGATGCGGTCGCCCACGTTGGCTGCCTTGCCGAAAACGCCCCCCAACAGGCCGCTGGCTACGTCCAGGGCTTCGCTCGCTATGCCCGTCGCCGAGGCCACGAACGGGGTGCGGTAACCTCCTCCACACCGGTCACAGAGGAACTCGAACTGGAACCCCATCTCGGTGCTCTCATCCTTGTAGTTGCGTACGAATTTGATCAGGCCCATCGGCACCTCCCCTCACTCTTTGTGGCACAAGATTATATCGTATCACCATCGTTTTGTCCAACGTCCGTATGCCGCCGGCGCAACCGCGCCTCCAGCACCCAGCGCAGATCGGATAGTCGTACCCGGTACGAGTCCTGACTCACCTCGGCCTCCATCAACCAGGCATCCTCGCCATCCCGATAGTACCCTCGACGGACACTTTTGAATCTGAATCCGTACTTGCGATACAGATTTTGGGCCACCTGATTGGAGACGCGCACTTCCAATGACACCCGGCTGCTCTCTAGCTCCAGCGCCTGCTCCAGCGCCGCAAGCAGCAAAAGCTCACCCAATCCTCGCCCGCGCCAGTCGGGATGTACGGCGATGGTGCTGATGTGCACGCCAGCGGGCCGGGTCCTAAGGCCCACGTACCCGATCACCCGGCTTGGGCGCGGCAGGCCCAGCGCGCCGCGCAGCCAGCGACGCCAGCCGCGCTCGGGAGGCGCCGTGTCGTCCGCCGGGGGCTTTAGCAGGACGTAGTAGGAGGAGCGCGTGTGGTGGCTCAGTTCGTACAGATATGACGACGCCGGCCAGGGAGTAGGGTAAGAGAGCCTTTCTATGGCGACCACCGCCGGGACGTCGCCCGACTCCATCGGGCGGATGGTATAGGGCCAGGGCGAGTTCATCACACGGGATGCTAAAGACTGTTTTGTAGATAGAGGGGCGCCAGTGTGGCCGGGTCGTCGCTCTCCCCCCGGTTCAGGCGGGGCCAGGCCAATTGCGCCAGGAATCCGGCCCGCCGCAGGTTCGTCGCTGCCGGCAAGGGCACGGCCAACTCGCCGAGAGAGGCCAAAACCTCGGCCCCCGCTGCATCAATCTCTCCACAGAACAGCGTAGGGGAGGATGTCTCTTCCGCCAGGGCCGACCAGGTCGTTAGGCGCGGTTCTTGACGCGCGCGCCACTCTCCCTTGCGCCAGCGGTAGATGGCGACGCAGATACGCCGCCGTCCGGCCTGCAGCACCGTGCACAATGGTCGCCGGTCTCGCCACTGGGCCGCCGCGGTCACGTCGAGCGTCGGCACGCCGATCAACGGCAACCCTCGCGCCAACGCCAGCCCCTTGGCCACGGATAACCCCACCCGCAACCCGGTGAAGGAGCCTGGGCCGCGCGTCACCGCCACTCCGCTCAGGTGCTCGGCTCCCAACCCCAGTTGTTCCAGCGCAGAAACCAGGCGGGGCAGAAACTCGACCGTGTGCCGGCGCGGCGATTCCCACGTATGCTCCACCCGCACCCGCGCCCCGTCGTGCAGCGCCAGGCTGGCGTACCTGGTGGCGGTATCAATGGCGACTAACATCTCGTTCCTGCCTCTTGTCTCCCGCCTCTCCTTGCTTTCTGCTCATGCTCCAAACGCTGTACGGCGAAATTCTTGCAGCAGATAGGTGTGTCGTTTCCCTTGCGCCGTGAAATATAGCGCCCGCTGGGTATAGTCGGCAAAATCTAGTCTGACCCACAGACGGTCACGCGGCATCAATTCCCGTGCCCGTTCCGCCCACTCGACGATGCAGACCGCATCTGCGGCTCCCAGGAACTCGTCCATTCCCAGTCCCCATGCCTCTTTTGCGCCAGAGACGCGGTACAGGTCTATGTGATAGATGCGCGTGGGTTTGTCGGGGCGCGCATACTCGCGTACCAGGACAAAGGTGGGGCTGATGAGCGTCTGGCTCACGCCCCAGCCCCGGCCTATGCCCTGCGCCAGGCAGGTCTTGCCCGAGCCCAACGAGCCTTCCAGGCAGATCACGTCTCCGCCTTGTAGCATAGCACCCAGGCGTGCTCCCAGCCGTTCTGTTTGCTCGATGCTGCGGCTCACGAATTCCAACGTGTTTTCGTCGAGAATCGGGGACATAAGTTCCTGATGAATGGCTGGCCGAGTTTTTTCCGCCTGCGAGCAACCGTTTTACACCGGCAGTGTGAACGCAAAAGTAGTGCCCTGTCCCACCACGCTGCTGACGGTAATCCGCCCGCCGTGGGCCTCGACGATCTGCCGTGTGATGGTAAGCCCCAACCCTGTCCCCGAGGCCTGCTCCTCCGCCCCTGGCACGCGGTAGAAACGTTCAAAGATGCGGGGCAGGGCCTCTTCCGGGATACCCGGGCCGGTATCGGCGACGCTCACGCGCAAGTAGTACTCCTCGAGGCTGACCGTGACCGTGACTTGGTCTCCTGAGCGGCAGTACTTGACCGCGTTGCTCAGTAGATTTAGTATTGCCTGGTGAAGACGCTGCGCATCTCCCAGGACGGAAGGCAGGTCAACGGGAAGCTCGACCGAGACCTCAATCTGCTTGGCGTCCGCTTGAGGAAGCACCACGTTGACCGCCATGCGGATCACTGTGCTCAGGTCAACCGGATCCTGGGACAGGCGGGCGCGACCCGATTCCAGCCGCGCCAGATCGAGAAAGCTCTTTGTCATGTCGTTGAGCCGCTCCGATTCGTGCAGGATGATTTCTGCAAAACGCTGATTCTGTTCCAGTGTCGCGTTGGGTCTTTGCGCCAGCTCGGCGTAGGCGACAATGGCCGCCAGCGGGGTGCGCATCTCGTGTACCATCTCGGCGATCAGGTCGGATTGCTGGAAAAGCAGGGCGTTCTGTACCGCCACCGCTGCTTGATCGCCCAGCACCGTCAGCAATTCGAGGTCTTCGTCGGTGAACTCGCTCCCCTCTTTTTTGTTCATGGCCTCCAAAACACCGATCACGTTGTCCCGGGCTGCCAACGGCACGGCTAGAATAGAGCGGGTGACGAAACCGGATTGTTTATCCGTCTGGCGATAAACGGTGCGTGAGTCTTTGTGGACGTCGGGTACGACGATAGGTTTGCCGGTCTGTACTACCTTGCCGGCCACGCTGCCCTCCATCGGTACGACGATCGAATGGACGCTCTGCACGTTGGTCGCCGCCTCAAAGTGCAACTGACCGCTCTTGCGATCCACCAGCAATATGGAACTGGCTTCCGTTTGGGTCAGTTCCCGCGCCGCCGAGACGATGCAATACAGCAATGGTCGCAAGTCTAGCATGGCGGCCAAAGAGCGGTTGATCTCTAGCAATCCTTCCAGACGGGCTATGCGTTCTTGGTACTCTGTGATTTGATCCGTCATTTGGCTATCCCTCGATACAGACCCGTGCGATGAGAGGCAATATCTCTGCTACGTCGCCATTGATGACTATATCGGCGATACCGTCAATGTAGGTAGAGGCCAGATTGACCACGATGAGGCGGCCGCCCTGCTCGTGTACCAGGACCGGTAGCTGCGAGGCCGGCATAACTTCCAGGGAGGAGCCGGCGACGAGCATCAGGTCGGCCTGGCGGACGTGGGCCATGGCCGCGTTGACCACTTTGACCGGCAACTGTTCACCGAAAAGGACGACGTTGGGTTTCATCACCCCGTTGCACGCGGGGCAGCGAGGCATTCTGCCAGAGTCGAAAAAGTCCTTCAACAGATCGCCGGTAGGCAGGACTTGGTAGCATCTGATGCACGTAGCCTCCCGCATGTGACCGTGCAGCTCCAATACCTCGTGCGAGCCGGCCCGCTGGTGCAAGTCGTCAAAGTTCTGGGTGATGACGGCTTGTAACTGGCCTTGCTCTTCCAACTCTGCCAGCGCCCGGTGACCGGCGTTAGGTTCGGCTGCCAGCACCGTTTTCACCACGGGCCGCATGTGGTCGAAGAACGCTTGGGGGTTCCGGCGGAAGGCATAGACCGAGGCTACTTCCATTGGATCGGCTCGTTCCCACAGCCCCGACCCCGGCGTGCGAAAATCGGGGATGCCGGATGGCGTGCTAGAGCCTGCCCCGGTCAAAGCTATAGCGTGACGGGCTTTTCTCAAAAGCGCGCCCGCCCGTTGGATATCGTTCCAGGTTTCGTCGGTATAATTCACCTTACCCCACAATCCAGAAACCGGGTTTATGGATTCTTTGATCTCTGACAATTACGGCAAACCTTGGCCTCCGGCCACCCGGTGCGCCCAGCGCGTCGGCTCTGGCAGGCGATACTTGGACGCGCAGCCCAGCACCAGCGCAATCGCCGTCTCCAGGTCGACGCGGTGCCCCACGGACACAAAAACCGGTCGAACTCGGTCGCGGGTGCGCACAACCGCGCCGATCACTTCGTCTCCCGAGGTCAAACGTGTCCAACTGCCCTTCTTCTCCCCAGGCTCGGCGTGCGCGCCGCACAGGCGCGACTTGGCGCATCCCACAGCAGGGATATCCAGCAAGATTCCGAGATGGGTAGCCAGCCCCATACGACGAGGGTGCGCCAGGCCCTGGCCGTCAAAGATCAACACGTCTGGCCGGATCGCCAGTCGCTCCAGCGCCGCCAGCACCACCGGCCCCTCACGAAAACTCAGTAATCCCGGCACGTAAGGAAAAGAGACCGGCATCTCGGCCGTGGCCGCCTGGAGAGGGACAAGGTCAGGATAAGAAACCAGCACTGCCGCCGCTCGTGCTTGTCCCTCTCGCACGCTGACGTCTACCCCGCCGACGACGTCCGGTTGACGGTCGAGGGGATGCACCCGCACGCGCCCGCGCAGTCGAATTTGAATCTCCTGGGCCTCGGCCGTCGAGACGTCCCAGGGGTGGGTCAAGACGGGATGAATGGGCATGTTCAGGCATTGATTAGATGCTCTGCCAGGGTTCGGAATTGCTGGGCTACCAGACTGGTTGGTTGCACCGTGATCATAGGAACCCCGCGCTCGGCCGCCTGAAACGCCAGGTCGGGAGCCGGAGAGATCACACCGCTCAGGTCGTGCTCTAGTATTTCCTCCACCTGATCCTTGGTAAATGTCGTGGCGGCGGGGGCTTTGTTGACAAGTACTGCCTTGATCCTGTGACGGGCGAGTTTTAGCGAGTGGGTCAACTCGCCCAGTAACGCCCGCGCCAGGGTGATAGACACGCGCTGTGGCTCGACGGGCACGACGACCTGGTAACACCCCAGTAACACGCGGCGATTGGTCTCCTCCAGGCCCACTCCCAGGTCCAGAAGGACATAGTCGGCCAGCGTCCCAAGGTGACGGGTGATGGCCTCGGCGTGAGTTGGAGATATGGACGTTGTGGTTCCAGGCGGTTCGGCCTGCCCACTCAGGACCAGCACGCCGCTGGAATGTTCGCTCAATTGGGCTTCGACTGTCCTGGCGTCAATGCCACTGAGCGGCTGATCCAGCAGGGTCGCCAATGCTCCTTGACGCCGCAACCCCAATTGCATGGCGGCCGTGGCGAGGCCGGGCCGCAGCTCGGCCAGCAGCACTTTTGCGCCCTGGGCGGGCCCCTGCGCCATGGCGACTGCGACGTTGACCGCCAGGGTCGTAGTCCCTGCGCCTCCCTTGGACCCCAAGAAGCCAAACACCTTTGCGCTCACGGGAGGCTGTTCCGCCGTTGGTGTGCGCGTGGAGCGCAAGAGGACAGCTTCTACGTGGGAGGCCAGCTCGTCCGGGTGGATGGGTTTGGTCAGGTAGTCGTCGGCCCCGGCCTGAAACCCGGCCACCTTCTCGTCCACTTGTGTCTTGGCGGTGAACATGATGATGGGCAAGTCCGCGGTGGCGGGGTCAGCGCGGAGCCGGCGGCAGACTTCGTAGCCATCCATGTCGGGCATCATGACATCAAGGATGACCAAGTCGGGATTTTCCGAGAGGGATTTTACCAGAGCTTGGGCGCCTGTCTGCGCGGCTGTGATTTCGTATCCCTGTCGCTGTAGCATCAGGCCGACCAGCTTTACGCTTTCCAGCTCATCGTCAACGATCAATATCTTTTTAGCCATAGCACACTCTCCATGTACTACTGTAGCACAGAACTAGTTACTTGGCAAGAAAGGAAAGAGTGGTGGTTACTCACAAGTGCTCGGGACTATTCAAACGGCCGATCGCATCCACCGCAGAGCGCAGAACGCCGAGTTAGGGCCGTATTTTCTATCATCCTCTGTGCGTAACTACTCAGGCATACGTGGGGAGCGGCAGGCTCACTCTCAGAATGACCCCGGCTGAGTAGTTCGACAATGTTACATTCGGCTCGTAGTCACGCACGGAGTGTAACGGAGTGCGGTTTTGCGCCACTCCACTGCGTTTCGTGGCGCACTACGAACATCACTTTCTCTCAAGATACGAAATCTAA
>Ga0180431_10002752_pt1 | contig 23193 bp, 18 predicted proteins | sample SS_ome_11_FD_132459 | JGI IMG/M metagenome (GOLD analysis project Ga0180431, IMG submission 132459) | Hypersaline lake sediment archaeal communities from the Salton Sea, California, USA - SS_1_MS_1 metaG | ecosystem: Environmental > Aquatic > Non-marine Saline and Alkaline > Hypersaline >...
CAGGCGCGGATTCACGTCCGATAAGCGTTGCCTTCCGTCGTTCATGACGCGGTTTCCCCCGAAAACCGAAGGGGCGCTGTGGAAATCGGCCTGCCGTGGGGCCTAGTATCTGATGAGCACCGGGCATTTTCGCCATTGATCGGTGTTGTGCTGTGCCGACCGCTGGGATCGGCACGCTAGGTGGGGGAACATCACATGACCGTCGTCGAAGGCATGCAACCAATTCAAAGGCGTGGGCTGGCCTTTCTCCTGACCATCTACGGCATCCTGATCGCCGCGCTGTTGGGTTGTCTGATCGTTGGATAGCCCGGCGGAAAGCGGCGCTGCCATACCGTCCTTCTGGTCTCTGGACTTTCCCCTGTCCCATTGGGATCTGATCTGGTTCACCCGGGCCTGATAGTCGTGCGCGGCGAGCCGGTGTTCCCGTCCCAGCGTGGCGCTACCAGAAGTGCCAGTAGACGGCGAGCCAGACAAACGCGTACAGGGCGAACCACAGTTTGAGACTGTGATACCACCGACGGTGAGCGCCCTCGTCGTAGCGGACCAGCGCGGCCGGCCGCCACAGGAACGGCTCGGACTGCTCGTGTCTCGGCGGATCGGTGCAGAGACTGACGATGACGATGCCGATCATCGTGATTGCCTGGGCCACCCCGGCTACGTAGAGCCAGTGCAGCTCGACCTCGACAGCCGCCAGTCCCAGTGCGAGCGACACCGTGATGACCAGCCCACCGACCAGGCCGAACAGGCCGCCCTCGTAGCTGGTGCGTCGCCACAGGACACCCAGCAGGATGACCGAGATGAAGGGCGTAGCCACGTAGGTGACACCGGTCTGGAAGTAGAGAAAGATCCCACCGAACCGCTCGACCAGAGGGGCGACCAGACAGGCAGCCACCAGCGCGACGCCGGAGGCCAGCTTGCCCACCAGGACAGTCTGCCGATCGTCTGCGTGCTTGTTCATCAGCCTCTTGTAGACATCCAGGGAGAAGATCGTAGCGGTCGCGTTGGCCAATGCGCTGATCGTCGACATGACGGCCGCCAGGAATCCCGCCAGGACGACCCCGCGAAGTCCCCATCCCGGCGAGAAGGTCTTGAGCGCGAACGGGAACGCCTGGTCGCCGTGCGTCAGCGGCTCGGCCGCGTGCATATGATGAACCCAGTGGTAGACGATGAAACCCAGGAAGCACGTCACCAACGGACGGAACATGTTGATGAACCCGGCGAAGATGATGCCCATGACCCCGTCCCAGGTCGACCGGGCCGCGAGCACCCGCTGGATCATCACCTGGTTGGTCGACTGGTAGAACAGAAACACGCCCAGCGTCCCGCAGATCAGCCCGGCGAACGGCGCGAGGTCATCGCCGGGTGGACGGTAGAGGTGAAACCGTTCGGGGCTGGCGGCCGCCATCGCGGACCATCCGCCGGGGATCTGGTTCAGCGCGATGAAGAACAGCAGGATCCCGCCGCCCAAGAGCATCACGCACTGCACCGCGTCGGTCCACATGACCGACTTGAAGCCGCCCTTGATCGTATAGACGCCGACGGCCAGGGCCGTGGTCCACAGCACGACGTGGAAGTTCCATCCGGTCAGCTTGTGGAAGACCAGGCTCCCGCCGTACAACACCGGCACGAGGAAGACGAACACGTACGTGAACAACATGACCCAACTGTAGATGTCTCCGCACAGCGGGCCGAACCGTCGGGACAGGAACTCCGGCACCGTCGTGATCTTGTTCTTGAGATACAAGGGGATGAAGAACACGATCACCAGGCTGTAGACGGGCAGGGACCACCATTCCCAGTTGGCCACGCCCATGCCGTTCTGGTAGGCGGCCCCGACCGTCCCGACGATCTGTTCGCTCGAGACGCTCGTCGACACGAAGGCCGCCCCGACCAGCCACCACGGCATCTTGCCCGAAGCCAAAAAGTACCCCCTGGCCGTCTTCTCGACGCTCCTCGACGCCCACAACCCCACCCCCACGGCACCCAGGACGGTGCCGACGATGATGAGGACGTCGACGGTGCTCAGCGCGAATTCGTTCATGGATCATTCAGGCGCCGATCACGGCAGCACACGGGTGGTCAGGCCTCGTTGGTAGGCGTCCAGGCGGCGGAACCCCTCGGCGAACGTGCATCCGGCGGCCATGCCGCGGAACCGACCCTGGGTCTCGATCATCTCGAGCAGGTCGGTGTTGGCCAGCTCCTTCATGGGTTTGACCTGGCTCTGGTGGCAGGCCAGCATCTTTGTCTTGGTCTCGATGACGTCGGTGATGTCCACGTATTCGGTCGGCAGGAACCCGATCCCGCCGACGTTGTCCATGTAGTAGACCTGAGCCTGGCCGAACCGGCAGGCGGGTCGGGTCTGGCCCGGAATGTGCGGCAGGCCCTTCTGGAAATAGGAGTCGAACACGAGCTGGGAAACATACCGATGGTCGGGGTGGTAGTCGGTGGGGCTGTGCGTAAGGATCACGTCGGGGTCGGCCTGGCGCATGAGGTCGATCATGATGCGGCGTTGATCCTCGTTGGGAAACACCAACTCGTCCGTGACGGCGGCCCAGAGCAGCCGCGCGCCGATGATGGCGGCCGACGCCTCGGCCTCGCGTTTCCGCGTGGCCGCCAGCTCATCGGGCGGGATCACCAGATCGCCCATGTTCCCTGAGGTGAACACCGCCATGGTGACCGGATGCCCTTGGGCGGCGTAGCGTACGAGCGTTCCGGCGCAGTTGATCTCGAGGTCGTCGGGGTGTGCGCCAATCGCCAGAACATTCATCGAGACGGGCCTCCCGGACCGTTTTTGTGCCACTGACGGACCGGCATGTCACTGGCGCCTTCGGGTGCCATGGGCAAGGGTCAACCCGCAAGGGTTGGACCTTGCCCGTGCGGACGGTTGAACTAACGCCGGCACGGGCAAACTTCGCCCGTTCCTCGCGAAGCCTACCCATGCCACCCAGGAGAGACGACCGTGCGCAACCGGCTACAGCACGCGATACTTGTTGTATACCTCGCGCAAGGTCTTGCCCTCTTTCAGCTCCTCGCGCGTGACGTTCTCCTTGCCGACTTTCTCCATGGCGCGCTCGAGGACCTCGTCCTCCACGCTCTTGGGCACGGCGACCACGCCGTCGAAGTCGGCGAAAATCAGGTCGCCCGAGTGGACGAGGACCTCGCCACACCGGATCGGGACGTCATAGGCCACGACGTACCCCCGCCCCATGCTGTCCAGCGGACCGATGCCCTGATAGAAGACCGGGAACCCCATCTTCATGATCATCTTGCAGTCGCGAATCATGGCATCGCAGATGCAACCAACCGCACCGCGGGCCATCGACGCGGTCGTCATCAACTCGCCCCAAGGCGCGACCACGCCGCTGTAGTCGGTCGAGTGCACCACGACGTCGCCCGGCTTGAGGGCATCGATCGCGTCGATCTCGTTGCCGTAGGGGTCTTCCTTGATGACGTGGTCTATCTGCATCCAGCGGAGCGTCCGTGCGCGTCCGACGATGGTGCAGTTGTCCGGGTCGAGCGGCCGCAGACGATAATGCATCGCCTGATCGCGATGTCCCACCGCGTCCAGGATGTCGGACACGACGGCCACGTAGACGTTCTGGCGGATCCAGGCGAACCGTTCCTCGTCGTTGGCGAATGTGGTCATAGTTACCTCGCGCTACACGGTGGGTCTTGGGGTTCTCACAGTAGGGCCGGTTGTGCCGGCCGGTTCTTGTCGTGCCAGATGGCGGCCGGCACGGCCGGCCCTACCGGCGGTTGACGCGGAACTTCTCGACGGCCTTCTCGTCGATCTCGACGCCCAGTCCCGGGCCCTGGGGAACGGCGATCGTGCCGTCGGTGTCCATCTGAACCGGGTTGCGGATGATCTCCCGCAACATGGGGCTGTCCGAGACGTTATACTCCAGAAACAGGCTGCGGACCAGACAGGCGTTGACGTGCAGGGCGGCCGACGTCAGCAGATCCGTCAGCCAGGCGTGCGGACAGATGTCGACGCCCGCACGTTGGGCCTCCCAGAGGATCTTGCGGGCCTGCGACACCCCCCCACACCGGCTGAGGTCCGGCTGAATCACGTCCACCTTGCCGCGCTCGATCAGCTCGTGGAACCCCCAGGCCGTCGCCTCCTGCTCGCCCGCGGCCAATCGCGTCTTGACGCCCGCCTCCTTGACCCGGGCGTACCCCTCGTAGCACTCGGGGTGCAGGAAATCCTCCAGCCAATACACGTCGTACGGCTCGAGCCGGCGAAGCAGCTCGACGGCATCGTACGGACTGCGGTTGACCACCCACCCCGCGTCGACCATCAGCTCGACGTCGGCGCCGATCGCCTCCCGCGCCGCCGCCACCAGCGCGACGTCACGCTTGCGGTCGGTCCCGAACACGCCCCACCCGAACTTGATGGCCGTGAACCCGCGCTCCAGGTAGAACGCGCACGCCTTCTTCATGTCGTCCGGCGTGGGCCTGAACAGCGTCGACGCGTACGCGCGGATCCGATCCCGGTAGGCGCCGCCGAGCACCTTATGCAGCGGGCGACCGATGGCCTTGCCGATGATGTCGTGACAGGCGATGTCGAACCCCGACAGCACCTGGATCGCCACGCCACGACGCCCGTAATAGATGCTGCCGCGGTAGACCTTGTCCCACAGCCGCTCGACCTCGAACGGATCCTCGCCGATGACGAGCGACCGCAACCCCTCGAACATCCCCGACCCGCTGTCCGGCGCGTCGACGGCGGCGGCGCCGACGTGCGGCGCCGTCTCAACGTCGGACCAGCCCACGATGCCCTCGTCCGTCGTCACCTTGATCAACAGACAATGCCTGACGCCGTGGGCCTCCTCGCTGCCGTCCGGGACGCTGTAGGCGTAGGGCGATTCCAGGATGATCGGCTCGACGTCGGTGATCTTCATTCGTCTTCTCCAAACACCTGGACCCCCTATGAGCTCTCAGACCGATGTCGAATGCCCAGCAACCCAAGCGCGTCGCGGTGAATGATCTGGTCGATCACGTCTTGCGGTATCTCCGGCAGCCCGCTGTTGCCGAGGATGGCATTGACGTTGCGGAATCCCGTAATGGAATCCGCCGTCGTGGTCGCGGGATAGTCTGACCCGAACAGGACCTTGGCCTCGGCCCCATATTCCACCAGCAGTCGCATCGCGTTGTAGAACTGCCACGGGCGGTAGTATAGGGCGGACACGTCCGCGAATAGGTTGGGGCTCTTGCGAATGGCCGCGATCGTCTCGCCCTCCCACGGATGCCCCAGATGCGGCAGGACGATCTTCAAGTCGGGGAAGTCGACGGCCACCTGATCCATGTGCGCCGGCCGGGCATAGTCCAACGGCACGCCGCTGCTGAACGTCGTGGCCATGTGGATCATGACCGGTAGCCCGTGACGTTCACAGTAGCGGTAGATGTCGCGGTATCGCTCGTCCAGGGGATGGACCCCTTGATAGATCGGCCCGAGCTTGACGCCCTGGCATCCGAGGTCCTGATGACAGCGCTCCAGTTCGGCCAGATAACCGTCCTGACCGGGATCCGGCGAGCCGAAGAAAATCAGCTTGTCGGCGTGTTGTCCGACATGCTCAGCCACGGCGTCGTTTGACACGTGCCAGCCGGTGGCGGCTGCGTTCAGTCCGAACACGACGGCCACGTCGGCGGCGGCCATCGCGTCGAGGTGTTCCTGCGGCGTGAAGCGCCAGTGCGCCGGATCGATGCCGCACCGTTCGAGGTCCCGCAGGACACGGGCGTCCAGGACGGTGTCCGCGTGCAGGAAATGGGTGTGGACGTCAACGATCATGTCAGTCGCTCTCAGGGCGGACCAAGACGCCGTTCTCACGAGCGCATGGCCATCAAGAGCGAGCAAGGATACGACGCGCAACCGACCGTATCAAGGAGAAGCACGTGAAATCCGCCTGACGCACAGTGGTAGGGTCCGCCGTGCGGACCACCCGCCTGCTCGGGCGCTATGGCTGTGCCTGCGGGGCTCCCGCCGGTTTGGAAGAACGCGCGGACCATCCATTCGCGCTTGGGCACCGGCTTGAAGCGGTGTGGCGTGTTCCCGCCAGGGAGTGCAAGCCCTTGGGACCGTTCTCGTGGTCGCCTTGGCCGGCCCCACGTGACGACGAGCCTACGTCAGCCGCCGAACAACAACCCCCAGTCCGAGCGCCAACAGGGCCGCCGCTGCGAACGGCTCGATGCCACCGCCGCCGCACTTGCACGTGGCCTTGACCAGGTAGTCCCCGTCCATCGTCACGTAGACCACCTCGTTGGTGTCGCTGACGATCTGATAGAGGGGGTCGTCCGACTCGTTCGGCCCCTTGATCGTCCACTTCTTGAAGGTCTTGTTGCCGCAAGGCACGACGGCGTCCAGGACAACGGGCGTCCCGTTCGTGTATCGACGCTTCTCTCCGCCGTCGGGGTGAGCCAGGTTCGGTTCGAGATTGAGATCGCAGCAGTCCTTCATCTTGACGGTGAGCGTCCGCGAAACGCTGCTGAACACGCCCACGCGCACCTCAAAATCGCCGGCGCCAATCTCCGCTGGAAAGCCATTGACGTACTCCAGGCCCGATGCGGCGGCGGCGGCGCACAGGCCACTCGTCTTGGTCGAATACCACAATAGAGGGTCAACGCCACCGCCCCAGTAAGCGCTCGACAGCTCTCCTTCCAGCAGCCATTTTCCGGACCAGGCGTACTTGTCGCCCGGCCAGATCGCGCCCTTGAGATACTTGCCATTGGGATCCCCTGGCGTGTTGGGGAAGTTGGGGTCGACGTCAAACTGGAAGAGGATCCAGAACCCCTCTCGCTCCATGGCCTCCATGTCGATGCCGTACCAGCTCGGATCGTCGTAGGCAGGGATACGGTTGCCCGACTCGGGCGGCTCGAGCCAGGTGGTGTCGTTCGGATCGCTCGTGTTGGGGTCCTTGGAGCCCGGGGCCCGACACCCGTTGGGGTCGACCCAGACCCGTCTGAAGTTCCTCCCGACCTCCCCCTCTAACGCCACGATGTTCGCACAGTGCGTCCCCCATTGGTGCCCGGCCCAAGACCAACCGTGCCCGAAGGTGTCCCTATACTGCTGCTCACTCATGAAATTGGGATCATTGGGGAACTTGACCCATGGCGGAATCTTGTCATCGAGGTCTAGCCAGAAGATGAATCCATACCAGTTGCCGAAGTTCAGATGGTGGTATACACCGGCGTTGCCCCGGTCGAGCCTCGGATCGTTCGGGTCCGGCTGGCAGCCCGGGTACACCAACCTGGCGAGAATGTAGTGAGATGAGGATTCGTCGAAGTAGGTGGTGCTGGTGTTGGGATCAGAATCCTGGTCCTCGACCACGGCTCCCAGATACGTGTAGACCTGGGCAAGGGGATTCGGCACGGTGTAGATCCGCATCAAATTGAACCCGGTCTGAGTGGTTACGCACTCGACAGTGCCGTAGCCGCACAGCAACGGGTAAAAGGTCCAGTGCGGGTTATCCATGTCCCACGCGTTCGGGTCAAAGCCGGGATCGCCATAGTCGGGACCCCCTGCGTAGAAGTCGAACTCGTCGTTGGGGTCTTCCCAGTAGTGCCCGTCGCTGAAGTCATCGTACCAGTCTGCCACCCCCTCGCTGGGGACCATCAGACAGACCACGACCGCCACGCTCAGCGAGATCGCATGACCTACGTTCATCATCCCGTCCTCTTCACCATGTAGGGCCGGCGGTGCCGGTCCTACGCGGAGACTCTCCCCCCGACCAAGTTACGTCAGCCGCCGAACGGCCACGGCCAGTCCGAGCATCACCAGGACCATGCCGGCGAACGGTTCTATACCACCCCCGCCGCACTTGCACGTGGCCTTGACCAGGTAGTCCCCATCCATCGTCAGGTACACCACCTCGTTGGTGTCGGTGACGATCTGGTAGAGCGGATCGTCCGACAGGTTCGGCCCCTTGACCGTCCATTTCTTGAAGGTCTTGTTACCGCAGGGCAAGACGGCGTCCAGAACGACGGGCGTCCCGTTCGTGTATCGTCGCTTCTCTCCGCCGTCGGGGTGAGTCAGGTTCGGTTCGAGATTGAGATCGCAGCAATCCTTCATCTTGACGGTGAGCGTGCGCGACAGGTTGGTGAACAGGCCCACGCGGACCTCGAAGTCACCGACGCCAACTTCCGCGGGCGGGCCGTTGAGGTACTCCGTGTCGGACGTCGCCGACATCGCAGACAGTCCGGCAGTCCTGGTCGCGTACCAGTACAGGGGATCCGTGTCGGGCTGCCAGTACCGGGTCGAGAGCTCTCCCTCGAGAAGCCATTGCCCGTCCCAGTCATACTTGTCGCCGTTCCATAGCGCGGCCTTGAGGTACTTGCCGTTGGGGTCGCCGGGCTTGTCGGGGTGATTGGGGTCGAGCTGGAACTGGAACAGCACCCAGAACCCCTCTCGTTCCCAGGCGTCGAGGTCCACGCCGTACCACTTGGTGTCGTCGTAGTTGGGGTCGCGGTGCCTGCTGATACCCGTGCCCCCTTCGGGCGGCTCGAGCCAGGTCGTGTCGTTAGGGTCGGCCGTGTTGGGATCGTCGCTGTTTACGTCCCGAACGCCATTGGGGTCGATCCAGACCCGCCGGAAGTTCCTCCAATCCGTTCCCTCAACCGCCTCGATGTTGATACTGTGCGTCCCCCATTGGTGTTCGGCCCACCACCCGTGTCCGAACTGGTCGTAGTAGTCATTGGGATCGACGTTCGGGTCCTTGATCCACGGCGGGATCTTGTCGTCGAAGGCGATATCGAGAGCGTAGGCATACCAGTTGGCCGGATTCGCGTGCAGCAGCATGATGGCCGCGCCCCTGTCCAGATTCGGATCGTCGATGTCAGGCTGGGCGCCGGGGTAGAGGAACCTGGCAAGGATGTAGTGAGATGTCGAATCATCCCGGTAGGTCGTGCTCGTGTTAGGGTCGTAATCCTTGTCGTCCACGAAGGCCCCCAAGAAGGTGTACTGCGGCGCGAGGGGGTTCGGCTCACTGTAGATCCGCATCAGGTTCAGGCCGGTCAGTGTGGTCACGCACTCGATCACGCCGTTGCTGGACATCAGCGGGTAAAAGCTCCAGTACGGGTTGTCGAGGTCCCAGTCGTTGGGGTCAAAGCCGGGGCCGCCCCACGGGGGGTCGGCGGGCGGAGGCAGGTTCCAGTTGAATTCGTAGTTGGGGTCGTTCCAGTAGCTCCCGTCGGTAAAGTCGTCGTACCAGTCCGCCACCAACACGCTGGGCGCCATGACGCAAGCCACGGTGAAAAGGCCCAGCACGAACACTTCATTCCGGTGCATCGTCCCGTCCTCCTCCGACATGACCTGCTCGTGGGAACTCCGGACCCCGCGAAGGCACGTGGCTCGACTTGACGTAACGACCGGCGTCAACCTTTCCCCGACAAGGTCCAATCTCAAAGCCGACACGCTCACTTCATCATATCCCTCACCGGGACGAAGGGCAAGCGGGACGCCCCCTAAGGACCTTGCCCTTGGTTCCGTGCGGCGCGTGTCACGAGGTAGGAACCGCACGCCTCCCCGCCGAACGGACACGTCTTCTGCCCGAGACCTGGGGCATCCCGAACCCGCGGCGTGCAGGGGAACTGAAAGGAAAGGGGATTGTCCCTGGGAGCCCGGCCAGGACGACGGAGACACGGAACTCGCCAACCGAAGACGGGAGGGACTAGCTGGCCTGCTGCTTGACCAGCTTGCCGATTTCCTTCTGGGCCAGGCTGAGCGTGATGCCGACGTCGGCCAGGGCCGTCTCGGCGACGCTGCCCTTCTCGCGGAGCAGGCCGAGGAACAGGTGCTCGACACTGATCTCCTTGCTGCCGAGCTTGGCGGCCGCGGCGATTGCGCCGGCCATGACGTTGCGAAAGTGCGGCGTGCCCGGCAGGCGCCCGAACACCCACGTGTCCTCGAGCGACCGCTTGATCAGCTCGTCGATGACCTGCTTGAGCCGGACCTCATCGACGCCCTGGGCCTCGAGGAACTTGGCCACCGGACCCGTCCCCTCGCGGGCGATGGCCAGCAGCAGGTGCTCGGTGCCCACGTACTCCTGCTCGTATTCGTGCGCGATGCGATTGGCCAATCGGATGATGTTCTCGCAGCGCTTTGAAAGTTTCGGATGCATGGCTCGTCCGTTCCGCTACCCCTTATTACCCAACCCCGTACGCGCCGTCCGACCCGCCTGAGACTCGCACCAACGGTCCGGGACCGCCCCGGCAGCGCCAGGCTCACAGGCACGGGCGGATGGCTGTCCTTGGGCGGGCTGACTGGTCGGCATCTCGGGCACCACCCGCGAACTGGCGTACTTATACCCCAAACTCAACAGCGCCACAACCAGCGACGCGGCCACCGTAATCTTGATGATCCGAAGTCGGTTGGTGACCTCACGGTCGCGCCACTCGGCCAGACGGGCATCGATCTCGTCCATCTTCTCGTCGATGCGGTGCTCGATCTCGTCGAGCTTCTGGGCGATGTAGTCGTCGGCGACGTGGCGGAGCCGGCCCGCGATCCCGCGGACGACGCCGTGGTCCTCGACCTCCTCGCGGAGGGACGGTTCACGCGTCGTCCCGTCTTCCGGCAGGAACCGGTATTCCTCCTGCTCCTCGGTCTTGCCCTCGATGACGCGTTCCGCCGCCCAACCGATCAGGCGCCGCCGTTTCCGCCTCAACAGGCCGAACACACCCTCTTGCCTTCGGAACTTGGCGATGATCTGCTCGTCGGTCTCCTCGTCGCTCACCTCGATCTTCTTGAGTCGGGCCAGGGCGACCAGACCCCGATGGCTCAACCCCTCAAAGCGCATCCGGTCGACGGTGGCGATGATCTTGGCCAATTGCTCTTTGCTGGCCGAACGCCGAACTGGGCGGCGGTCCCAAACGACGATGTCCAGCATCGCCTCGCGATCGAGCCCGACCAGCAGCTCCCGTCGCTGTCGGACATCGCGGAGCAGATCGGCCCGCGTGAGGTGCTTGGGCACGTCGAGCCCCAGCTCGGCCGCGTAGCTGCGGAGCTCGTCGTCGGGCAGATCGGCCAGGCCCTTCTGCGATTTGTCGGGGTACTTGCCCATTCGATCACACGTACCGGTGCGCCCAGGTCACCACCGCGAACAACACCGACAACACGACGATCTGTGCCAACTCGAGCGTAAAGCGATGCACGCGGATACGCAAGAACTGCACGAAGAGGTAACGTCTGGTCATTTCGGTCGAACGCTCCCCAGCCCAGAGGAACGCGTACCACCCCCACAACGACTGGCCCAGACGCACGATCCAGTAGATCGTGCACACGACCACCAGGAGCCACCGCCACGAGTAGAACAGGTCAAACGTCATCGTGCGCATCTTGCCGGAACCCCCGCGATCGGGCAAGGGCATCATCGGCTCGGATCAGTAGTCCTTGAACGGGCGGCGGGGCTCACACGCGTTCATTTCCTTTTTCCACGCGGCGAACCTGGCCTGGAGTCTGGCCAGCAGCTCCGGCCTCTGTTCGGACAGGTCGCGTCGCTCCCCGATGTCCTTGGACAGGTCGAACAGCCCTTTGCCCTTTTTCGAGTCGACCCACTTGTAAGGGCCGACGCGGGCGGCCTTGTCATCCTGACGCTGCCAGTACATCTCGGTGCGCGGCGATTTCGCCTTGCCCTGCAATACCGGCATCATATCAAACCCGTCCAGGGCCACGCCGCGCTGCGGCTCGACGCCGATCGCCTTCAGCACCGTCGGGAAGATCTCCAACGACGTGAGAAACTCGTCGCAGACCGTCCTGCCGGGGATGCGGCCGGGCCAGCGGACGATACACGGCACGCGCACGCCGCCCTCGAACATCTGCCCCTTACGCCCCCGCAGCGGCTTGTTGTCCGATCCCCCGCCGCCTCCATTGTCCGAGAAGAAGATCACGAGCGTCTCGTCCGCCAGGCCGGTGGCGTCCAGCCGGTCCAGCAGCTCGCCGATGGCCTCGTCCATGCACGTCACAGCGGCCATGAAGCGCGTCCGCTTCGATTTCGGATCGCAGCCCGGGTACATCTGAATATACTTGTCCGGTGCTTGCACGCCCGGCCGCGGACGTTGCAGGTTCGACGCACCGTGCGGCGCGTTGAACGGCAGGTACAGGAAGAACGGACGATCCTTGTTCTGCTTGAGGAACCGTACCGCCTCGCGTCGAAACAGGTGCGTCGCGTACGTCCCCTTGTCCGCGGTCGTCGGGTCGTTGCCCCGCCGCATCGACGGCACGCCGTACCGCTCGTGCGTCCAGTAGTCGATGCCGGGGTTGGTAAAGCCGTAGAACGTGTCGAACCCCCGCTGGAGCGGCAGGAATCGGCGCAGCTGGCCCAGGTCCCATTTCCCGAAGATGCCGCTCGTGTAGCCGGCCGTCTTGAGCACGCGCGGCAACAGCACCTCTCGCACGTCCATCCCGCCGATCATCTCGGGAGACACCGCGTACCTACCCGCGTCGTACTTGACGTCGAAATCGACCAGGTCGTTTCGGAACATGTCGTACGTGCCGTTGCGCTGCGGGTACCGCCCGGTCAGCAGGCTACCGCGCGACGGCGTGCACGCAGGCCAGGTCACGTAGAAGCTCGTCAACCGCACCCCGCCGGCCGCGAGACGGTCCAGGTGCGGCGTCTTGATCTCCGGCCCGCCGTAGCAGCCCAGATCGCGATAACCCTGATCGTCCGACACGATCAGCAGGATGCTGGGAGGTCGCCGCCCCGACGCGTTTTCCGCCAGGACCCCCGGTCCCCCTGCAAACCCGATCGCCAATACGACCAACACTCGACGCCAACAACGACTGTCGTTCACGGAAGGTCCTTTCAAGTCCCAAGACGCCTCGCCGAGACCAACAGGTATCCTATCGCCCCGGGCACGGGCTTCAACCGACATTCCCGGAATGGGGGACGGCCACGTCGCCCGCATTCCTCGGTTCTGCGATGTGCGCCCCGTTTGTACCTGGCATTCGTTCGCCCACAGCCTATCATGGCTGCGCTCAGAAGCGGTCCGCAGCGTCTTGCGGGCGTGTTACGGCGCGCGGTTCAGACGCAGCGCCGCTGTGCCACCGGCTCGAGGAGGAAAGTCCATGAAAGGCCCAAGTCGGGTTGTCTGGTCGTCGCTGTGGGTGTCGGCATGGTTATGGGCGGCGACGGTGGTGGCGGCCGCGCCCGCTCAGGACACCGACGGTGACGGGCTGGACGATGCCGTCGAGGAACAACTGGGCACCAACCCTGCGGCTCGCGAACGGCTGGAGACGCTGGGCAAGTATCCAGCCAACCGCAAGGACGGGCCGACACTTGACGTCGTTCGCGTGGACTTCGGCAACGTGGCGGCGGACCGCTGGGTGTGGGCCATCCGCTTCGCCCAGTCCTACACCTTCGACAACGCGACGCTGATTGTCTACGTCGACGCGGACAACGATCCGAAGACCGGCCGAAAGGATATGGGATGCGAGTGGATGTTGAGCCACCGCTGCGGCGCGCCGGGTGTAACCGCCTTCGCACCGGATGGGAGTCATGTGGCGGCGCGGTCGCCACGGATCGCCCTGGTCAACGGCGTGCTCTACGTCTGCCACGATGCCAAGATCAAGCAGGACCAGGGACGGTCCGTACTCCGTTTTACCGTCTTGTCGGAGACGGCCAAGCCGCACGTCACCGTCGACAGCACCGGCTGGTCGCAGGCGACCGGGCCGGGAAACTCTGGCGCCAAACCGATCGTCCTTCTGGACGACGTGAGCGCGGACGAGAACTTCGAGCGGACGGAGGGGCTCGACCTGATCTGGCAGCTCCAGGGCGATCCGGCCAACGTCGCGTTTCGAAGCCCAAAGGCCAAACTTCACGGCATGCGCTACTACCACACGGAGTATCGCTGGTGGGCCGTGCATGGCGCCAACGGCAGCGTGACGGTGACGGTCCCGCGGGCGGGGACGTTCCATCCAGCCGTCGTGGTGTACGACACGGCCGGTCGGGAGGCGTATGAGCTGCGGATCGACGGCCGGCGCGTCGGGCGGTTCGTCGCCGACCAGGACGATCGACGGCAGCGCGTCCATTTCCTCAGCAAACCCGTCACCTTCAAGGGCGGCGAGAAGCTGACGTTCCGCGCGGGTGCGGTGGGTTCGCACGTCACCGAAGACGTTCTTCTGCTGGCCAGCCGCCCGCCGGTGCGGGGTCGAACGTTCGAGATCCGCCAGATCCAGGCGGCCTACGTGAAACGCGGAACCGCCGAGCAGATGCGTCTGACGTGGATCACCACCTGGCCGGCGGCGTGCACGGTGGAATACGGCGCCTCGCAGGACAGCACGCGCAAGGTTACGGAAGACACGCCTCTGGCGAACCATCGGCTGTATCTTCCCGACGTGCGCAAGGGCGAGCGCTATCGCTATCGCATTATCGCCGAGACGCCCGAAGGCAAGCGCGTCGTCAGCGACGAAGCTGCATTCCTGTTCAGCGCGCCCGAGCCCTTCGCGGGGAGCGTGAAACGGGAACGGATCGCGTTGACGGTCGAGAACCCACACGCGTTTTCGCTGTCGGTGTTTCCGATCACGTGCGGCGTTCCCTTTGCACGGGGTGCGTTCGGCGACGTCGGAGCCGCTCGACTGCTCGACGAGGACGGCACGCCCGTCGTGTTGCAGCCTGCGCCGGCTGTTCGTTGGCAGGACGGCAGCGTCAAATGGCTCCGCGTCTCCTTCCCGGCCACGGTCAAGCCGTCATCGTCGCGCGCCTACACGTTGGAGTACGGCACGGAGGTGAAACCGACGCGTGCCACGACGCCGCTGGGGCTGACGCGGCGCGGCGACGTGCTGGACGTACATACCGGGCCGCTCCGCGTGCGGTTTAACGCGGCCCAATCGGGCTTTCCGATCGGCATCGAGTGTGACGCGAACGGCGATGGCGCGTTCGGCGACGACGAGGCCGTCAAGACCAATGGCCTGATGCGCGCCGAGGTGGCGGACGCGGCCAAACGCGTCTACACGACAGCGAACGCTTGTGAACGTCTTGAGGTCGAGGAATCGGGGCCCGTTCGGGTAGTGGTCAAGGCCGCGGGGCATCATCGCTCGGCGGCGGACGGCGCGTTCTTCGCGTACGTCAACCGGTTCGTCTTCTACGCCGGGTCGTCCTTCGTGCGCGTCTACACGACCTGGGGGAACGATCGCGAAGACGCGGAATTCACGAGCTTCGAGCGGGTCAGCCTTCAAATCCCGCTTGCGGACATGCCGAGCAGGACATGGGCCATCGGCCTGTCCGGCGGCAACGAGGCGACCGGTCAGGGCGACCTGGCCCTGTGCCAACTCCGGGACGACGCTTTCGAGGTCACGCCCGTTCCCACTGCCAACGTCAAGGCCGATCGCGCCGACGGCTGGATCGATGTCAGCACCGCCGCGTCCGGACTCACGGTAGCCATGCGCGACTTCTGGCAGCTCTATCCCAAGGCCCTCCGCGTGACCAGGGACGGGCTGGCCATCGACCTGTGCCCGGACTTCCCCAAAGGCACGTACGACGAATGCAGCAAGCTCGAGGAGATCAAGCTGTACTACTACTTGATGGGAGGCAAGTACAAGGTACGACGGGGCGTTCAGAAGCAACACGAGCTGATGCTGTATTTCCATCGCGGCGGGTTGGGCCCGTCGGTTCGGCAAATGACCCGGGCGTTCCAGGAGCCCGCCATCGCCGCGTGCACGCCGCAGCGCTATTGCGGCACGGAGGTGTTCGGCGAGATCCTGCCCGCGACGGCGGGCCGGACACCCGCATACGAGAAGGTCTGCGAGACCGTCTATCAGAACTCCCTGCGCTCCCGCGACGGGGGCCGGATGTTCGGCATGCTGAACTTCGGTGACCTGTGGGGCGAGCGCAAGGTCAATTGGTCCAACGGCGAGTACGACCACCATCACGCGTACCTGCTCCAGTTCATCCGCTCGGCCGACCGGCGGTGGTACGTCCTGGCCGAGAAGGCGGCACGGCACGCCATCGACGTAGACACCTGCCACTACGGACCCGGGCGGGGCGGCGAATGGATCCACAGCATGGGTCATACCGGCGGATACTTCAGCTCAAAGCACGAGGGCCACGGCATTCCAGGCGGGCACTTCACGGTCAGCCACACGTGGACCGAAGGCTTCTGCGACTGGTATGCGCTCAGCGGCGATCCGACGGCGCGGGAAAACGCCATCCTGGTGGCCGACTACTATGACGGCGCGGGCATGAATAGCTATGACTTCAGCAACACCCGAACCAACGGTTGGCATCTACTGCTGACGCTGGCGACGTATCGGCTGACGAACGATCCGTTCTACCTAAACGCGGCCCGCATCATCGTCGAGCGGACGCTGGAGCGGCAGACGCCCGGCGGCGGGTGGCATCGGCAGATGGTGCCCGGCCACTGCCACTGCATGCCCCGTCACCGCGGCGAGGCCAACTTCATGCTGGGGATCCTGGCCGCCGGGCTCGAGGAATACTACCGCGACGTGCCCGACCCTCGGGTAGCCGAGGCGCTGATCGGCGGGGCGAAACAGGCCGTCAAGGAGCTGTGGGTCGACAAGGCCAACGGGTTCCGCTACACGTCGTGCCCGAAGATGCGCGGATACACCGGCAACAACGACATGACGGCCCAGCTCCTGTTCGTGGCCCACCGGCTGGGCGGAGACCGAACGTTCGCCGAGATCGGCATGCGGGCCATGCGCGCCGCCTTCGACGGCGGGATCGGCTCGATCGCGCACCTCCGCTGGACGCCTCACATCATCTATCAGATGGATCGGGTCACCCGAGAAGCGGCGGGCGGGACCCCGTAGGGTGCCCTTCTCATGCGTCGGTTTCGGGGGCACCGCCGCGGGTGGCGTGGGCGCCTCGTTTCGCCTGGAACTCGGCGATCTTCTGCGCCACCTCAACCACCGGGGCCGTCCAGATCACGTCCCGCCGACGGTGCAGGTAGTTCAGCAACATATGGAATTCATGACTTCCGACGGTCAGACGGCTTCCGTCGATCTCATGGAACACGAGGATCACCCACTGCCCCCTGGACGTGAGCTCCTCGACCAAGCCGATCATCTCGAAACCGCTCATCCGCTCGGTCGCCAGGCCCCACGCGCACGACAGATCGACCGCAGCGGGGTGATTCGCGAAGCCGTACTCGCCGCCCGCACGTCCGGCCAGGAAATGCCTCGCGACGATGGGTACGTAGCTCTGCCGCGTCTCGGCCCGTCCGACGAACGTGCAATAGCACGGATAACAGAACGTCCACCGGGTCTGATCCGGCGCGATCTGGACAAGTCGTTCCTGGGCGGCCAGCACGTCGCTCTCGATCTCCTGCACCGTCATGTCCTCGAGGCCGCCTTGGGCGACGCCCCCGAAGTTGCCGGCGCAGGCGTGCGACAGCGTATGGTTGCCGATCTCGTGCCCGGACCGGGCAACGGCCGTCCACGGAGCGTAACGCTTCTTCCAGTCTCGTTCCTTCGGCACGAGATAGAAGGTCCCCCGCAGACCCAGCCTGTCCATCGGCGGGATCGCCTTGCGGAGCTGGTTCGCCGTCCCGTCGTCGAACGTCAGAGAGACCGCGCCGCGGTACGGCGACCAGAACGCGTCGAGATCCATGGCGCCTTCCTCTATTTCCTTCTCCGCCCGCTATAGCTTTGTTTTCAGCCAGACAATTTCGCGCGCGAATGGGTGGCATAGGTAGGCTCCGACCCGTGAGGGTCGGAGTTTACCCGTGTTCGAACGATTACTCGCTATCGCACGGGCAAACTTCGCTCGTACCTCGCTCAGCCTGCCCATGCCACCCGGAAGCACAACACGAAACTCTCCTACCAAGAACGGCGCTGGCGCCGGTTCGCGGGCCATTGTTGTCGGGCGAACCGTGCTGTCAAGAACGGCTCGGATTCGGCATGACCCGCCTGGCGTGGCGGGCCGCTCCGCAGGGCGATCATTGACCCGATGGCCCGACGGACCTAGTAATGTGCGCATGCGTTCGCTGCGAGACCGTGCCAGAAGGGCCCGCCTGATCCTGGCGGCGGTGGCCATGGTCGCCTGTCTCGGGTGGGTCGCCGTCGATGCAGCAACCGGCCGCGGCATGTGGTCGGCCGTGGGACGATACGCCGTCGGCCTGCTCGAACGGGCCGGACCGACTCGCGGCGTGTGCCGGTGGATTCGACGCTCGGCCGGCCGGCGCGATTCGCGACTGATTCAACTCCGCGTCTGGGACTGGTGGTCGCCCTCGACGACGGAGGACTACGCCCGCTACTTCGCCGAGGTCGAGTCGGTCTTCGAGTCGCGCTTTCCCCGCGTCGACGTGGTCTTCCAGGCCGTTCCGTTCGGCAACTACGAGCAGAAGCTGGCCACCGCACTGCTCGGCGACCACCCGCCGGACGTGTTCCAGTCCAGCGTCTACTGGGCGGAGGGGTTCTACAACCGCGGCATGCTCCGCGAGCTGAACGACCTGATCGCGGTCACGCCCGAGCTCGGGGATGATCAGTTCATCCCGACGGCCCTACACCACACCCGCCGGGGCAGCCGGGTCTTCGGCGTCCCGCACATCCTGGACGGGTCCTGTTTGATCTGGAACCTGGACATGCTCCGAGCCGACCCGAACCTTCACGAGATGTTTCCGCGATCAGCCGACGGGACGCCGGATTTTCGACGGATCCGCTTCGACGCCGTCCGCGACTGGGCGCACTTCCGCAAGATCGCCAAACGTCTGACGAAGTACGATCCAGCCGCGCCGGGCCGGCCGCTGCTCGACCGCAACGGCGACGTCGTGTAGGCCGGGTACGCCATCAACGCCTATGGGATGGGCGCCGGACCGTTCATGCCCTGGGCAGCGTCGAATGGGGTTCGGTTCCAGGACCGCGCCGGCACCCGAGCCCTGTTCGACACGCCAGCGGCGGCCGAGACCCTGAGGTTCTTGATCGACTTGTATTGGACCGATCGCGTCTGCCCGCCGTTTCGTCGCCAACTGGTGGCCTACGACCAGTTCCAGGAAGGGCGCGTGGCGTGCGTGTTGGCCGGCACGTGGTCGGGCAAGTACGTCGTGCGCAACACGCAGGGCTGGAAGGGGTTCGGGCTGACGCCGTTCCCGCCCGGCCCGCAGGGCACCGGCTACAAGACCATGACGTGGGCGAACATGCTGGTCATGTCGTCCCGCTGTCGCCAGGTCGAGGTGGCGTGGGAGTTCATCCGATTCCTCTGCGGCCTGGAAGGCTCGCTGTTGAAGATGAGGTTGCTTGAGCAGAACTCACCTCGGCAGGACTTTTTCCGGACCGGCTCCTGGCAGGCGGCCGTCAAGGAGCGCCCGTACCTGGAGCACGTGCCGCGAATCTGTGCCGTAGGCGATCCGCTGCAGCACACGCAGATCCAGGCGGTCGAGGACGAGGTGCAGCCGATCTTCGAATACGTGCTGCTCAACTGGCCCGAGATCGAGGCGGGTCGCGGCCGCTTCGGCGGACCGGCTGACGCGCTGCACCTGGCGGCCGAACGCGTCAATGAGGTCTACGATCGCTATGGACACCTCGTCCGCCGCTGGGACGGGCAGCTGGGCCGGCACGTCGGGGAGGGGGACGACTAGGCATGGCCAGGCACGCGGAATCCGGTCGCAACCAGCCGATCGCTTATCTGTACGTGGCCCCCGCGTTCATCATCGTGATGCTGTTCAGCTTCGTATCGATGGGCGTCAGCTTCTACGTCAGCCTGCACGACTGGGATCCGATGCGCGGTCGAGGCGCGTTCGTCGGGTGGGGCAACTACGCCCGCGCCGTCGCCGAGCCGAGCAGCGTGTTCTGGTTGTCGCTGCGGAACACGTCCGCTTACGTGGTGATGGCGGTGATCGGGGTACTGTGTACGTCGCTGCCGTTGGCGATGCTGTGCCGTCGGTCGCGATACGGGCAGGCCTTGTTCCGCACGCTCTACTTCCTGCCGTCGATCACGCCGATGGTCGTCATCGCCCTGGTGTGGATCTGGCTGCTCCAGCAATGGGGAGGCTTGCTGGACCGCCCGGCCACCGCGCTGCTGGCGATCGCGGTGGTGGGCGTCTGGCAGGCCAGTGGCTACAACATGCTGCTGTTTCTGGCGGGGCTCAACGACATCCCGCAGGACTTCTACGACGCCGCCCGCGTCGACGGCGCCAACCGCCTCCAAGAGTTCTGGCACGTCACGATCCCGCTGCTGCGGAACACGCTCGTCTTCGTGACGGTCATGCTGATCATCGGGGCGTTTCAGGTCTTCACGCAGGCCTACATCATGACCCGCGGCGGTCCGGAGCGCAGCACCGAGGTGGTGGCCTTTCAGGTCTTCAAGAACGCGTTCAGCTACGCCGGCCAGATGGGGTACGCGTCTGCCATGGCCTGGCTGCTGTTCGCGGTGCTGTTCGTGTTCATCATGATCCAGATGCGGGTGTTCCGCTCGCGACGGATCTACGACGAGTAACGGCCATGACGATTTCCACAGGTCCGCCCAAACCGCCGCGACTTGTCGGCCTGTGGGCGTTTGTCGCGATGTCGGCTGGCGCCGTCGTCATGGTCTACCCGTACGCGTACATGGTCGGCGCCAGCCTGAAGACCCGCAAGGAGTTCGCCACCGACAAGCGGAGCCTAATCCCACCGCGGTTCCAGCTCGACGAGCGGCTCAAGCACGACCGGGGCGAGCCCAGCGCGCTCGCGTGGGAAGGCGCCGACTGGCCCATCCTCAAGAACTACATCGACGCCGTCGTCTACGGACAGGTGGACGTTTTCTTGTTCAACAGTCTGGTCTACGCGATGGTGCTCACGGCTGTCCAGTTGACCGTGAATTCGCTGGCCGCGTACGCGTTCGCGCGGATGACGTTCTACGGCCGGGACGTGCTGTTCAACCTGCTGCTGGCGACGATGATGCTGCCCGCGGCCGTGCTGCTCGTCCCGCAGTTCTTGGTGGTCAACTACCTGGGGCTGGTCGATTCGTTCTGGGGCGTGGTGTTGCCGGGGTTCGCAGGCGCGTTCGGCGTGTTTCTGTTGAGGCAGTTCTTCCTGAACATCCCCGCGGAGCTCGAGCACGCCGCCCGGCTGGACGGATGCGGCTCGTTGGGGATCTTCTGGCACATCATCTTGCCGCTAAGCCGGCCTGCGCTGATCACGCTGGGGCTGTTCACATTCCTGGGCGCGTGGAACAGCTTCATCTGGCCGCTGGTGGTGCTGAGCGACCAGTCCTATTACCCGCTGACGGTCGGCCTGAGCCTGTTCCGCGAAGAGAGCGGTGCCGACTGGCCTCGCATCTTCGCCGCCTCGGTGATGGGGTCGCTGCCCCTGATCGCGATGTTCCTGTTGGCCCAACGATACCTGATCGGCGGGATCAGTCTGAGCGGGATGAAGGCGCAGTAGCACCCGGCTCGGCGATCCCCGAACTACTTGGGCTGCCAGACATAGGTCGCCACCGCGTTGCTCGGGATCGTCGCCGTCGCCGCCAGCGGGCCGGAGACGATGCGGAACCGTTTGGCCTGACGATCGCCGTTGGCGACGATCAGGACGACTCGCCCGTCGGGGTTCTGAAACGCGACGCCGGCGAACCTCTTCGTCGACCCCTCGGCGTCGATCCGCGCCGCGCCGCGCTGAACGAACTTCATGAACTGGCCATAGATGAAGTGGTCGTTGCGGTACGTGACGCTCCGGTCGCGACTATCCAGCATGATGCAGGTCTTGCTGGCGTCGAACGGGCCGTTGTTCGGGCCGCGCTTCTCGTCGAGCATCGTCACCCACGCGTTGTAGCTGCAAGCCCAGTTCCGCAGGTAGTCGATCAACCTCAAGGCGCCTCGGACCCCAAAGATCGACGTCTCGGTGAAATGGATGGGAACGTCAGGGAAGCGTTTGTGAAAGACGCTCATCCCGCTCGGCTTGCCCTCGTACCCGTGAAAGGCCACACCGGCCACGTACCGGGCCGCCTCGGGGTCGCTCAGCACCACGGTCGGGTAGTCGATGCCCGGATCGCCGGGTGTGGCCTTCTCGTTGAAGTTGTGATCGTAGGTCCAGACCTTGGTCTTGAGGCCCGCCCGACGAAGGGCGGGACCCAGGTGACGCTTAATGAAGTCGCGTTCCTGCTCACCGGTCCAACGACAGGACGGGTACCGCCATTTCGGGAGGCTCCGGGAACGATCCACGCCGGGTTCGTTCTGGATCGTGACGGCGTAGATGGGGATGCCTTCATTCTCGTAGGCCCGAATGAAACGGACAAAGTAGCGCGCGTACGCGCCGTAGTACTTCGGCAGCAGACGGCCGCCGATCATGTCACCCGTGCTCGTCATCCACCCGGGGGGGCTCCAGGGCGATGCGAAGAACAGCAATTGAGGGTTCGCTTTTCGCGCCTTCTTGAGGATCGGCAGGATGTATCGGCGGTCCTTCTCGATCGAGAAGCGCTCGAGCTTCTCGTCGGTTTGGCCCTTCGGGACGTCGTCGTACGAGTACCACGGGTCGCCGGTGAAGTCGGGCGTGCCGATGCAGATGCGCATCAGGTTCATGCCGATGCCGGCCGCCGGATCGACGAGCCGCCTGACGACCTCGTCCTGCGCGTCGGGCTTCAGCCGCGACAGGTTGTAGCAGGTCGTGGGTTCCAGGGAGGCGCCGAACCCCAGCATCGTCTGATACCGGCGCGACGCGTCGACGCGGACGCAAGGCAACTGAGACGGCTCCGCCGGACCGAACGCCAGGGACGGCTGAGGGCTGAGTCGACACTTCGCGTCTTGAGAGCTGACCCACACGTCGATGCTCGGCTGCGCGACGACCTGACAGATGCCCGGACACACCAGCGCCACGACGATACAACCCAACATTTCAAGCCCGCGTCGATTCATCTTTCTCGATCTCTCCGCCGGATTCGCGGTCTTACCCCCAACTCGATGTGCCGTGCTATCCCGCGACGAAGCCTATCGCGCGGAACCGATCGTAGGCAAGCGACCCGTAATGGAATCTGAAGCGCACCTCGAGCGCACAGGGCTCGTCAGGTCCGCCAGTTCGGCTCGGCGGCGCATCCGGTCTCCCGCAGCAGTCTCCTGAGACGTCGCTGCATGTCGTCGTAGATGCGTTTCACGTCCCCACGTGCATGCGTCGCGATAAGCCGGTCCAACGTGCCGCCCTGGGTCGTGATCCGGAACTCCGCGAGGAGGTTGTGCATCTCGTCCGGATCGGCCCGCAGGTCGTACAGCTCGTAACGGTCCCACACACCGTGGCACTGTATGAATTTGTGGGTGTCGGTGCGAACGCCCAGCACAGTGGGCGTCTGC
>Ga0180431_10002753_pt1 | contig 23192 bp, 15 predicted proteins | sample SS_ome_11_FD_132459 | JGI IMG/M metagenome (GOLD analysis project Ga0180431, IMG submission 132459) | Hypersaline lake sediment archaeal communities from the Salton Sea, California, USA - SS_1_MS_1 metaG | ecosystem: Environmental > Aquatic > Non-marine Saline and Alkaline > Hypersaline >...
CCGGGACATACCTGGGCCAGATCGGCACCGGTCCGGACTCCGTTGATGACGCTCTGAACGCACTTCGGCTCCAGGTCAAGTATCTGGTCTTCGACCTCGAGGCGACGCGGCGGGAGAATCGCTATCTCCGGCAGATGCTCGAAAGCCGCCCGAAGCGCGGCGACGAGTCGCCGGGCAAGTAGCCCACGCCGGCACGACGGTCCGCCGGACTGGGGGGCACCAGCAACTGCCCTGTGCCCAGCCGCTCGATACGCTGGAGGCTAACCGTGGCGGGGTTGGCAATACCCATCTGATCGGCAGATCCCCTCATGGCGGTGCCCGCAAGCACTTGCTTGGCGGCAGCCGATACAGTTGTGGCACGGCCCCCTGCATTCACACGGTGCCACTACTTTGTCGTGCACCCCCGGCTCTGCGATCCTATTCGGCGTTTGCGACGGCCTCGGCGATCAGGTCGCCGACTTCTGTGGTGCTGTAGCCCATCTTTCCGGCGGACTGGCTGGCCATCCTGGGCGTCACGGCGGTAATGCCCTGCTCGACGCGGTCGCCGGCCTCGACGAGTTGGGCGTCGCCGGTGTTGTTGCCGGTCTCCCTGAGCATCATGCCCAGGGACGCGATGGCGGCGATGGGGTTGATGACGTTCTGTCCGGTGTACTTGGGGGCCGAGCCTCCGATCGGCTCGAACATGCTGACGCCGTCGGGGTTGATGTTCCCCCCCGCCGCGACGCCCATCCCGCCCTGAATCATCGCGCCGAGGTCCGTGATGATGTCGCCGAACATATTGCAGACCACGATGGTGTCGTAGTACTCGGGGTTCTTGATAAACCACATGCAGCAGGCGTCGACGTGGTTGTAGTCCTTCTCGATATCGGGGTATTCCTCGCCGATTTCCATGAAGGCCCGATACCACAGGTCGTGCGCGTAGGTCAGGACGTTGTTCTTGCCCACCAGGGTCAGCCGACCCTTGTCGTTGCGGCGCGTACAGAACTCGAAGGCGTACCGGATGGCGCGTTCGACGCCCCGGCGGGTGTTGCACATGATCTGTGTGGCCACCTCGTTGGGCGTGCCCTTGTACTGGAAGCCGCCCATCCCGCCGTACAGGCCCTCGGTGTTCTCGCGAACGACCACGAAGTCGACCTCGTCGGGGCCTTTGTCGGCCAGGGGGGTCTGGACGTTGGGATACAGGCACACCGGGCGGAGGTTGATGTACTGGTCCAGCGTGAAGCGGAGCCTCAGCAGGAGGCCCTTTTCGAGGATGCCCGGCGCCACGTCGGGATGCCCGACCGCGCCGAGGTAGATCGCATCGAACCCGGCCAACTCCTGGATTTCAGCGTCGGAGATGACCTCGATGGACGGCTGGGCGGGGTCGCCCCCGGCGGCGAGGTACCGGTCGCCGCTGACGTCGAAGTCGGTTGTCTCGTACGTGAAGCCCACCTTTTCGGCCACCGCGGCGAGGACCTTCAGGCCCTCGGCCACCACTTCCGGCCCCGTGCCGTCGCCGCCTATAACTGCAATACGCATGATGGACACCCTTTCCGCCGGCTGATCTCAACGCTCGGTCAAAGCGGGTTATCATACGCCCCGGCATGGGCGGTGGCAAGCCTCAGGATCGCCCGGGGCGCGGGGCGCAGGGCGTTCGTGTTTCTTGTTGACCTCACGGCGATGTGTGGTATACTGCACGCGTCACATGCAGGATGCAGTGACCAGGGAGATGCGTGATGCAGGCGCGGGACAGCTATGTCTCTGATCGTCGAGGTCGGCCGAAGGGGTCGCCTCACGTTCTCTTCGTCGACGACGAGCCTCAGATGAGGCAGGTCGTCCGGTCCTCGCTCGAGGGCGCCGGCTACCGTGTGACCACCTGCTCGCACGCGACCGAGGCGATGGCCTTCTACCGCGAGCATCACCACGACGTGGACCTGGTCATCGTCGACATGCTTATGCCGGGCATGAGCGGCCTGGATGCGCTGAAGCGGATGAAGAGCGTGGATCCGGAGGCGCGGATCGTGCTGGCCTCAGCGTACGTCCCCGACCAGGACTCCGACGACGTGATGCTGCACGGATTCACGGACTTTTTGCACAAGCCGTTCCGGACGGCGGACCTTGTGGCGATGGCGGCCCGGTACACGGGCAGCCAGGCCGAGGTCGTTGATGAGACCTAGCCGGCGCGTCGCCTTGGCCTGATGCCCAGCAGCGCTCCGCACGTCAGCAGGAGCATGGCCGACGGCTCGGGCACCTCCACAGGCAAGGCCACCGCGGGGCTCCCACCGAGATGGATATCCTTGTCCGCCCACACCCGGCCGACCAGCGAGAAGTTGTCCTCGGCGCGGAACGAGCCGTCCCAGACGCGAATATCGGCCTCGACGGCGGCATCGCGACCCAGCCGGAGGTCGTTGTCAAACAGGTTGATCTCGAACGAGCCGGGGCCGGTGACGTCGAACGTCACGTCTGAGCCGGCCGCGAGGCGCTTGTGGACATTGAGGATCACGTCGCCGTCGGCGGTGTCGGCGTTCACGGTGCCGCCGGAGGCGATCCATAACTCGCATATGGCGTAGGCGCCGGCGGAGAGGGTCAGCGTCGTGTCGGCACCCCACATGTCGACGTCGTTGTAGGCTCCGGGCGCCAGGGTCCGTACGGCGCCGTCGCCCTGCGAGACGTTCCGCGTGCCGCAGGCGTCCCTGCGGGGCTCGTCGCCCAGGCCGGGAGCCTCGAAGACGTCGAACGGGGAGCGGCCCGAGGCGACAGCCCCGGTGATCGTCACGTTGTCGCCGACGATGAAATGCCCTCCCATTCCGGGGCTGACGTTGCCCTCGACGGTGGAATCCGAGGCGATGTAGACGGTGTAGTTGCTGGTGATGTCTCCGACGACGTGCCCGTGGGAGGAGATGGCCGTACCGCCGGTGTTGGAGGCGACCCGCCCGACGACCGACGCGCGGGGGCCCAGGCAGACGTTCCAGCCGGTCCAGCTCGGGCCCTCGAAGTCGAGGTCCGAGCCGGCCTCGGCGCTGCGATTGGCCAGCACCGTCCCGCGCACCACTGCACGGGCGCCCAGGTGGATGTCGCGATCGACGAAGGCATCGTTGAGGCTCACGTCCGTGCCCGCCGACAGGTCATTGCCGGCCCCGAGCGGGCCGTCAACGACGGACCCGGCACCGAGGGTGACGTTGCGTCCGGCGTAGAGGGTAAAGGAATCGATATCGGGCGCGATGGTGTCGGCCGAGGCGGGTACGGCGGACATGACCGCCGCCGCCAGGACCAGGGGAAGTGCGTTCAATAGGGCACGATCGGTTGATGGCATTGTCGCCTCCTTGTGGCGATGTCCCGCCGGCGCAGCGCGGACGGGCACGACGCATTGGGACCATACGATGCATGCGCGGCGCGAGCCAATCCGAACGAGAAAAAGCACCCCCGGGCCGGGGCCCGGGGGTGTCGGTGGGCTTGCGACGCGGCACGGACAGTAGTGCCCGGCCACAAGGGGGACCGCTCAGTCCGACTGCACGATTCGGGTGACGGCCGACGACGAGGCCGCCGGACGGACCGCCGTTGCACTGTATTGGGTGCTCGTGGCAGGCTTGAAGGCCATGCCCTCGACGTCCTTGAGGCTGTATCCGTCGTCAAGGTCGAACCAGAAGACGTTGTGCCCGTTGCGGAAGGTCACTTCGAACAGCTCGTGCCTGCCGGTGTTCGAACCCAGCATGCGGTTGTTGATCGGGTCCCAGGCGATAGCCTCGTAGCGCCCGCTGCGTGTCATATCGTCATCGACGGTCTCCTCGATAACGGCAGTGGCCTTGTTGACGCGGAATAGGCGATCGTGCTCGTCGTCGATCACGTAGAGCAGCCCGTCGGCATCGAACGCCAGGTCCTCACCGTACTTGACATACCGGCCGCGGCGGCCGCTTGCCTTCATCTCACCGACGTTCTGGATGATGCTGCCGGTGGCCTTGTTGATGATCAGCAGGCGGTCGCCGTCGCGCGAGCCGGCGTACCCGAGCGCGTAGAGCTTCCCGCTGGTCGGATCGAAGTCGATGCCGCAGATGTCCCTACACCAGTTGATCGAGCCGATGACCTCGACGATGTTGTTCTGGGACGTGCTCGCATTGTCGAGGTTGAACCGCAGCAGCACGGGAGGGTAGTACCAGCGCTGGGCGAACAGCCAAGCGTTCAGGACCATGTAGGCCTGTCCGTCACTGTCGATGGTGAAGGACTCGATTTCGTGTGGCAGTTCCCTGACCCTGTTGCGGTAGTCGCGGTACTTCAGGCGTCCGTAGCGGGTAACCTGCGCGCCGGTGGACGTGTAGTCGTCTATCGAGAACAGCATGCCGTCGTCCTCGTCGACGCCCCAGAGGGTCTTGTCGCTGGTGCCCGACGTGCCCCCGCCGCTGCCGCTGCCGCCGGTGTCCGCGGGCAGCGCCAGGTCGACCCTGAGCGCGTAGTTGGCCTGTCCTGCCGCCCCGGTGACCTTGAGCGTGACCGGGTCGGTGGGGTCGTCGGTCAGGTCGCCGTCGGCCTCGTCGACGATCTGCCAGCTCAGGGTCTTCCCGTGGAAGGTCCGCTGGACGGTCTGGCCCTGGAGGTTCTCCCGCCAGTCCGGGTCGTCGTTAATCGTCGTCAAGGCGTGCTCGCTGGCGGAAAAGGCCAGCATCTGCGCGTCGGTCCACTCGTTGGCCTGGATCGTGCCCTTGGTGCGTACGCGGCTTACGGTGACGGCCGAAATGCCCACCACCGTCAGCACGCTCGCCAGCGACAGCACGATCACGTGCGACGAGCCGCGCCGTGCCCTGCGCCCGCGCCTCGGGGTGATTCCGTATCGGTTGAGCATGTCAGTCCTCCTCATTCCACAGGCACGCGGTTCAGCGGATTGGCCGCCGAAACCACGCGAACGTTCGCGTCCTTGCCGACCTGGATCTCGATACCGACCGAGCTGAGATACGTCGTCTCCACGGCCGGAGGATGATCGTACAGCCCCGCCCTGCTCCGCAGGGCCGAGGCGGTCGATTTCCGACCGATCGGGTCGGTCACCGTCACGGTGATGCGTTTGAGGCCCGTATCTGTTCCCACCGGCGTGTCGAGGTCGTCGGGATGGACGTAGACGACCGCCACGCTGCGCGACCAGCCGGCCAGGTCCGACAGCGCCGTCCCGTCCTTCATCTGGATGGTCGACTCGGACCACCCGTGGTAGTCGTCGACGTCGTCGAAGGCTGTCCGCGTCCCGCCGGACGTCTCGCCGGACTCCGGACCGAACGTCGGGCTGTCGCTGCCGTCGACGTAGAGGTTGGGCAGGATTTCGGCCATCAGGTCGCGCGCCAGGGCCGGGCCGCGACGAAGCGAGGCCTGGGCCTGCCGGCTCCGTGCCGTGTTGCCCACCGTCTGCAAAGCAGCCACCATCATGATGGCGACGATCAGCAGCGAGATCACCGCTTCGATAAGCGTCATCCCTTGCCGGTGGCTGCATCCGCGCCGGCCGGGGGTGTCTGTAGACTGATGGGTGTCCATTACGATCCTCCAGTGGTCACCGTGCCGAGCACGTGGAACCGCATGTCCCTGCTGTTCGTCGGGTTACTCCACGAGCTGCCGCTGTTGTCCGTGGTCATCCAGTGGGTATCGGCCGGCATGTCGCTGGCGTCCTTCTCGTATTCGACCTTGCCCACGTATCTCGTGCCGGAGCCGTACTTCAGGACCAGGCAGTAGCCTGTACCTGGCGTCAGATCCTCCAACGGGCCGATGTCCACCTCAACCCAGGCGTAGCCCGACGACAGCGAACTTTCGTTAACTGTGGTTTCGGCCAGTACGGTCGTTGTGGGCTTGAGGCTCCCGTCGGCGGTGCGAATCTGGACGGCAATGACGCCGTCATACGGGCTCTTATACTTCTTGGCCCGGAACTTGACCTTGGTGATCTTCCACGTGGTCGCCCCGTCGGGCAGCGTGGGCTTGAAGTACTGGGCACACCACCTGGTGCTCTTGATCTTCTGTTCCTTCATCGACCCGCCGGGGGCATTGTCGTGGTGCATCAGGACCATCTCGTCGCTTTCGGTCTCGGTCTGGGCGGCGCCGGGACCGGCCGGGCCGTCCCCGGGCTGCACCGTCGTGGTCAGGTACGACAGGTCGAACTTGTGCACGTCCTGGGCCACGACGCGGGCGGCGCCCCCGTTATACTCCCGCAGCAGCGGGTCCCCCGCCGTGCCGGACCACGAGTAGCGAATGGTCTCGGACTGCCCGTCCCCGTCGCGGTCAGGCACGCTGACGGTAATCGCGTGCTCGCTGCGCTCGGTGACGCTCCGGGCCAGGCTCAGGTCCGTCGTGACGTCGTTTGTGGCGTCCCCGGCCTGCGAGACGGCCTTTGCCGGCGCGTCATCGACGGCGCGGGCGGCGACGACCATCGTCGAGACCACCGCCCCCAGCACGATCGAGACGATCGCCGTGCTGATCAGCACTTCCATCAGTGTGTGCCCGCGGCGCAGGGCTGACGTTCTCTGGGGTGTCGTGTTCATTGCAGTGAGGCCCTCCCGGTCTCCGCGTCGACCGTGACCGTTTTCGTGTAGCCGCCCGACTCCAGGACAACCGTCCCCCCGCTGACCGGCACGCCGTAACCGTCGAAGACGACGGAACCCTGCCCGCCGAACACCGCCGAGACCATCGTGGTGTTGTACGGCTCTCCGGATACTCTCACCGTGTAGTTAGCCGAGCCGTCCAGGCCCGACATGCCCATGACCGTGTACGTGTCCGAGGCGACGGTGAAGGTGACGCTCTGGTTGGCCCCCTGGGCCCGCGCCCGCTCGCGAGCGGTGGTCAGGTCGCGCACCAGGCGCCTGGCGGTGGTGTCGACCTGGAATCGGCAAATCGCGCTGGCGTAGCGCGGAGCGGCCATGGCGGCCACAATCCCCATGATGGCCAGCACCATGACGATCTCGATCAGCGTGAACCCTCGCCGATTCGGCGTCCCTGGCCTTGCGTTCGACCGTACATTCACGGCTCGGACTCCTCCGGCACATCGTGCAGCGGCGCGGCACTGGCAGGTGTTGTCCCTCCGCTGCCGGTGCCGCGCCACCACGACTCCTCGGTTCAGCATGCCCCGGCCAAGCGGCCGGTATGGTACGGCAGGCCCCGTGCCGACCCGATGTTGAACGGTCGGCACGGTGCCGGTTCCTCACGCGCGATTAGTACGTGTTGTACTTCTTGCCCGCTGCGTCCACTTCGCTGTCGGTGCAGTTGGCCGTGATCGTGCCGCTCGCGACCGTGTAGATCCAGCCAATCTCGTCACCGGTCGCGGCTGCGATGCCGGTCTTGCCCTTCTTGGCGCCGACCGGCAGTGCGGGCACGGTGCGAAGATACGGCCCGTAGATGTAGGTCGTGGTCTTCGTGGCGTTGTCGTTGCCGCTGGCGTCCGTGTAGGTCGTCAACTGCGCAACAATATCTGCGGCCGTCGGATACGTTCCGCCGTGCTCGGCAGCATACAGGTCAATGGCGTTCCTGAGCACCGCCAGGTCGCCACTGAGGGCTGAGTCCGATGCACCCGCCGCACCGCGACTCATCCGGGGAATCGCAATCGCCGCGATGATGCCCACGATCACGACCACGATGACGAGTTCCAGGAGACTGAAACCCTTTTGCTGTCTGTTCCTGCTTTCCATGTCTGGTCCTTCCGTTTCTCTCCAGTGTCCTCGACACGCGCCGCCCGTCGGCACATGCATCCTGTCTTTGTCTTGCTCGGCCATATCAACAAGTGGCTTGAATAGCAATGTTACTTTGTCGGCCACTCGGCCGCGTTCTACCGGTCCTGCTCGGGGTCCTTGAGCTTCAGCACGACTTCCACGCCGTCGTTCTCAAGCGTCGCCGTGCGGTACCCGATCTTCACAAGTCGAAATCCGTCAATCACTTGCCCAACGCGGACAAATCGGTCGCCGATGAACGCCCCGCCGTGGCCCCCCCCACCGGTCACCACCGCGTTCAACTGGTGTTTGCGCCCGAAGTCCAGGCCCTTGACCTCAGTCGAGCTGGTGGCTACCGGGTCTGCAGGCCGCATGTCAGACAGCCACGACTCCGATGGGCAGAACGCGTCCTTCGTCGCCGACAGGTCCAAGTCCATTGTTTCCCGCAGGGTATCGAGTCTTGTCGCCAGGGAGTTGGCCAGCAGATCCGTCTCGGCGGGCGCCGCCGGGGCACCCAAGGGCGACGGACCCATGCCCGGATCGGGACTGGCCGCCTGGGCCTGACTCGGTCCGCTTTCGGGTCCGCCCAGCACGAACCTGTCGACCGCCAGGGCGGCAAGTCCCACGCCCAGCACCACGACCATCGTCTTCTGTCTTTTTGTCAGCACCATGACATTGCTCTCTTTCCAAGCACTGCAACGCAACACTGGCAGTAGACGATACACCCGGCCTGCGGACAAATGGCCAGGCATGTTTTTCCCCCGTCGCGCCCGGTCCGGTTCGACGGGACGATCGGCCCGAAGCCCTCCCAGCGATCGGCGGATCGGGCGCTCCCCCCGTGAGTGTTCCACAGGTTTCCACTTTCGTGGAGCACCCCGGTCGCCTGTCGCCGAAGTATTCCATGTAACATACTTTTAAAAAAGCACTTATAAGCCTCAAGCTTCAGGGGCGCCTGGGGGGCGATTCTGCAAGTGGAACATTGCGTGTTCGCGGGGTAATGATATGATCGGCGATAGCGTGGACTCAGCGCTCGAAAGTGTGCGAACGAACGGGGCAGTAGCCGGCAGCCAGTAGGCCGTCAGGAACCGGCTACCGACTACCGACTCCTGATGCGACAAGAAAAGGGGCGCAGCGCTCCTCAGCGCCCAGGGGGTCCGGCTGTGGCTGTCCCTGTCGACGCCTGGGTGCGCTCCGTCCAGAGGAACCGGGATCTGAGATCTCAAAGAAGAACAACCTTGACAGATCGTCGATACTCATAGAAGGGCCCCTGTCGGGGATGGCCCTGAGACGCACGGGCAAGATGCCCGTGCCACCAAGAACGGGCCTTTTCAACAGCCCCACTGCCCCCTTTTCTCACTGGCTTGCGGGGGGGAAGACGGTATAATGAAGGCACCCTGCCCCAAGGCGCCGCCAGTGCGGCCCGGGCGGCAAAGGAGCACGTGATGCGACACCATACCGCGATGTACCTGTACCTGTTCACCGCGGCCGTCCTGCTGGCCGTCCCGTGCGGTGCAGCCGGTGCCGAGGCGCTGCCGGAGAACCTGGCCCCCAAGGCCAAAGTCTCGGCCAGCAGCGAGTTCGACCGCAACTACCGGGCGGCCAACGCCATCAGCGGGGTCATCCCCTCGGCGTTTCAGCAGGACGGGGACTGGGCGGTCAAGGGCACCCAGCACGGGCACTTCACGCTCCAGTGGGCCAAACCCGTCACCGTGGCCCAGATCGTCTACTGGTGCCGCGCGACCAGCCCGATCCTCGAGAACTTCAAGGACTACGAGGTCTACCTGAACGGCGCGAAGGCCCCGGCCGTGCGCGGCAAGCTGGCCCACCGCCGCGGGCCGCAGATGATCAACATCCCCAGGCAGAAGGTCACGACGATCCGCATCACGTTCCTCTCAGCGCACCCGAACTCGCCGAACCCGGGCGCGTCGGAGATCGCGGTGTTCGCGTCGCCGGTCACGGCCAAGCAGTTGGCGGCGATGCGGGTAGCCCCGCGGGAGAAGACCCCCGCCGCCCAGGCGCTGCGCAAGGAGCTGCTGGACGGGAAGTTCGGGTTCACCGACCTCCTGCTGGTCAAGCGAAAGCCCCTGAACATCTCGCACGTGTACGTCTATCACGTCGAAGGCTTCCAGCCCGGGGGCGGGCTGTACGTCTACTCGACCGACAGCGGCCAGATGACGTGCATCTTCGACGCCGGCAAGGGCATGATCACCACGGCCGACCTGTCCTACGACGGCAAGGAGGTGGTCTTCGCCTGGAAGCGCGGGGGGCTGGTGCGGTCGAACCCGGTCAGGCACATCGAGGACATCTCGCGATACAAGGACGAGAAGCACAACTACCAGGTCTTCCGGATCAACATCGACGGCAGCGGGCTGACGCAGTTGACCACCGGCTCACACAACAACCTGGACCCGTGCTGGCTTCCGGACGGGGGCATCGCGTTCATCTCCGACCGCAAGCCGGCGTATGCCTACTGCTACGTGGTGACCTCGCCCGTGCTGTACCGGATGGAGCGTGACGGCTCGCAGCAGATCCGCCTGTCGGCGAATTACCTGATGGACTTCACGCCGTCGGTGCTGAATGACGGCCGGATCATCTACACGCGGTGGGAGTACGTGGACCGGGCGGCGTGCCCCATCCAGAGCCTCTGGGCGATCAAGCCGGACGGCACCGGGCTCAGCGGGTACTACGGCAACCGGGTGATCTCCCCGGGCACCTTCATGGACGCCCAGCCGATCCCCGGCACGCGGAACCAGGTCATCGCGGTGGCGACGAACCACAACGGCTCGTGCCGCGGGGGCATCGTGGCCATCGACCCGTCCAAGGGCGCCAACGCCCCGGAGGCCGTCCGAAACCTCACGCCCGAAATCAACATCTACGCCCATCGCGTAGGCGGCGGCCCGTGGGGCAACGGCATGCTCGACTGCCGCGTCAGGGGCCAGTACGAAAAGCCCTTCGCCCTGAGCCGCAACCGGTTCCTCGTCTCCAAGGGCGGCACCATCCAACTGCGCGACTTCGACGCCAACGCCATCTCGCTGGTCCATCCGGCCGACGGCATGGGGTTCTACAACCCGCAGCCGGTCTGCAAGACGCAGCGCCCGGCGCTGCTGGCCAGGTCCGCCCGGGTCATGGCGGCCCTGCCCGAGGACGGCAGCGTCTCGGGCGCCTGGGCCACGCTGTTCATGCAGGACGTCTACATCGGCCTCGAGCCGGACGTCAAGCGCGGCCAGATCAAGCAGATCGCCGTCGTGCAGGAGGTCGAAAAGAGCACCCACACCCCGCAGAACAACCGGCGCCCGGGCGGGCGAGGCATGCGGAACATCGCCGTCTTCGGGTTCCAGTTCCCGCTGGTCTCCTGCGGGGCGACGTACGCGGCCAAGAAGGTCTGGGGCTTTGCCGACGTGCAGGAAGACGGCAGCGCCGCGTTCAAGGTGCCCTCGGAGGTGCCGATCTACTTCCTGGCCCTCGACAAAGAAGGCCGCGCCATCCAACGCATGCGATCCTTCACCCACCTGATGCCGGGCGAGGTCCAGGGCTGCATCGGCTGCCACGCCGACCGCAACTCGGTGGCCTCGGGCGCCACGAAGATCATCGCCGTCCGCGGCAAGGACAAGCCGCAGGAACTGGAAAAGCCCGCCTGGGGCGTCAAGGGCTTCAGCTACGCCGAGGTCGTCCAGCCCGTGTTCGACAAACACTGCATCACGTGCCACAACGAGCGCGAGCAGCCCAACAACGTCGACCTGACCGGCGACATGACGGACTTCTTCAACGTCTCGTACGACATTCTCGGCCGCACCGGCACGCAGGCCGAGCGGAACTGGATCCGCCACGGGAGCCCCTCGGGCGCGAAGTACGACAAGGTGCGCGGGATGAGCCCGTACGTGGAGTGGATCTGGACGATCAACGGCGCCGGGCACAACACGCTGGAGATCGCCCCGCGGCGCTATGGCAGTCCGGCCAGCAAACTCGCCGAGATCATCCGCTCGGGCCACCTCGACAAGAAGGGCAAGCCCCGCGTCAACGTGCCCGACGCCGACCGCCGACGCGTCTACCTCTGGATGGACCTGAACGTCCCCTACTACGGCACGTCGTCGTCCAACCACAAGGCCCGCCTCGGCAGCCGACGCATGATGCCGCTTAATCTCGAATCCACGCTTAATGACGTGGTGGCCCGGCGGTGCATGTCGTGTCACAAGCGCGGCATCCCGCGGAAGTTCTACACGCGGGTGATGAAGCCGGAGAACAACAGTTTCCTGCTGGCCCCGCTGGCCAAGGACGCCGGCGGCACGCAAAAGTGCGGCAAGGCGATCTTCGCCTCGAAGGACGACACGGACTACCAGAAGATCCTGCGGACGTTCGCCCCGATCCACGACCTGCTCAAGCGGCGTCCCCGCGCCGACATGAAAAACTACCGCCACATCTGCGACTAGCCGGGGACGGGTCTTCCATGTTTAGCGGGCGAGCAACGCTCACCGCTCGTCGTCCGAACGGCAAGCGGCGGGCGTTGCCCGCCCGCTAAACACCGCCGAAGACAGACGCGGCGCCGGTCCAAAAGAACCCCCGGACGACCACGCTTGTGGCCGTCCGGGGGTGTTGCTTGTCAATCGCTGCGTCTGCGTCGCGTCGGCTGCAATCAGCCCCTGCGCCTGCGGCGGACGTACCGGCCGGGCCCGGCCAGGCTGAACGCCGCCGCACAGACGCTCATTGAGCCACTCGGCGAAAACCTGTAAGCTGGACTCCGCTCGGCAGAGCCACGAGGCGGCAGGACGGGAACGCGAGCGCGGAGCAGTGCGGACGAGACATCAAATCGCGACGCTGTCCATCGTTTCGGCGCTGGCCGCGGCGTGCGCGGTCTTCGGCGCCGCGGCGGGGGCGGCACAGACCGCTCGCCAGGCCCTGTGCCGGCGATTGGCCGACCAGTACGGGCTCAAGGAGATCGTCTTTGCCGAACGGGCCCACCGCGGCCGCGGCAAGGTCAGCGACGGACACTGGTACGCGAACTTCGGCTACTACGCCCGGTATCCGCACAAGAAGGCCTACGCCACCGGCGGGGCGCTGCGAAAACTCGACCTGAGCACCGGAAAGACCACCGTCCTGATCCGGGACGACGGCGGAACGTTCCGCGACCCGGCCGTCCACTACGACGGCAAGACCATCCTCTTCAGCTACCGCAAGGGCGGCACGGGGCCGTTCGGCCTGTACGAGATCCAGTCCGACGGCAGCCACCTGCGGCAACTGACGTCCGGCATCTACGACGATATCGAGCCGTGCTGGCTGCCCAACGACGCGATCATGTTCGTCAGCGGGCGGGCCCGGCGCTACGTCAACTGCTGGGTCACGCAGGTGGGCACGCTGTACACGTGCGACCGCAACGGCAAGAACATCCGGCAGATCTCGGCGAACATCGAGCACGACAACACCCCCTGCGTGCTGCCCGACGGGCGGGTGGTCTTTCAGCGGTGGGAGTACATCGACCGCAGCCAGGTCCACTACCACCATCTCTGGAGCGTCAACCCGGACGGCACGGGGCAGATGGTCTACTTCGGCAACATGCGCCCCGGCGGGGTCTTCATCGACCCGCAGCCGATTCCCGGCTCGGACCGGATTGTCTTCATTCACTCTCCGGGCCACGGCCGAAACGAGCACGCGGGCACGGTCTGCACGGTGACCGACCGCAACGGGCCGGACGATCCTCGCGGGATCCGCCCGGTCCACAAGAGCCGGAACATGCGCGACCCGTGGGCGCTGTCCGAGAGGGACGTCCTGGCCGCGACGGGCAGGAGCCTGGTGCACCTGTCCGCCTCGGGACAGATGACAACGCTCTACACCCACAGCGGCCTCGATCTGAACGAGCCGCGACCGCTGATGCCGCGCAAGCGCGAACGCATCATCCCCGGCCGCATCGACCTGGCCAGGACCACCGGGACGCTCATCCTGACCGACGTGACGGTCGGGCGGAACATGGGCGGCGTCAAGCCGGGACAGATCCGCAAGCTGCTGATCCTCGAATCGCTGCCCAAGCCGATCAACTACACCGGCTCCATGGAGCCGATGAGCTACGGCGGGACGTTCACGCTGGAGCGGATTCTCGGCACGGTGCCCGTCGAGGAAGACGGGTCGGCCCATTTCGACGTGCCGGCCAACAGGGCGCTCATCCTGATCGCGCTCGATCGCCGGGGCAGGGCCGTCAAACGCATGCAGAGCTTCCTGTCCGTCATGCCCGGCGAGGTCACCAGTTGCATCGGCTGCCACGAGGACAGGCTGACGGCGCCCGACCGCATCAAGGCGGGCAAGCTCCGCGCGATGAAACGCCCGCCCAGCGCGATCCGCCCCGTGGAGGGCATCCCGCAGGTCTTCGACTACCCGCGCGACATCCAGCCGATCCTCGACAGGCACTGCGTCACGTGCCACAACCCCAAGAAGCGCGACGGCCGAGTAATCCTGACCGGCGACCACGGCCCGGTCTACTCGCACAGCTACTACACGCTCAGCGCCACGTACCAGTTCTCCGACGGGCGAAACCTGCCCAGGAGCAACTACCCGCCCTACGCCCTGGGCGACGCGGCAAGCCCGATCATGACGATGCTCCGCGGGGAACACCACAAGGTTCGGCTCAGCGACCGCGAGGTCGAGATGATCCGGCACTGGATCCACTGCGGCGCGCCGTACCTGGGCACGTACGCGGCCCTGATCCAGGGCATGATCGGCAGCACGGGCTACGAGGCGTCGCACTTCACGGCGATCGACACGCGCATCCTCAAGAGCGAGAAGGTCCGGCGCGCTTCGGAAGTCATCAAGCGCCGCTGTGGCACGTGCCACGTGGGCGTACGCAATGTTCCGAAGCATCCGGCCGACTGGGGACAGGGCACCAGGCTGATCCAGCCGCAGCGCGCGTGGAAGATCAAGCAGAGAGACAACCGCGCGGTCTGGCGGTTCCAGCAGCACATTCTCTACAACCTGACCCGCCCGGAGCAGTCCGTCCAGCTCCTGGCGCCTCTTGCGAAGAAAGCCGGCGGGTACGGGGCCTGCCGCCAGGTCGTCCCGGCAAAGCGGGGCGCGCCCAAGGTCACCGACAAGGTAGCCGTCGTGTTCGAGTCCAAAGACGACCCGGACTACCAGGTGCTGCTGGCGGCCATCCGCGACGCCAAGGCCCTGCACGATTCGGATCCGCGCTGGGACACGCCAGGCTGGAAGGCGCCGCCGGAGTACATCCGGGAGATGAAGCGGCACGGGATCCTCCCGGAGACGTTCGACCGCGAGAAAGACCGGCTCGATCCCCACGAAATCGACCGGCGCTACTGGCACGCCGTCACCGGCCACCATCTGCCCGGCAAGGGCCCGACACTCCACCCGAACCCGACCATCCGGGCCATGTGCCTGCGGGGAACGCTGACATCCGACGGCCTGCCGCCCACGCTGGACGCCGCCAGCCTGACCACCGGCAAGCCGGTCTCCTGCTCGATCGCCCTGCCGCAGCACCCGGCGCACCTGGCCAATGACGGCTGTGCCCAGGACACCAGCCGCTACTGGGGGATGGACGTTCGCGGCGGCGTCCCCGCCTGGTGGCAGGTGGACCTCGAGAAGCCCACCGACGTCGGCCGCGTCGTGGTCGTCGCATATTACGGCGACAGGCGTCATTACGGCTTCACCGTCGAGACGTCGCTGGACGGCAAGACGTGGCGCCTGGCCGCCGATAGGCGCAAGAACAACGCCCCGTCCACCGCCAAGGGCTACACCTGCACCTTCAAGCCGACCAGAACGAGGTACATCAGGGTCACCCAGACGAGCAACTCGGCCAACACCGGCCGACACCTGGTGGAAGTGATGGCGTTCGAGAAGTAGGTTGGACCTTAGCTTTTCCCCCGGGACGTGATGTACTCCCTGATGTTCGCCGCTTCTTCCTTGGCCCACTCGAGGCGCTTCCGGTGGACCCTCATGTACGTGGCCTTGTCTTCGGGGGTCATGCCTTCGGTCCAGTCGCCGGAATGCGGCAGGGCCAAGTCGATCCAGCAGGCGATCTTGTCCATCTCCTCCCGGGTCATCCTGACCTTCTCGTGGCCCTTGCTCAACAGGGCGATCAGCGGGCTGCGCGACGAGCCGTGCGAGTACGGCGGGATCATCACCGGCACGGACCATCGGCCGATCCAGTTGAGGTACTTGGAGGTCTCCGCGATGACGCCGAGCCGCTGCTGCGTATCGTTGGCCGGCCCGCGCGGGCGGTCCTTCGATATCAGCTCGTGGTACGAGCGGTTCCAGAACTTGCGGGCCGCGCCGTCCCAGACGCCCTCCGCCGTCAGGTTCGGCGGATCGGTCTTGCCGCCCTTGTGACACCTGACGCACTTGGCGTCGAAGATCGGCTGGATCATCTTGGGAAAGCTGAAGCCCTTGCCCGTGATGTCATAGAAGGGTTCGAGCGGCCTGACGCCGTCCTTCATGGCCAGGATCGTCGCCTTGGCGGGCACGGCCTCGTCCTTGTCCTCGTGGCAGCCTATGCAGGCGAAGACCTCCCCGGGCATCAGCGTGGACCACGACCGCATGGTCTGCACGACGTGCCCGCTGGCGTCGATGGCCTGGAAGTAAACCGGCGTCCGGGCGGGCACCTCGAAGGCCGCCGAACCGTCCTCGTACACCGGCGCCTCGCCCAGGACGATCTTCACGTCCCACGCGGCCAGGTCGCTTATCGTCGACGGGCCGTGCTTGCGCCCGATGTCCGTGGCCATGTAGTCCAGCGCCACCACCCGCACCTTCTTGACCGTGCCCCGGGCGATGCCCTTCAGGCCGGGTCCGTGATAGATGTCCTGAATGGTGAACGCCCCGGTGTTTTTTCGCCAGTCGATCGGGTAGGTGGGCTGCGGGGGCACGGGCCGGGCCGCCAGGGGGATCGGCTGGTTGCACGAGATCGCCGGGTCCGAGGCCAGCAGCACCCGCCGGGCGTCCTTGGTCATGAAGTAGATCCCGAACCGCCGCTGCCCGTGCGGCCGGAACGTGACCAGGTAGTGGTCCTCGTCCAGCGGGTAGGGATACTGCCACTGGTCGCCGCGCTGCCCGTACCGGTCGATCTTGATGAGGCCTTTGAGCGTCTTGACCGGGGCCACGAGCGTGACCCCGCTGGTTTCCTGGCGGCCCCTGGACGGGTCGATGATCGCCAGCTTGCCCTGCTGGCGTGTGTGGTGCCCGGACAGGACGGCCAGGACCTTCCCCGTGCCGGGAATCCCCCGGGCGTGGAGAATGGTCGTGGGGAAGTAGGAGTTGTTTCCGTAGAACTCGGTCTGCTGGGCGCCGTTGGGGTACATTCTGAACAGCGGCTGGGGGTAGATCTGCCCGCGGTCGTTGTACTCCCACCGCGTGTAGATCACCAGCCCGCTGGTCGGGTGCACCTGCGGGTAGTTGGTGTGCACCTGGTCGAACCCGATCCGGCGCATGTGCCTGCCGTCGCCGTTCATCAGGAACATGTTCGACACGCTCACATGCCAGCAGTCCACGTTCTGGAAGCACCGCGTGGAGCTGAACATGATCTCGCCGTTGGGCAGGTAGACTCCCTCGTAGTCGGCCACGCCCAGGCCGAACGTCAACTGGCGCACCTTCCGCGCCGCGACGTCCATCTCGTAGAGGTGGTAGTCGTCACCCCGAGCGGACTTCTTCCACGCGAACAGCACGCGCCTGCCGTCGTACGAGACGTCCGGGTCGCGGAAGACCCCGTCGTCATCGTGCAGGAGCGTCGTTTCCTTGACGACGTCGTCGTCGCCGATTTCCAGCAGGCACAGGCTGGACCCGCCCCGGAAGTTGAACTCCTTGACCCGCCCGCCGGGATTCAGCGTGTCCTCGTTGCTGACGGCGTCCGTGTAGGCGTAGTGCGAGCCCCCCATGTCGAAGTGCTTCGTGAAGATGATGCGCCGGATCTTGGCCCTGAACGGCGCCAGCAGCTTCCGGGCCTCGGGCGGGAGTTTCCTCGGCGCGGCGGGTTTGGGCGCCGTCTTGGGTACGGTCAGCCCCTCGGTCGTGTCGGAGACGAACAGGCCGTCCAGGTTGACGTTGCCCCGGTCCTTCAACGAACGGATCTCGAGCGTGTGTCGCCCGGCCGGCATGGCCGGCAGCTTAGCCCGCGCCAGCCGCCACCCGGAGGCCTTGAAGCCCCAGTCGCCGGTGGACGGCAGCGCCAGGCGGACGGCCTTGCCGCCGCAGGCGATCTCGACGAGCGCCTCGCCTCGAAACGCCCGGGCGTACTTCAGCGTCACGTAGGTCCTGGGGGTCTTTCGAGGCAGCGTCAGCGTGTAGCGAAGGACGTGCCCCTTGCGGGCGCCCCAGTTGTTGTCGACGATCTCGCCGCCCGAAGCGCCGCCCATCCGGTAGCTCCTGGCGGTCGAGCCGGTCTGCGAAGCGTAGCTCTCGGCCTCGATCCACAGCTTCACCGCCTCGGCGCCGAGCCCCGGCGACCCGAGTGCAAGCACGGCGGCCAGAAGAGCCAAGATCGTCGTCTTCATGACGGTTAGCTTAACATGAAAGGCGCCCGATAGTGGTCAGGGAAATGACGTCTGTCGGTTCCTGTCCAAGGAATGCCCAGGATGTCCGGTGTTTAGCGGGCGAGCAACGCTCGCCGCTCGTCGGTCGAACAGAACCCGGTGAGCGTTGCTCATCCGCCAAACACCCGTTCCGTGAACGCCGGCACGTGCCGATCAGCGGACCGTCTCGCGCCGCGGCGTCGACGCTTTGACCTGGCGCGCGGATCGCATAGAATCATCGTTCGGGTGCCAACATCGAGCGTGGAGAAACACTTATGAAACGGGACGCGTGGCTTGCCGCCCTGGGGGTGTGGCTGACATTGGCCATGGGGGCCTGCGCAGAGGCCAAGCCGAACGCCGCGACGACGGTGACGTTCACCCCCTGGCGGGCCGGAAAACGCAGGGGCCGTTGAGCCCGATTGGGATCGGCGGGTCACGGGCTTTGACCTGGCGGCCGGATCGCGTAGAATCGCCGTTCGGGCTACTCCTCGAGCATGGAGAAACACACTCATGAGGCGAACAGGGACATGCGTTGCCGTGATCTGCTGCCTGGCCGGGGCGGCCGGCGGGCTGACCATCGAAGCACCCCAGGCGCAGATCAAGACCGTCGGACGGGAACAGGACGGCGTGTGGAACCTCTACTCCACGGGCGAGGTCGGGGAGTACCTGGATTTCGCCGCCGCGGGCAAGTACACGGTGACGGTCACGGCCCACGGGTCGCCGGCCGGGGGCGTCTGGCCGAGAATGGCGCTTCGGCTGAACGGGGCGGTGGTCCACACCCTCCGCGTCGTCGGCGCCAAGCCGCGGGCCTACACGTTCGTCGTCACGTGTGCCAAGGGTCCGGCCAAGGTCGTCGTCTCGTTCGACAACGACGCGGTGATCGGCCGGGAGGACCGCAACCTCTACCTGGCCCGGATCGAGATCACCCCGCCCGAGGGCGCCGCCGAGCCCAGACGCGTGCCGAAGGACCGCGCCCTGGCCCGCGAGCGCGGTTTGGCGGCCAAGGCCGAACGCGACACCCTGGCTCAGGCCGACGCCGACATCGAGAAACACCGCAAGTGCGACGCCGCCGTTCGCGTCCTGGACACCGCCGGCAAGCCGGTCTCCGGCGCGGCGGTCACGCTGGAGCACATCCGGCACGACTTCCTGTTCGGCTGCAACATTTACATGTTCGACCGGTTCCGTACCGCGGCCGAAAACGCCGAGTACAAGCGCCGGTTCCGCGAGCTGTTCAACGCGGCGACCACGGGGTTCTACTGGGCCTCCTACGAGCCGGTCCGGGGCAAGCCGAAGTACGCCTACACCGACGCGGTGGTCGCGTGGGCCCGCAGGCATCACATCCGCCTGAAGGGCCACCCGCTGCTGTGGGACCACCGCGCGGGCAAGCCCGCCTGGGCCGGGCGAAAGCAGCCGCCACCCGACGTCCAGAAGCAGCGCGTCGTCGACGTCATGCAGAGGTACTCCGGGAAGATCGCGTTCTGGGAGGTCGTCAACGAGCCGGCCCACCTGCCCCGGCTCACGATCGACGCCCCCTACCGCTGGGCCCGCCAGGTGGACCCCAAGGCCTACCTCATCCTCAACGACTACTACGTGATGGCCAACGGCTACCCGCCCTTCTTCACGCTGCTGAAGAAAGCCATCGCCGACGGCGTGCCGTTCGACGGCATCGGCATCCAGGCCCACGAGCCGAGAACCATGCGGTTCCCCCTGGACAGGTGCAAGCGGATCCTGGACCACTACGCGACGCTCGGCAAGGAACTGCACATCACCGAGTTCACCCCGACCAGCGGCGGGGCGAAGATCACCGGGTCGCACGTCGGCGGCGTCTGGGACGAGGACGCCCAGGCCGACTACGCACAGAAGTTCTTCCGCCTCTGCTTCGCGCACAAGGACGTGGTCGCCCTGACGTGGTGGGACCTGTGCGAGCGCGGCGCGTGGCTCAAGGGCGGCGGGCTGCTTCGAAAGGACCTGGAGCCCAAGAAGGTCTACACCGTCCTGAAGAAGCTCATTCACGACCAGTGGTCCACGAACCGCACGGGCAGGACCGACGCCGCGGGGCGCCTAACCTTCCGCGGGTTCTGCGGAACCTACACGCTTGCCGTCACCGCAGGCGGCAAGACCGCCAGGAGCGAGTTCCACCTCGGCAAGAAAGGCCCCTCAACGATCACGATCACGCTGGAGTGACAGCCCCCCAAGTGCGGGGATACCAATCCCAAAGCCCAGGGATCCAAATCCCCGCGGCCGTCCTGGCGACTCAGTCGAAGTCCTCTGAAATCCCGCCCTTGGGCGTGACGATCAGCGGCGTGCCCTCGTCCTCAAGCGTCTCAACCGTTCCCGCCGGCCTCCCGGTTCTCGCAAGGACGCCCGTCAGGTATCCGATTGTTGCAGCCACTGTATGGCCTTCTTCTCATCGTCAAACACCTGGACCGTGGCCCCTCGATTGCTGGCTGCAACTTCAAACAGTCGTTCCTTCGTCGTGTCCGTCCTGATTATCGCCAGCTTGATTCCGGCAAACGGCCCGCTGGTGAGTCTCCTGGCCGTGAAGAAGCCAACCACGTCATTGGGCGGCACCCTCAGATCACGTTCATCGCAAAGGATATGGCTTATCCCATGCTCTTGTCGGATAGCTCCCAGTTCGGCTATGGCACTGTCGATCTCGGCTTGGCTCAGCGTGTCCGAAAGGTCGCAGCGTACATACCCCTCTTCGGTGTTCACGCTGAGCCTGTAAGGCATTATCCATCTCCCCTGCGCAACAATGTCCATTGAGCATGTTGCATGATAAGTGCGATCGCCAGCAAGGTGATTCGGGCTTCAAGGCTTCCGATGGCAGCCGTTTACGGTAATCCAGACACGATAACCCATGCGCGAAGAAGCGCAGCACGGTCCGGTCACCCTGATTCGGGTACGCGAGTATTCTACACAACTCGGCGGCCGAAAACACCCTTATTCTCAAGAAGTTGTGGCAAGTTGCGGATGGAGGTCAACTCCAGGAAGCCCGCAAGAGGCACCCGATTCGGGCTCCGCTTGTGGGGGACACCCGACAGACAGCCCCCAAGCCCAGGGATCCCAATCCCTGGGATCGCTTCGGCTCGTGTCAGGACGTCTCGTCGCCCGCGGTCAGCCAGCGCAGGATGGCGTCCGGCCCTGTCTGGCGCCGCTCGATACGGATTCGCCCGGCGGCCCCGGCGGCGCGGCAGGCGGCGCCGAGGGGCTTCGTGTCGAACGACTTGGCGACGTTGTGCAGCAGGATCGGGCGCGGCGCGGCCAAGGCGGCCGCCGTCCACGGGCCGCCCGCCTTCAGGATCAGAGGCGTGAACAGGTCGCCCGTCCAGCGCGGGTCCTCGTCGCCGGCGAGCTGCGCCAGGTCGGCCACTACGCGCGTGCCGGCCGGCGTCATCGGCGCCGCCAGCAGGCACCACGCCCCGGCCTTGCCGACACCGACCAGGCCCAGGGACCCGGTGTCGTCTCGGCCGGCGAGGTACGCCGAGGCCGTCAGGATGTCCTGGATGCGCTGGACCAGTTCCGTGCGGTTGTACGTGGCGAAGAACCGCCCGGTCTTCTTCTGCTTGGTTCGGGCAAACGGGGAGTGGAACTCCCCGGTCAGGTAGACATCGACCCCCAGCACGCGCCACCCCCCGCCCAGCAGCGCCGCCAGGAGCGGTCCGGGCGTGCCCGCGGCGGCGGCGATCAGGTCGCCCTTGCCGCCGCCGCAGACCACCACGCACGCCGGGGCCTTACCCGAGGTGTCCCTGGCCGAGTACAGCAGGGCCGGCACGCGGTCGGCGGCGCCCTTCCGGCCGAGGATGAGGCGCGTCACGCGCGTCCGGCCGACGATCGCCTTGCCGAGTTCCTCGACGGTCAGTGCGTCGGCCTTCGGCGCCGAGGCCAGGACCGCGTGACGGTAGACCTCCCCAAGCGTCTCGTCGAACCGCTTGCGGTCGGCCGGCTTTTTCGGCAGCAGTTCGGCTCTCTGCCGCCGGCACTGGGCGATGACGTCGGTCTTGAGCGTCTTGGGCGTGCGGGCATCGGCGGGCAGCTCGCGCCCCTGCCAGACCAGCAGGTCCTCGCGCTTGTCGGGGGTGTACTTCGGCTCGGCGATCTTCTCCGTGCCGCCTTTCGTCCGGGCGCGGGGCGGGTGCTGAAGCCAGCGGTCGAAGAAGTTGTACACGCCCTCGCGGTGCGTCCTGTTGTAGCCGTGCGGCGAGGTGACGTGCACGTTGGCCACCCGGTCGGCCTGGCCGTACAGGGCGTAGACGCCCCGGATGGAGGGGTACTCGACCTTGGGCGTCTCCCTGGTCCAGTCGCCGGTGGCCGATGGGATGATCATCGGCCGCGGCGCCATCAGGGCGCCGATCTCGATGTTGTTGGTCTCGATGCGCAGGAGCGGGGCGTTTTCGCATTCGCACCCGCCCTGCATGATCCCGCTGATCATGCAGACCGGGGCCGAGACGGTCACGCGCGGCTCGATGCCCATGACCATGAAGGTCTGCGTGCCGCCCCCGCTGCACCCGGTCAGGCCGATCCGCTTGGGGTCCACGTCGTCCAGCGACTGGAGGAAGTCGATCGCGCGGATCGTGTTCCAGCTCTGCAGGTGCATCATGCTCAGGCCCCACAGCTCGTTGTGCGCCGAGGTGAACACGCCGCGGTGCTTGCCGACCTGTTTCGCCGAATCGTTGTAGCCGACCATGTCGTAGGCGAACACGACGTACCCGAGGCGCGCCAGGGTGATGCACCTGGCCGGGACGCTTCCCCTGGGCGGCTGGTGCCCGAAGCGCCCCCTGGACCAGTGCCCGTGCGGGCTGGCCACCCCGGGAAACGGGCCCTTGCGCCCGCGCGGGCGGTACAGGTTCCCGCAGACGTAGAACCCCGGGCGAGATTCGATGAAGGCTTTCTCGATCGTGTACCCGTCGCGCTCGAGCTTTCCGAAGACGCGAGGCTTGAGGGGCGTTCTCGGCGGGGCGGGCAGCAGGCCCGAACTCACCCGGATGTGACGCCGAAGCCAGTCGGCCCGTGCTTCCCAGGCCCGGCGCGTGGGGTAGCTCGGCATGGTGAAGCG
>Ga0180431_10002754_pt1 | contig 23180 bp, 19 predicted proteins | sample SS_ome_11_FD_132459 | JGI IMG/M metagenome (GOLD analysis project Ga0180431, IMG submission 132459) | Hypersaline lake sediment archaeal communities from the Salton Sea, California, USA - SS_1_MS_1 metaG | ecosystem: Environmental > Aquatic > Non-marine Saline and Alkaline > Hypersaline >...
CTGAGCGGATCAGGGTGGAGGACTGCGTCTTCCATGGCAACACGGCTGCTGCCGGCGGCGGCGCGATGCTCGAAGCGTTCACCCAGAGGGACTACTGGGACTACTGGCCGTGGGTCTTCGTCGATTGCACCTTCGTTCACAACACCGCGCAGGCCGGAGCCGGGCTTCATAGAAGTGGATGGATCACCAACACCTGTTTCAATTCGATCGTGGCGTTCAATGGACCGGGTGAGGGGTTCTGGTCCGATGCGATCGCATACCACGATACGGTCGCGCTCTACACGGACATCTACGGTAATGCAGGCGGTGACTGGACAGGCAATATCGAGCTCCTCTCTACCGCGCCCGGCAACATGCACGCGGACCCGCAGTTCTGCGACGGCGCGTTGTACGCTCTTGAGGGGTGCTCGCCGTGCATCGGTGCCGCCTATCCCGATGGCGATCTCGGCGCTCGGGGAGTCGGCTGCCCCTGTGGCGATCCGACGGACGCCGACCACAGCGCAGCCCGACTGCGAATCCTGGGTGTGACGAGTCCTGTAGACGAGCATGCGCGGATCCTCTTCTCGCGTTCCGGCCCGCCTGCTGACATCGACCTTGTCATCTACAACATCAAGGGACAGGTCGTTGACAGGCTACGCCTGGCGTCGAGCCGCTCCGGCGCCGATGAACTGACGTGGGACTGCACGGACGAGCGCGGGCACAGCGTCTCGTCCGGGGTCTATCTGTTCCGGCTGACTGATGGAAGGGATGTCGTTGTTGGACGCCTGGCAATCGTCAGGTAGGAGGAGACATGGCACGCACATGGTTTACCGGACTCACCCTCCTCATGGTTATCGTACTCTTCGTCGCATCCTCCGCGGGAGTGTCCGCATCTGAGACGGGTTGTGTTCCCGCGCGGGAGACCGTGCCGCATCCAGCGCTCCGGAGGGACGGGGACGTCCCGCTCCGCACACGCGCCGTCGCTGACACGCTCTGGATCTTCGACGCCGACTTCGAGAACCTCGTCGGCGACAACGCCGGATGGACATCGCTCGACCTCTCCGGGACGCAGGGCCAGGAGAACCACTGGCACAAGGACACCATCCGCATCCGCAACTTCACGCACCTGGGCGACTCGACCTGGTGGTGCGGGAAGTACGACGACTGCTGGGTTCAGCCGCGTGGGTACGGGAACGACTGGGTGCAGTTCCTTAGCCGGGCGTTTCCACTGTCTGATTGGAGCGAAGCGGGTGACGTTGTGACGCTCGAGTGGGACCAGCGCTTCGCGATGGAGAGCGAATACGACTACGGATATGTCGAGGTATCGCTGGATCAGGGCGCTTCCTGGATCCTGCTGGCCTCCTATGAGAACGTCGGGTTCGCCGGGACACCGGGGCGTCCCTCGGACTGGGATGATCCTAACAACGGGCACCCGATGCTGGATCTCTCGGACTGCTCTGGCAGTGACATCCACCTGCGGTTCCGTTTCGAGTCGGACGCGTCCTACTCATCACAGGACACAGGCGACACGTATCTCCATCCCGTCCAGGACGGGGCCTGGCAGCTCGACAACATCGAGTGGAAGGTCAACGGCGTCACCGTGTGGCTCGACGACTGTGAAGCCCCGGGCGACAACGGCTGGGTGCACGAGGACATCCCGACGACCGGACAGACGGGCGTCGTTTACGAGCGGACCTGGATGCCGAAGACGATGCTCGAGGGATGCGCCTGGCGGCCGCTCGGGTGGTGGATGGCTGCCGTCGACCCGGTCAGCGGTAGAATGGTCGATGGCCAGTGCAGCCGGCTGCTCTCGCCACCCATCGATACGGAGGGGCTGGATCTCATCATCGCCCAGTGGGACTGTTGGCTCGGGCTGCCCGGGGATGCGCACGACCAGGTGGAGGTGCTCATCACGACGAGCGACGCCGCCGAGTGTGTCTACTCCGACAATCCCGTGAACGAGGCGGTCACCGTCTGGGGAGCCTACTCCGGTTCCATCGGGCCGGGCTGGTCCACCACCGATTGGGACAATGGAGACGACCGCTGGCTCGGCATCATGGTCGAGGCTCGGAACGAGTTACCGGCGCCATTTCCTGAGGCCCATGAGAGCGGGTTTCTCATCGACCGCGTGCGTGTCGGCACACCCGTCGATCTCACGGCGACTGATTGGGACTACAGTCCATGGGATGCGTTCTACGACACGTTCGATGCCGCTGAAGCTGCGGCGCACGTCGCTCCCATCGTCATCTTCGACGATGACGGCATCGCTGGGGCGTGGGTCGTTGCATCGAGCGACGGCGGGGCGACGTGGGAATCCTGCACGCTCTCGCCCGTGGGCGGGGATGCGTGGGAGGTGCACATGCCGGCGGGGGTGATCGCGCCCGGGACCGAGATCATCTACTACTTCGAGGCGCTCGACGGCGCGGGGAACACGTCGATGCATCCGCGCAGCGCACCGGACGTGCACTACGAGTTCTCCATTCTTCCGATCCACGGGAGCGTGTCGACGCCTGGCATCCTCCTCGTGGACAAGAGTGGCGGCTACGTCCCTGGCGAGAACACGCAGTTTGCGCATCCGAGCGAGTTCTATTTCCGCGAGGCACTCGACGTGCTCGGGTACGAGTACGATGTGTTCGACGTGCGGGTTCCGGGGAGTTCGTCGCAGACGCACATGGCCGGTCCGGACACGTCCGGCATGAAGTGCTACGACACACAGATCTGGTTCACCGGCGACAGCCAGTCGGAGTTGGTGGGGACACATGACCAGGCGTATCTCATCGCGTGGCTCGGCCAGGCGTTCGGAGGCGCGGAGCGGAACCTCCTGCTCACCGGCAACCGGATTGGCGAGTGCCTGATGGCGGCCGGCGGCGAGACGCTGGACTTCTATTCCGAGTGGCTCGCCAGCGACTTCATCATCAACACGCGGATCGACACGATGCCCGGACTCCGGGACCACCCCGGCGGGTATGACTTCCTGACATTCGATGACGGGCTCACGCACCTCTTCGACGACGGGTGACGCATGGTAAACGGCTTTGATGTCGTGCGCCCCGTGTCGGGCGTCTCAGGAGCGGAGCTGGTCGCTGAGACCGTGAACGCGTACACGGGCATCGCCCGCGAAGCGGGCGTGGCCTACACGCATCAGACGATGGGATATCAGACCGTGAACCTCGGGTTCGGAATCGAGTTCATCCTGAACGATTGCGGTCCGGGTGGATGGTACGCTTCCGGTCTGCCGGACCGCGCGAACCTCATCGGGAACATCATGGAGTACTTCGGCAAAACGGCGACGCTTCCGGGGACGGAGGTCGAGCAGAACGGTGAGCTCGTCACACGACTGCACCGACCGCATCCGAATCCGTTCAATCCTGTGACGACGTTGGGCTACACGGTCGCGGCGCCGGCGCACGTGACGCTTCGGGTCTACGATGTGAACGGTCGTGTCGTGCGGACGCTCATCGACGCCGAGCACGAACCGGGCGCGCACGCGGTGCAGTGGGATGGCAGGACAGACCAGAACACCCCGGCTGCAAGCGGGGTCTACTTCGTGAGAATGGGATCCGGTGGCAGGAAGGCTTCCCACAAGGAGGTGCGGAAACTGGTACTTCTGAAGTAGGGCCGACCGCGGCTGGAGGAGTCTGAGGGCCGCGATCGGTGGGGGAACAGGTTGGCACAGGCAGCATTCCTGACTTACGATGGAGGGGGCGTTTGGGCGCCCCCTTCTCGTTTTGGGTAGCACACCGCCGCCGCGACGGAGAGACCATGACCGAACTCGAACGCTGGATCCGCGAGACGCTCAAGCCCGAGCGGATGACGACGGCCGAACTCGCGTACGACCACATGGAATCGCAGTCGGGTGAGTGCCTCGCCGTCATCTACCAGCCGCTCGATCATACGAAGCGCTCGCACTGGCACGATACCGCGCTCATCGGTGCGTTCGCGCACGCGATGGGGGAGGCGAGGACCGTGCTCGACGTTGGCCCCGGCGACGGGTGGCCGTCACTCCGCGTGGCCGATCGGTTCGAGCGGGTCGTCGGTATCGATCCGTCACCGAAGCGCGTCGAGGTTCAACGCGAGAACGCGCGGCGGCTTGGCATCACGAACGTCGAGTTCCTCGTGATGGATGCCGAACAGATGACCTTCGTTGATAGTGAGTTCGACGGTGTCATGGCGGCATCCGCCATCGAGCAGTGCGATCACCCGGAACGCGCACTTGCGGAGGTGGCGCGCGTGCTGAGACCCGGCGGCCGCTTCGCGATGATCTTCGAGGACTACGACGGCTGTTTCGATGGCGACGACGGGGATGAGGAACTCTGGGTGCAGGGGGATGAAGGTGGCGGCGAGACGGGCTCGATCGTTATGTACCAGGTGCGGACGAGGGTTCCGGCGCACGAGACGAGGTATGGGGTCTTCGTTGATACCCGGGGACTCGAGAGTGCCGGCAGGGCGGCTCCGACCGTGGAGTTCTTCAAGAGGATCGCGCCGCATGTCCGCCGCGCGGGCGTCTACGAGCTCGACCATATGACGAGTCGCACAGTGGACCCGCTCCTCGAGAGATATGGGTTCGGAAGTATCCGACACCTGAACCACCGGCTCACGCCCGTCCTCGAGGTGTTCAACGAGATCCAGACGGCGGGGGCGCTCGATGACCATCGCGACACGTTCGTCGACGAGTGTCTCAAGCTTGGAGTACTCGCGGTCGAGGCAGCTGGAGAAGGTCCCGGCGACTTCGTCGTCGCGGATAGGCGTACCTAGACGCACAACACGCATCGTTGTGGAAGCAGGGACTGGAGAGTGCCATGCCGAATGAGAAGAGGAACGGCTACCCCGCGTCGCACGAGTTCTGGGAGCGTTGCATTCTCGAGACGATCGAGGGAGGCATCCCGGACAAGTGGAGCGAGTCGGTGTTCGACACGGGGAACGAGATTGCGCAGGCGTTCGTCGCTGGGCTCCCCGTGGGCGGCGATGTGCTCGATTTCGGATGCGGTCTCGGGCGAAACGCGCTGGCGCTGGCAAGGTGCGGGTTCCACACGCTCGTTGCCGACGTCGTCGGTGTCGCCGTGCGTTTCTGCGAAGAGCGAGCCGCCTCGGCGGGACTCGACGAGCTTCAGTCTGTAGCGTACGACGGACGTGAGCTTGAGCTTCCGAACAAGAGTGTTGATGGGATCCTGGCGTGGAGCTGTCTCGACCATGTCACACTGGCGCACGCGGAGGAACTGGCCGAGGAACTCGGCCGCGTCGCGCGTTCGGGTGCGCTGCTGCTGCTCTCGTTCGATGAGGACCGGAGCGACGACCCCGAGTCCGAGTGCCGGGTCCTCGAGGATGGTACGCACCAGTACTATGAGGGCCGGCGTGCGGGGATGCTGTTCCGGCCGTACTCCAACGTGGAGATCAAGGGACTCTTCGATAACGACTGGGAGCTGGTCCTCTGGGAGGGCGCGGATACCGCGGTCCCGAGGCGCGCCCTGTACCGGCGGAAGTAGCAGCTCCACGGCGGCGCTTCGCAGTGCCGGCGCTCGCGGCGGAGGGGAAGACAGGAGAACTCGGAAATCAATGCAACCGGTCGGGCATCGCCGCATCAGAACCACAGAAGGGCCAGATGAGTGTCTGTGGCTCTGCTGGGGGTTGGCTGCGGCGGCCGGCCCCCGGCGCTTATAATGAAGCGGGAGAGCTCATGCCGATCTACGAGTACATCTGCGAGAAGTGCGGCTCGGTGTTCGAGGAACTCGAGTCCGTCACGAACAGGGACAAGCCCCACGAGTGTCCCGGATGCGGCGAGAAGAAGGGGAGGCGCATCGTCTCGACCTTCTCCGCCAAGAGCGGCGGTCCGACCTTCACGGGCGGGTCGTGCGGACGCCGGGGATTCTCCTGAGGCTAGTCCCGTCGCCCCGTGCGGGCGACCGATAGCGCCATCCCCCTGGCGCCTGAAGCGAACACAATGACGGCCGGGTGCGAAAGCTCCCGGCCGTTTCCCTGCGCGGGGCTCCATTCAGGCGCGGGTCCCCACTCTGGCCATCACGTTCTGCGTATGGTATAATGTGCGTGTGGAATCCCTCACAGGCGTCCGGTGTCCGCCATCGGAACGAGAGGAGTCAGCCATGCGCATTGATATGACGGTTCGTGTTCTCCTCGTTATCCTCATTGTGACCGCAGCACCCTCAGCCGCGCTCGCGAATCCCGGGTGGTACGGGATCGTCTGGTACGACGACATGGAAGGCGATGTCAGTGAGTGGTCGACCGCAGACCTCACGGCATCTGTCTCCACCGAGTTCCACATTGACACATACCACGCGTTTGATGACCCGGAGCATGAGCAGGACCACTCGTGGTGGTGCGGACGTCTGGACGCGTCCTTCGCCGGCGGCGACGGCTACGGCAACTCCTGGGACCAGCGGCTTGAGCTTCCTCCCGTTCACCTTGGCAACTCGACGGTGGAGGAGATCAGTTGGGGTGTCATCAAGTCGCTTTATCGCGACGGCGCAGGCGAGAGTGGTCGGTCCTCCCGGGATTCGCGTCCGGAGGCCATGCCGGTTCTCACGTTCGTCTATCGGCACGACTCGGAGGTCGGATACGATCGCACGTACGTCGAGGCGGAGAGCCTCGGTGTCTGGCGGCCGCTGAATGACGGCTACGATGGTTCGAGCGGGGGATGGCAGGACATCGGGGCCTACGGCTTTGTGCTTACGGACTACGATGACCCGGCCAGTCTTCGGTTCCGGTTCATCTCCGATGGCTCCTACTCGGACGAAGACGGGCTGTATGTTTCAAGCGGCGGGGCGTTCCACGTCGACGACATCAGAATCTTCGACTTCTACGGCGGCGAGACGTACTTCCATGATGACGTCGAGGACGGCAGCCTCTGCCAGCCGATGGTGCCCGGCGCGGCCGGCGACTACTGGCATCTGATCGACCGCTCGTGTCCGGCTTTGAGCGACCCGCACTGCTGGTGGTGTGGGGATGACGCAGACACCAGTCTTGTTCCGCCGAATCTCCGGAACGCGCTCTACTCGCCGGTGATCACCGGGAACTTCAGCGACCCGTGCACGCTCTTCCTGGCCGTCCATGCGGAGATTCCGACCGTCGACAACGACTTCTTCCGCCACGACGTCTCGCTCGATGGTGGCGAGTGGTACAGCCTCGGAGCGTGGTGGGGTGACTTCGAGCAGTGTGACGGGTGGGGGACAGCGGGTCTCACTGGTTTAGCTGTTCCGCCGGGCTGGTTCTCGTCATTCCAGTATCGGATGGTGTTCCACTCGACCGACAACGGGTGCGGTCCGGGTGTCGCGGGCGGAGCAGGCGTGTTCCTCGACGACATCTGGCTGGGTGCTACGAGCTGGATTGGGGAGTTTGACCGGCACGATGCTGAGCTCCTGGAGCGCGTTCAGACCGCAAGAAGCAGGGCGTTGACACGCGCTATGCCTGAGTCGCCGTACCGGAAGTTCTAATCGAAAAGGACGAGATGCGAGACAAGTGAAAGCCCGGGGCACATGCCCCGGGCTTTCTATGTCGCCGGCTTGCGCAGTTCGCCGGCGCTCGGGGGAACCCCGATTCGTCAGGGTGTCGCCTTGTGGCTTGCCGCCGTCGCGTTGATGGTTCGCGGCAGCGCGCTGTGCCGCTCGAACCAGCGAAATCCCGCTGTGGCAAGCGCGTCGAGACAGCGGTCGTTGTGTTCGACAGCGTGGTCGGCGCGGTAGGGGATACCGTAGATGAACTGAACGGGTGACAGATGCCCGCGTTCAGTCACCCGTTCGCGGAACCGCCGCTCCACATCGACCCCGCCCACCTTCCGGGAGACGGTTGCGATCTCGTCGATGCGTTCGGCGGTCGCCTGGATGATCCCCTGGTGCTTCGCCGTCATCGCGGCGAGCAGTTCATCATCAGTCGGGTCGTGATAGCGGCCACGATGCGCTACGACAGCGGCGGGGAGCTTACGCCGCGGCTGCGGCCGTTCATCCCTGGGGTACCCCACGCAGAGGAGCACCACCGGGAACACGCCCGTCGGGAGTTCAAGGAGCTCGCGGAGCCTGTCGAAGTACCAGTAGACCGTTCCGATGTAGACGGTCCCGAGCCCCACCGCTTCCGCGGCGACGGTGACGGTCTGTGCGAAGATGACCGCATCCTGCATAGCGATCCACCACTCCTCGAAGCTGTCGGTCGCCGTGAACGGCGCACACTCAAGTTCCGCCCATCGCGCGTTTCTCCGCATGTCGACACAGAAGACAAGGTTCGCCGGGGCATTCACGATCTGCTTCTGGCCGACCCCGTCGAGCTCGAAGATGTGCTGCTTCGTCTCGCGGTCCTCGACCACGATGACGGAGTAGGGCTGGAGTCCGCCGGTCGGCGCGTGCGTCCCGGCTTCGATGATCGTATCGAGCACGTCGGGCTCGACCGGCCGGTCCGCGAAGCGTCGGACGCTCGCGCGGTTCATCAGAAGGTCTATGGTCGGGTTCGCGGGGCTCATGCGTCCGCGTCCTCCTCGTCGCTCACGGTGTCCACCACGTGAGCGGGGTCGACCGAGCACTCCGGCTCGATGGATGCAACCCGCTCCACCGGCTCGGCCCTCTCAGCCGTCTCGGCCACGGTCGCCAGCGGCGCCCTCGGCGCCTTCGGAGCCGGCGGCACGGGCATTTCCGGCTGCGCAGGCATCGCAGGCATCTCCGGGAGGTCGTGAAGTTCCATCTCCTTGCCCTGCATCGTGCAGTCACCCTTCACCCTCGCCGTCGGTGCGACGCTGACCTGGCCGCTGTTGACGTCGAAGTCGCCACCGACGATGCCGGCGAGGTGGAAGGTTCCCCCATCGACCGTGACGTCGCCGCCGATCCGGGAGTTCTTCGCGATGGACGTCGTCCCGCCGCTCTGGGTGAGATCGCCGCCGATCGATCCTCGGACCGCCAGCTCGCCGTCCTCTATGACGACGTCCCCGCCGACGGCTCCATTGAGGATGACGCTCCCGCCGCGGATGATGAGTTCACTGCCGATAGCACCGTCGATCTTCATGCTGCCACCGAACACCACCGCGTCCTCGCCAACGGCACCGCGGATGTGCGAGTCGCCCGCCTCCTGGACAACATCCTGCGACGTCGCACCGTTCATCCTGAGAACACCACCCTCGACGATGCTGATGCTCCCGGTCAGCGCACCGTTGAGCTGCCACTCCTTGTCGAGGAGGATCTCTCCCCGGACCATCCCGCCTTCAGGGTTTCTGAGTTCCATGTGCTCCACCTCACTCTTTGAATTCCATGGAATCCCGCAGTCGCGGGTTCGATGAGAAGAACGCCAGCTACTCGAGCTCGATCGTGACGTGCTCGTCCTCGTCGTCGTTGTGGACCTCGAGGATCTTCCCGTCGAAGGACGGGTCCTGCGCCATCTGGAGGATCCGGTCGAGATCGAGGTTGAAGTCCTCACCGAAGAGCTCTCCCATGCTCTCGAACGACTCCGACATCGCCTCATCGACCGCCTCGTTGATCGACTGCTCGAGGCCCGCTTTGAGACCCGCGCCTGCACCTGCACCCGCTCCGGCACCGGCACCAGGACCTCGACCGTGCCTGCGTTCCTCGCGGATCCTCTCTCTCGCGCCGGCCCGGGCGCGCGCCTTCGCCTCTCTCGCCTTCTGCTTGATCTCGCGGATTCGCTGCTTGTGCTCGCGCGACATGCCGTTGGCGACCTTCATGTGCATGTGTTTGGGCGCGAACCGGAACCCGAACTTGAGAAGGGCGAGGGGGATGCGGACATCCACGTTCTGCTCGCCGTCCTTATCGACCTTGATGTGTATCCACTTGCGCTTGAGCTGTTTCGGGCTCGGCTTCGCGTCACTCTTGTCGAGTGCTTCGAGCAGCTGAGCCGCCTCGGCCGCCGAGATCTTGCCGTCCTCGACGAGCTTGATGATCCTGAGCTTCTCTTCCGTCATGATGCCTTCCTCCTGGTGCAGTGACTCCGTCTGTGATCCGGTAATGGGAACGCCCGCAGGCAGCGTGGCGAGCGTCGGGCGTCTGCGGAACTGCTCCGGTCGTTCGTTCGGCCACACGTCGGGCGTGGGGCAGAGGGCCGCGCTAAGCGGACGCCTCATCCAGTTTCCGTACAAATTCGTCTGCATCGATCTCTCCCGCTTCGAGCTTCGCGAGAAGCTCCTCCCTGATCGATGGATCCACAGCCGGCTCAGGCTGGAATCCGAGCTTGCGTACGATCGCGTCGAGACGCCCACGGACGGTGGGATAGGAGATGCCAAGCTCGCGCTCGACCTCCTTGATGTTCCCTCTCGACTTCAGAAAGATCCTCACCAGCTGCAGCTGCTCCCGGGTCAGTACCGAGAACTCGCAGGTCTCGAACTGGCCCTTGACCGTGATCTCGCACTGGGGGCACTGAAGCTCCGTGATGATCATCTCCCCGCTGCATACGGGGCACGCCTCCGGCTGCCTGTGAACCATGGGCTCCTCCTTCGCTGGTGCCTGTTATGAATATGTTGAGTGTCATAGGTCACATTCTAAGGTCTGAACTTACGATTGTCAAGGCTTAGATTCATATTATTAAGGTTCGGTTTAATATTATTAAGGGTGTGCAGTGGCTGGGTGTTTCTGGGGCGCAACGCGGGGCCGGAGGCCCGGTTCCGGGTCGCGGGAGGTGTTGCCAGACGTGGTTGGAGGTCGATCGATGGAGAAGCGCTCAAGCCGGATGGAGGGTCGGCTACCCGCGGGAGGAGGTTTCCCAGGGACGCCAGAGGTGGCGCCATGTGCGGGTCTCCGGGACGTCCTCGGGGATGTCGTCACGGTACTTCCGAAGGAGTTCGCGACGGCCGGTCGCGTGGAGGAGCGAGAGCACGGCGGACAGCAGGGCGATGATCCCGATACCCGTCAGGATGCAGAGCATGAGGAGCATGAGCGACTGGAGCGCGAGGCCGGTGGTGAGAGACAGGTTGTCGAGCGTGAGCAGCGCCGATGTCCTCAGCAGCCGGCGGAAGCTCCGTTCTCCGGCGACCATGAGGGGATAGATGTGGATGTGGAGGAGGAGCCAGAATGCGCCTCCCCAGATGAGCAGACCGGCAAACAGGAATCCGGGGATCGCCGCGCGGCCACTGAGGTGGCTGTAGAAGTCGACATTGACCCAGAGCGCGACGATGACGGCAAGGTCGAAGAGCCCGACCTTGAGCGCGGGGATGAAGTGCTCGCGGAATCCGCGGAGGAGGTCCCTGACGGAGACGTCTTCTCCGGCCGCAATGCGAGCGGCAAGGGAGGCCAGCCCTGCCGTGGCCGCCGGGGCGGTGACGATCCCGAGCGAGAGGACGAGCCACATCAGATTCGCGAGGATCATCAGACCGATGTGGTCGTACGTCATCCAGAAGAACCGCTTGAACGCCGTGTAGAGCGCGAGCTGGGGGCGCCAGGATGAGTGGGTGTTGGCTGATGGCATGAATCGACTCTCATGAAAAGCGCGCGACGTGTGCAGTGTGCGGATTGGCGGAGCCTTCCTGTCTGGGATGATACTGGCCACCCCGTATCCGAGCAAGGGCCGCGCGTGGTATAATGACCTTGCGGGGTCCGCACACGAACTCCGCGGCTCCAGACAGGAGGTGCATATGCGCAGAACTGCGGAGATTGTGTTCGCCGCTGCGCGCGCGGCTCTCCCCGCCGTCGTGTCAGCACGCCGGGAATCCCACCTCATCCTCCATCTTCTTGCCCTCACTCTGGCGATGCTGCTCGCGGCATGCGCCGGCGCAGCCGTGATCGTCGTCAATCAGGCTGGCGGCGGCGATTTCCTCACGGTCCAGGAGGGCGTGGACGCCGCGGCGAACGGTGACACGGTGCAGGTCATGGCCGCGTTCTACACCGAACAGGTCGTCGTCGACGGCAAATGCCTCACGTTCGAGGGGAGCGGTCCGTCCGGGACCGCGATCTTCTGGGATGGCGCCGGTCCCACCCTCGAGTTCATCAACACGCCGTCGCCCGGCTGGTCGCACGTGCGCAACATCAACTTCGCGCGCTCGTTCGACGCGGCGAGTGGCGCGGCCGCCCACGCATCCGGCACCGACCGGGACCGGCTGGTTGACACGGTCCGATGGACCGGCAGCATGGTGGTCTTCGACGGCGCGGTCATCAACGGCGGCGCCATCGGTGTGGCCGACGTTGAGAACCACATGGTTGACACGGGTGTCTCCAGCCACGGGTCGACGTTCGACTGGCTCATTGTCGCTGGGGATCGCTACTGTACGATCGACGAGTCGTTCGTGTTCGAGGGCGCCAGATTCTCCGGCTGGTACGAGGACGCGATGACCATGGCCGTGCCCTTCGTTACAACCACCGACTCGTACTACGGTTCGCTGGAGCTTCCGATGCTGTGCTACCTGTCCAGCTTCCAGGACTCGATCGACCAGCTCGAGATCTCCGGGGCATCTGAGACCAGCTGCACGGCGTCGTTCCAGGAGTGTGGGATCGGCAATACCTTCATACGGAACGACAACACTGTGGCGTTCTACGGTTGCACCGTGAACGAGATGGCGCACACCTGGTCGACCTATCCGGGCTTCCGCCTGACACTTGAAGGATGTCTCATCGGTTACTTCAGTCTCATCTCGCAGGCGGGGGATGTGCGGTTCGTCCACAACACCTTTGACGGATGGTTCTACTGCCAGCTCGACGACGACGTTCCAGGGAGCGCGATGCGGAGCAATGTCTTCACCGACTACACGCAGATCATCGCGGAGGGCGGCGCGGGCGGCGATCCGCGGCTGCCGGTCACGCACAATCTCTTCATGGATGACGAGACGTATGTGACCGCGCTCTACGACTCGCTCTTCACGAATCTCTGGTATGAGGATCCGCGCTTCTGCAGCTACTCGCCCGATCGCGGCATCGAGGACTGCTCGCCCTGCATCGGCGCCGCGCACGACGGCGGCATCATCGGCGCCTTCGGGATCGGATGCGACTGCACGCTCGTCAACGCGGTGGAAGAGATGTCGTGGGGCGCGATCAAGGCGCTGTATCGGTAGCATTCACACAATTGACATATGGAACGGCTCTTTCATTGGTAAGCGCTCTGTTCTCCCGGGACGTAACAGGCTCGTGGTCGATATTCGAGGAGGCTTCATGAACTGCAGCAGTATCCTGACACTTCGTCTCACCTCGCTTCTGGTCCTGGGATTCACGCTGCTCGTCTGTACGGCCCCGGTCCTTGCGCAGGGAACGATCGTCGACCACACCTGCACCGATGTCACGGAGATCCCGGAGTCTGCCATCGAGACTGCGAAGGCGGACCTTCACATTGGCTACGGTCACACGTCGCACGGCAGCCACCTGACGACCGGCATGACGGGTCTGGTCGCGTTCGCCAACGGCGGCGGCCTCGGGCTCTCTCATCCGACCGACATCTTTGCATGGAACAACGGAGGCACAGGCGGCGCGCTCGATCTTGAGGAGGGGGACGGGTACGGCACGGGTTGGCTCGACCACGACTGCGGGTACTATCCGAACTGGGTCGACGAGACGGAGGAGTATCTGGATGACCCGTCCCACGCGGACGTCAACGTGATCATCTGGTCCTGGTGCGGGCAGGTCGGCAGCCAGACCGAGCAGAGCATGATCGACACGTACCTGGCGCCCATGACACAGCTGGAGATCGACTATCCGAATGTCACCTTCGTCTACATGACCGGCCACGCCGACGGATCGGGAGAGGCGGGCAACCTCCACCTCCGGAACCAGCAGATTCGCGACTACTGCATCGCCAACGACAAGGTCCTCTACGACTTCTATGACATCGAGTGCTACGACCCCGACGCCGAGTACTTCGGCGACCGGTTCGTTGATGACGGGTGCTACTACACCGGCGGGAACTGGGCGATCGAGTGGCAGGACGCGCACGTCGAGGGGGTGGACTGGTACAGTTGCTCCGCGGCGCACACCCAGCCTCTCAACGCCAACCAGAAGGCCTATGCGTGCTGGTGGCTCTGGGCGGCGCTCGCCGGGTGGGACCCGGAGACGGCGGTGTGCGACCCCGGTGACGAGATGGTCCGTCGGCCGGTGCTTCGCCAGAACACCCCGAACCCGTTCAACCCGACGACGACCATCCGGTTCACGATCAGCGAGACCTGCGATGTGACGCTCAGGATCTACGATGTGAAGGGGCGGCTCGTAGATACACTCGCCGAGCGGGAGTACTCGCACGGCAGTCATAGCGTTTCGTTCGATGCCGACGGACTGCCGTCCGGCATGTACTTCTGCGAGCTCGCAGCGGGACGGCAAACGGATGTGATGAAGATGGTGCTCTTGAAGTAGGTCTCGCGCACCCGAGTACCGGTGTGACGGAGCGCGCTCGATAGAGAGAGGGGCCACGGGTGATTTCCGCGGCCCCTCTTCGTGTTCAGACCTCTTGCCGGAGCGGTTGATCACGCGAGCGTGTCGTGCGTGCGTCGACCTGCCTCGCGGAGTCGCCTGGGCGGCGCTACCTTTCGAGCGGTTCGATCATCGCGCGCATCTGGAGCATCTCGCCCGCGCTGTCCGGGCCGAAGTCGAGAAGCCTCCAGAGGCCGAGCTTCGACGTCGCGGACGACATGAAGACGTCCATGAACGACGTCTTGTCGCGGTACATCAAAAGCGTTGCGTCGTCGGGCGTCGTGCCGATCTCGTGGCACGCGTGCCCGATGGCATCGGTGAGTCCGCCGAGTTCGTCGATGAGCCCGATCTCGAGTGCCTTGGTTCCCGTGAAGACGCGACCCTGCGCGATCTCCCGGACGTCGGCCATCGGAAGGTCGCGACCGTCCGCCACCTTCTGCATGAAGTCCTCATAGACGAAGTCCATGGTCCTCTCCGCCATGGCCGTCTCTTCCTCGGTGAAGTGTCGGAGATCAGACCATGCGTCCGCGTACTCACCTCGTTTGAACGTCTCGTACGTCGCATCGATCTTATCGTAGAGCCCCGACATGATCGGCTTCATGAAGACGACACCGATCGAGCCCGTGAGCGTGAGCGGATCCGCGAAGATGTAGTCCGCGGGACATGCGATGAAGTACCCGCCCGAGGCCGCCACGTTGCCCATCGAGACGATGAGCGGCTTCACCTCGGCGAGCCTCTTCGCCTCGTCCCAGATGATGTCCGATGCGATGGCGTCACCGCCGCCGCTGTTGATGCGGAAGACCACGGCCTCGACGCGGTCGCTCTTGCGCGCCGAACGCAGCTGTCGGACGAGCGTCTCCGAACCGATGGACTGGCCGCCACGGAGCGGGTCGTGTCCACCCTCTCCGGTGCCGATACCACCGTAGGCGCCAATGACGGCGATCATCGGACCGTAGTTCCAGTCGTACTGCTTGTTCTCCCAGGTCGAGACGTCGACGAGCCCGATGTCCGTCGGGTCGTCCGGTGCCTCTTGGCCGGCGAGTTCGATCGCGACGCGCTTGGCATCGGCGTAGAGTCCCGCCTCATCGACGAGTCCGGCTTCGATGGCGTCGGGCGTCGTGTAGAGACGGCCATCGGCCAGCGACTCCATCTCGGAGAACGAGAGTCCGCGGCCGTTCGCCATCGAGTAGACGGTCTCCTCGTAGTTCTCGTCGACGATCGCCTGGATCTCCACGCGCTGCTCATCGGTCAGCGGTCCGGCCCCGAGCGAGTGGAACGAGCTCTTGTAGTCACCGGCCGTCAGGTAGTCGAATTCGATGCCGAGCTTCTCGACCGAGCCGGTGTATCGCATGACGTTGAGAAACTGACCGAGCCCGTCGATGGCGCCGATGCGCGGCATGACGATCCGGTCGCACGCGGTCGCGAGGTAGTACTCGGGTGTCCCGGCTGTCCCGTTCATGTAGGCGACGAACTGTACCCCGTCCTCTTCCTTCGCCTTGATGACGGCCTCGCGCATCTCCTGGACGAGCGCAGATGGCGCACCGAGGAAACTCGAGCTGAGCGGCTCGATCCGGAGCAGCACGACGTCGATCGCGCCGCTCTCGGCCGCACGTTCGATCTCTCGGATGATCTCCCGTGTCCCCTTGCGCGGCGTGCCGAACAGACTCCACTTGGAGTTCTCATCCGCGAGCGGTCCAGCGATCTTGATCTCGGCGACCTGTCCGGACGGCTCGATCGATGTGCGCCTCCGCTGCTCACTGGAGGACAGCCAGAGTGTGAACGGCTCCTCGGCCGCGTCCTCGAACGAGCGGAAGGCTCCTCCCACACCGGTGTGAAGTGCGGTGAAGTAGAGGCCGAGACTCGCCTCCTCCTGCCGGTCGTCGCCGCCGGGCGCGCTTCGGAAGGAACCGCGGAGCACGAGTCCATCGAGTGGTTCGGTCTCGATGCCGGCCATGAAGATGACATCATCCTCGTCCTCGGCCTCTTCCGGGAAGCTCATGTCCGCCATGAGCGTGAGGCGGGTGCCGATGGGGCGGACCGCCAGGCCCGCGGTGTATGTGATGGGCAGCGCCATGCCATCGTCGAAGACATCCGGTTCGGACAGGTTCATCGCGGTGGCGCCGAGCGAGAGCCAGTTCGTCGGCCGATAGACGGCGCCGATGTCCCAGGTTCCGGTTCTTACATCGTCGCCGAACTGCGGGCGGAACCACCTGTAGTCGAACCCGAGCGAGAACTTCCGCGGCTCGCCGAGCGCCATGCTCAGCGTGTACGTGTCGAAGGCGTCGTCGCCGGGGACGAGCTTCCCGCTGCCGTTGAGCTCCCAGGCGTAGGATCTGTCGTACGCGAAGCCGATCGGGCCTCCCTTGAGAGCGATCGTGTAACTCGACTCCTCCTCGCCGGAAGACACGATCGACGCGTAGTAGCCCGATTCACCGACGTACATACCCAGGCCCGCCGGGTTGACCAGCACGGCCGTCGCATCGTCGTTGAGCGCGACCGAACTTGCGCCGCGGATCCATCCATCAGACAGAAAGTTCGCGCTTGCCGCTGTCGCGAGCATCGCGACAAGACACAATCCCAGAACCAGAGTGCGCATGACACCCTCCTTTGTACCCGCGCTGTTGAATTCGCTGTGGTGCTCGCTGCCGCGTGAGCGCGCACCCGGTCAGACCCCTGACGCCGTCTTCGCGAAGGTGGGCCGCGAAGACTGCAACGCTCCCGGAGTCCCTGATGGACCCCGTTCCCCGGAGCGCCGGCCTAGAACTCCGTCTCGATCCGAAGGATGGTCTTGATGTCGGCCTCCTCCGTGGTCGTCGGTCTGGCCACGTCGATCCTGATATCACCGGCACCCGGCGCGTCCAGCCGGAAACCGATACCGATATCGTACTTCATCTCCTCGTTGTCGAACCCGCTCGTGCCGTACCAGGTCTGGCCGCCGTCGAGGAAGTAGATCGTCGCCAGTTCCTCGGACACCCAGACAGCGTACTCGAGCGAGAAGAAGAGCAGGTTCTTGCCGTCGAACTGGTTGTAGTCGTAGCCGCGGAGGTTCGAGATGCCTCCGAGATGGAAGAGCTTGTGCGACGGGAAGTCGGTCCCGCTCGCGATGCCCCACGCGCCCTTGACATAGAACGTCTGAGAAGGGGAGATGATCGACAGGTGCGATGCATCGATGCGGTGCTTCCGATACTCGTAGTCGCCGCCGAAGCTCGCGCCGGCGAACTCGGTGACGAGGCCGAAGCGCCATCCGGCACCCGTCATTTCGTCCGTGCCGTCGTAGCTGAACTCCGTGACGGTCCCGATGTTGTTTCCCTCGAACTCCTCGGCGCCCTCGAGCGCGCCTCGCTTGAGTGGCGGGTTCTCAGCCCAGTCGACACCACGGCGGAAGGCCGTCCAGACGTGCTGCTGCGCTTCCATCGAGGAGAGCTCGTCGTTCGAGTACTCCATGCGGACGAATGCGCGGTCATTGAAGCGATGATGCGCGAAAATGCTGAAGCCATCGCGCCGATAGTAGTTGCGGAACTCCTCGCGGAAGAAGAGCGCAAGCAGCGCGTTCTCCTCGTCCGTGATCATGCGCGCGTCCTCGCGGTTCCAGGCCGGGCGGTCGTAGAACGACACGCCGAGCGAGAAGCCGTCGGAGGAGAAGAGCGGCTGTTCCACCGTGATCGCGTAGTAGTTGTCCGCACGGGCGGAAGGCCATCCGCGGAGGGCCAGAAGGCGGGGGTGCATGCTCGAGTTCCGTGTGTACTCGACGCCGCCCATGAACATCAGTCCGTCGACGCGGTTGTAGTGCATCTCCACGGCGGGTCGGAATCCCTCATCCTCATCCCACGGGATGAAGTCGGAGGTGTCCGCGGTGAGGAAGGCTTCGTGGGTGCTTGCGGGCGCCGCGGAGGGGACGAGTGCCGCGAGAATCGTCAGGAGTGTCATCGCGCCGGCGAGGCGCGTCAGGTATGTGTTCGATCCAGATGAGAGCATATGTGTCTCCGGGCGTGACGACACCCCGCCGGTGGCACAGGGCGCGGCGGTCGTTACTCAGAAAGAGGTCCGTCAGTCTCTGGCGACGATGGTATCAGTGAAGGTGTCGCTCCTGCAACGGCGAAGGTAGAGCGACTCGACCTCCGGGAACGCGACGAACACGTTCGCAGCGAGGCTCTCTGTGAGGGATGCCAGCTCGGGAGTCGTCTCGTCCTCCTCTTCGGAATCACCTGTGAAGATGTACTCCAGGTAGAGGCTCGAGCCGGCGCCGGAGAGGCCGATGATGCGCTGAGGACTCAGGACGAGCGTCTCATCATCCTCCTGCACCGCGGTCAGACTCGCCCTGAGCCGCTCCTCGAAGTTGAGGTCGACGACGCGCCGTGTGAGGTCCGTGAAGCAGATGCTATCGAGTCCGAGCGCGCCGCAGAGTGTTTTCGGTCCCTCCTCCCAGACGTTTCCGCCGGCGGTGTGGAAGAACGCGGAGTACGAGTCGTTTGCACCGAGGAGGTAGGCCGGAACGCTGTCGGTGACGTACGGGGTCATCCGCATCTCACCCTCCCAGTCGGTCGGAAGGAGCCAGACGCGATAGAAGGAGAAGTAGTGGAAGCCGTTCGGGTGGAAGAACCGCGTGCGGGTATCCTCGAGCATGACGTAGAGGCCCTGCTCGGGTCCGGTCCAGCCGATGGGAGTCCGGGCCGAGTCGGCCTCGACGACACGCCACGTCTCGGGGATGGTCTCTTCGAGCCGGCTGACGAGTTCGTCGAGTGTCGTCCCGCCGACATCGGTGATGGTGCCTGCCTGCGCGCTCGTGGTTGATGCGGCCAGAGCGAGCGCGGCGATGGCCAGGATCAGTCTTCTCATCGTGGTCCGGTCTGTGTAGTGGTCCGGGTTTGTGAATACGCCCCTCACGACCGCGTGTGAAGCTGCCCGCACGCCGCGGAGATGTCGCCCCCGCGGCTGATCCTTCGGACCACCGTCGGGCAGCGCCGTCTCAGCGCCGTCATGAAGCGGCTGACAGTCTCATCGGTTGGAGGAGCGTACGCTACATCCGATACCTCATTGTAGCAGATGAGGTTCACCCTGCAAAAGAGTTCAGCCGCGATATCGCCCAGTAAACAGGCCATCTCCGGAGAATCGTTGATACCTCGGAGGAGGACGTACTCGAGTGTGATGAGGCGCCCGACCGAGCTGATGTACCCGCGGAGGGCGTCCATCAGCATGTCCAGCGGGTACCTCGCTGCGACCGGCATGAGATGCGCGCGAAGCTCCTGGACCGGGGCGTTGAGTGACACGGCGAGGTTGATCTGGAGACCCTCGGCGGCGAGACGACGTATGCCGGGTACGATTCCGGACGTCGAGATGGTCATCCGGCGCGCACCGATCCCAAGACCCCACCGGGCATTCGCGATGCGGATAGAGCGCATCACCTCATCGTAGTTGTCGAGCGGCTCGCCCATCCCCATATAGACGAGATTGTTGAGCCGGTCAGGGGCGACGGCTCGTCTGAGCGCCTGGATCTGTTCGACGATCTCGCCCGCCGTCAGTGAGCGGGTCAGCCCCATAGCGCCGGTGGCGCAGAAGCGGCACCCGAACCGACAGCCGACCTGGCTCGAGATGCAGCCGGTCGTGCGGTCCTCGTCCCGGAGGACGACCGCCTCGATCCGGTCCCCCGTGCCTTCGAACTCGAGGAGGAGCTTCTCCGTACCATCGATACCCGAACGCTCGTGGACGACCGTCGTGGAGGACGTGACCCGCGCGGCCTGCGCAAGCCGCTCCCTGAGCGACTTGGACAGGTTGGTCATTTCATCGAAGCCGGCCACACCACGTGCGAAGAGCCACGAGGCGACCTGGTCGGCCCGGTAGCGTGGCTCGCCGAGTTCGGCGAAGAAGGCCTCGAGATCGGGGAGCGTCATACCCTTCAGATCGGGGAGCGGCATTCCTCCGCGACCCGGCGACGTCTTCCTCCCGCGACTCTCCGGCGACGTGTGTCTGTCTGTCGGCATCTAGGACTCCCTGGGTTCCGTGTCGATGCACCATTCTACACGGCCGGCGGGTGTGAGGGGAGAGCGAAGCTCTGTCTTGACGAATGCACCGTCGTTGATGCAAGCTGTTGCGCGAGCGGGCGAAGCGATCGAGCAACGGTCGGGCTCATGTGGCTCATTGCCCGGCAGGGCTCGGGCAGGACTCCGGGGAGACAGGATGGCGACACCACAGGACGTACTTCACGAACTCGGAGATCCGACGAGGCTCCGCGTGCTTCGAGCCGTTCTCGCCGGACGGAAGAACGTCACACAGATCGTCACGGAACTCGGTCTCGCCCAGCCACAGGTGTCCTATCATCTCAAGCGACTCAAGGACGTTGGACTCGCGGTCGAGGAAAAGCAGGGCCGATGGGTCTACTATGAGGCGAACCGGGCGTCGGAAGACGACAGGATCCGCTCGCTTCTCGCGCTTCTGGGGTCCTGGCTCGACGGAACAGCGCTCATCGAACCATCGTTGCGCCCGGTGGTCCCGAAGCCGGAGCGGAAGCAGGACGATATCGAGGATTTCCTTCTCTAGAGCCCTGCTGCCGGGCCTTTCCCGGGCGGTTTGACCTTGACAGTTGGGACGCTCCAAGCTTATAATGAATGTAGACCCTTCGCGGGGTCGACCGGACATCCCCCTTATGCAGCGTCATCCCGCCGCCGGCGGGGCATACCGACGCGTATCCTCCGGCGACGGATTTTGCTGGCAGGATGTTAGGCTACCCCTCAGAAACCACAAGGAGGAGGAACCATGCAGACGAAGCGGTTTCTCGTGTTGCTTGTGGTCCTCGCGTTGAGTTCGTTGCTCCTCTCGGGGATCGCGGGCTCAGCGGTTCGGACAGTGGCTCCTGATGCATCGGGCACGGTACCGGGCGGTGTCGTCGTGAAGGACGGTGGCGGTGAGATCGGCGGGGACGACGACCGCTGGGGCGACACGAGTCCTCCGGTTCCCACCGAGGAAGGCGTTGGTCCCGACCTGGGCAATGCTGTTCCCGGTGAGGTTCCGAACGGAGCCATGATGATGTTCACCCCTGGTGAACTGTGGAGCTTGCAGGCTCGGATTCTCATCAGCAGGCTGCTGATCAGGTTCTGATCCTCAGGGCTCACCCGAACCCCTGGCTTAGCGCGGGGCAGGACCATGAGCGATGAGAGGTACGACAAGAAGCCGGAACGCGAGGCGCTGAAGGCGTTCGAGCGGGCCATCGAAGCGAGAAGCGGTCATGAGGCCGCAGTCGCAGCGGTGCGCCTCGGCGGTGTCTACCTCGAGTCCGATAGCTACTCGGACGCGCTGAGCTATCTGAAGCAGGCCGAGGTCGGTGAGTTCCGCACGGAGCTCACCGACCCTCAGGCCGCGGCTCTCTTCGTGAGCATCGCGAAGTGTCACCTCGGACTCGGCGATTACAACGCCGCGAGGCGGTACTGCGAGAAGCTCGATGATCTCGACCTCGCTGGTGACGATAACAACTCGTGGGCGGAAGCCAACGTGGTACTCGCGCGCGTCGAGATCGAAAGTGGTCGTTACAACGAGGCCCTGCGCGCCGCGCAGAAGGCCTACGATGTGCTCAGGTCGCTCCCAGAGAGCCCGGTGCTTGCCGAAGCGGGCAAGGCGCTTGGCATCGCCAACGCCGAGCTCGGCAATATCGCCGCGGCACGCGACTACTTCACGGACTACCTCGTCACGCAGAAGCGGCTCGACAACGAGCCGGGTCTTGCCTCGGCGTACAACAACCTCGGCGTCCTCGCCAAGCGCTCCGGTGATCTTCACGGCGCCCTTGAGTACATAGAGCGCGCGCTGGAACTCGACCAGAAGCACGGCGGCTCGATGGCGATCGCCGACAGGCTGACCAACCTCGGCATCATCCTCTACAAACTCTCCCGCTGGTCGGAGGCCGAAGAGCGGCTCAATGAGGCCCGCGAGCTCTACACACGCATCGGCGCGACCCGAGGACTCGTGGCCGCGGAGACCGCGCTCGGCAACATCTACCGGATCCGCCGTGAGTGGGGTGAGGCGCGCGATGTGTTTGAGCGGGCGCTGGCGACCAGCCAGGAGAACGGATACCTCAGGGCCGAAGCGCTCGCGCTGGAGTTCCTGGGTCATCTCGATATGGACCAGGGGCACGCTGAGCATGCGCTCCGCACCCTCAGTCGCGCGCTCGGATGCGCCTACCGACTGGCGTCGAACAGTGACGTCGTCAGCGAGGTTCTCCGCCGACGCGCGGAGACCTTCCAGATGCTCGGACGTCTGGACGAGGCGGAGCGCGACTGCTCCGACGGTCTCAAGCTCACCCGCGAGATCGGCGACAGTCTGGAAGAGGGTGCGACCCTCAGGGTTCTCGCGAGCATATGCTACGCGAAGGGCGAGAAGGCGGCGGCCGAGGTGCTCATCAACCGCGCCGAGGAGATCCTCAGGCGGATGGGCGAGTCGTTCGAACTCGCGCGGACGCAGCTGACCGATGGGGTCGGTCTGCGCGAGGCCTCCGTTGGCGAGGAGATCCCCGTCGATATCATCGAGGCCAGGCTGTCCTCAGCAGCGGCTCAATTCTCGCGGCTTGGGCTCTCGGACTGGGTGGCGCGGTGTGAACTCGAACGGGCCAAGGCGCTGAAGATCGGCGGGCAGCCGGACCGGGCGCGCCGCTGGTTCGAGAGCGCACGGCTGAAGTTCGAGGCTGCGCACGACGCCACGGGGCTCGCCGAGATCGACGCCGCGCTCCGTGAGCTCGACGTCGCGCTGGCGGACGCCGGCGTGGCCCGGCGCGGGCGCTATGCGCTCATCGCCGAGGGCTACCGGTTCCTCGAGACCACCGAGCCGGTCCCGGACGACCTGCACCGGATCGCTGCCGAGATCGCAGACGGTCTCTCCGTCGACAGACTCGTGGTCTTC
>Ga0180431_10002756_pt1 | contig 23178 bp, 24 predicted proteins | sample SS_ome_11_FD_132459 | JGI IMG/M metagenome (GOLD analysis project Ga0180431, IMG submission 132459) | Hypersaline lake sediment archaeal communities from the Salton Sea, California, USA - SS_1_MS_1 metaG | ecosystem: Environmental > Aquatic > Non-marine Saline and Alkaline > Hypersaline >...
CGTAGGAAAGACCTCGGCTATAGCCAAGCTGGCCAATATGTTTAAAAGCCAGGGTAAAAAAGTCATGCTGGCGGCTGCTGATACCTACCGTTCTGCTGCAGTGGAGCAGCTGGGACATTTTGCTAAAGTGCTGGGTATAGATATGGTAAATCACCAGAGGAATGCCGATCCGGGAGCTGTGGTATATGATACCCTGGAAAGCGCCCTGGCTAAACAGGCAGATATCGTGATAATCGATACTGCCGGCAGGATGCAGACTTCATATAATCTGATGCAGGAGCTAAAGAAGATAAAGAAAGTAGTAAATAAAAAGCTGGGAAGGCCGCCTGATGAGGTACTCCTGGCAATAGACTCCACTACAGGGCAGAATGCCAGAAACCAGGCAGAGATCTTCTCTGACTCCATGGAAGTAAGCGGGATCATACTTACAAAGACAGACGGGACTTCTAAAGGCGGAATAGTACTGACCATAAAAAACGACCTGGGCATACCGGTCAAGGTGATCACCAAAGGAGAAAAGATAGGGGACATCGAGTTTTTTGATCCGGTGGTTTTCTCCCGGAATATGGTTTTGTGAACTTTTTGATATAATATGGATGTTTGGGAGCCAGTTTTTGTACAGGCTGCCAAAGATCGGAATGTAATAAATAATGTTTGAACAACTGACATCAAAATTTGAAGACCTTTTTTACAGGATCAGGAATAAGGGAAAATTAAGCCCGGCTGATCTTGATAAGGCATTAAGGGACATTAAGCTGGCACTGCTGGAAGCAGATGTCAATTTTAAGGTGGTAAAGCAGTTCCTGGCAAATCTCAAGGAAAAAGCACTGGGTAAGGAAGTCATGGAAAGCCTTACCCCGGCCCAGCAGGTGATAAAGATCGTAAATGATGAGATGGTAAAAATGCTGGGATCTACCGGAGGAAATATCAGCTTTTCGCCCAAAGGCCCCACTATTATAATGATGGTCGGCCTCCAGGGTACAGGCAAGACTTCAGCTGTTATAAAGCTTTCTAATTATTTCAAGTCAAGGAACCAGAAAAAAGTATCCCTTATTGCTGCTGATGTATACAGGCCGGCAGCAATACTCCAGCTTGAGGATATGGCCAAAAATATTGATGTGGAAGTATATTCAGGAAAGGCAAAAGACCCGTTAAAGATTTGCAAAGAAGGGGTAGACAGGTTCAGCAGGGACGGCAGTGATATAATAATCATTGACACTGCCGGAAGGCTTCACATAGACGAAGAGATGATGGATGAGATAAAAAGCATAAGGAAGGCAGTAAAGCCCCACCAGATCTTTTTAGTGCTGGATGCCATGACAGGGCAGGAAGCGGTAAATATTGCCTCATCATTCAATTCGGCTGTGGAATGCGATGGAATAATACTGACCAAGCTTGACAGCGATACCAGGGGAGGAGCTGCACTTTCTGTATATTATGTGATAAGAAAGCCTATAAAATTCATCTCTAATGGGGAAAAGGTCGATGATTTTGATATATTCCATCCTGACAGGATAGCATCCAGGATACTGGGGAAAGGCGATGTGCTTACCCTTATAGAAAAAGCCGAAAAGGTAATGGATGAGAAGAAAGCCGAGGAGCTCACAAAGAGGATAGAAAGGCAAGAGCTTAATTTTGAGGATTTTATCGATCAGCTGAAGAGCCTTAAAAAGATGGGCTCCCTGGATAAGGTAATGTCAATGCTTCCCATATCTGGTGCTAATAAGGCTTTCAAGAAGATGAATTTTGACCAGTCGCATTTGGATAGGATGGAAGCCATAATCAATTCCATGACTATAAGGGAAAGAAGGGACCCCGGCATAATCAATGGCAGCAGGAAGAAAAGGATAGCCAAAGGAAGCGGCAATTCTGTTAATGAAGTAAACAAGCTTTTAAAGCAGTTTTCCAGGACAAAACAGATGATGAAGCACTTTTCCTCCCTTAAAGGCAAGAGGGGCTTGCCATTCGACGGCCTGCCCGGTGTCTAAAAAATGTTTTGCAAGATGTAGATAAAGCTATATAATATAATTTTTATAAGACTAATTTTTAGAGTTGGAGGTTTTTCGGATTGAGCGTAAAGATAAGATTGACAAGGACAGGGTCAAAAAAACAACCCTATTACAGGATTGTTGTTGCAGACAGCAGGTCACCAAGGGATGGAAAGTTTATAGAAAAAATAGGGACATATGATCCTAAGACAGATCCTTCTACGGTCCTGATCGATAAGGAAAAGGCTGCTGAATGGATCAAGAAGGGGGCTAAACCCTCAAATACAGTGGAGAAGTTATTTAAAATTGTGGATCTAAAAGTGTAGAATAACAATTTGACTGGAGGTATGGAAGTGAAAGAACTACTGGAGTACATGGTCAAGGAACTGGTTGACAATCCTGATAATGTTGAGATCGAAGAAGAAGAAGAAGATGAAAAGACAGTGATCTTCAAACTCAGGGTAGCAGAAGATGACCTGGGTAAAGTAATCGGAAAGAAAGGCCGTACTGCAAATGCTTTGAGGGTTGTTATGAGAGCCGCATCTGCTAAGAGGGGCAAATCTTCAATAGTAAAGATAATGGACTGATAGTCTATTATTATCTTTGAAAAATAAATAATGTCGCAGGAAATTGTAGATTCTAGAACAGTCGGGATAGTCGGGAAGCCGCATGGTATCAAGGGAGAAGTAAATGTCATGCTGCTTACCGATTATCCCGGTTCTATTTTAGAGGGGTCTGTATTATACCTGGACAAGGAATGCACGCGAAGCCTGGAAGTAAAGAATATCTATATAAAAAAATCCAGGGGCCGGGAAACGGCAGTCATCATGTTTGCGGGCGTTTTTACCAGGAATGAAGCCGAGGCTTTGAGGGGAAGTGAATTATACAGGAAATTGGAAGACTCCCCTGACCTGGAGGACGGCGAATACTGGGTAGATGATCTTGAAGGAAGCAGTGCTTTTTTAGAGGATGGCTCCAAAGTGGGAATAGTTGAAAAAGTTGAGGTACTGCCGGCGCATGAGAACCTGGCTATAAGGCCGGATGGCGGGGGAGCACTTTTTTTTATACCTCTTGTAGATGATTATGTAGGCAGTGTAGATATAGCCGGTAAAAAGATAATCATAAAGAAGCTTCCAGAGTATCTGTAGCATCTGTAGAAATAAATAAAATGATAATCGATATAATAACAATATTTCCGCCCATGTTCGGGAATGTCTCAAAATTCGGGGTCATAAGCGATGCTTTTTCCTCAGGGGAATGCAGGCTCAATATATATGACCTGAGGGATTTTACCAGGGATAAGCACCGCAAGGTAGATGACAGGCCGTATGGGGGCGGACCGGGAATGGTTTTAATGGCAGAGCCTCTTGACAGGGTTATAAGTCATATTAAGAAAAAAAATGCCATTAAGGATAAAGCTTTACAAAAAGTAATACTCCTTACGCCGGCAGGAAAGATGCTTAAACAGGAAACCCTGAAAGACCTGTCAGGACTAGAAAATATAATCATAATTTGCGGAAGATATGAGGGAGTAGACCGGAGACTTATAGATCTCTCGGTGGATATGGAGATATCTATCGGGGATTATGTGCTTACAGGAGGAGAGATACCGGCAATGGTCCTGATCGACGGAATAGTACGGCTAGTCCCGGGCGTAGTGGGTAAAGAAGAATCCCTTAGGTCAGAGTCTTTCGAAGATGATCTCCTGGACTGGCCCCAGTACACCCGTCCTCCGTCATACCGGAGACTAAAAGTGCCGGAAGTCCTTACCGGAGGCAATCATGGAGATATTAAAAAATGGAGGAAAAAAAAGGCTGAAGAAATAACCCTGAAACAAAGGCCGGATTTATTTGACAAAAGAACCTAAATTCATTATATTTTATAAGTTTTATCAGTTAAAGATCTTTTGTGGAGTCGTAAAATGAACAAGTTAGATAAAGTAGAGAGCAAATATTTTAAGTCAGATATCCCCGAATTCAAGTCCGGTGATAAGCTGAGGGTTAAAATAAAGATAAGCGAAGAAAATAAAGACAGGGTCCAGACCTTTGAAGGCATAGTGTTAAAGACCCAGGGTTCCGGCTTAAACAAGACATTTACTGTAAGGAAAATATCCTTTAATAATGTGGGTGTGGAAAGGACATTCCTTATCCATTCCCCGGTAGTCCAATCCATAGAGAAGGTAAATGAAGGCGTCATCAGAAGATCTAAGCTTTACTATCTCAGGGACAGGGTTGGCAAGAAAGCAAGAATAAAGGTAAAGAAACGATAGATCCTTTAATTTAATGCCTCAAACTCAAAACAATGATGGCAGCAAAGCCAAAAGGATAGCCCATGAAATACTGGGATATATAATAGCTATTGTCAGTGCTGTTATAGTTGCAGTTCTCATAAGAATATTCATCTTCGAGCCTTTCATCGTACCTACTCCCTCTATGGAGCCAACGCTTATGGTAGGTGATAAAGTTATAATAAATAAGCTTGCCTACAGATTTGGAGATGTAAAAAAAGGTGATATAATCGCATTTCACTCTACTACAGAGGGGGAGAAGGAGCTGGTCAAGAGGGCTATTGCCGTAGAAGGGGACAAGATCGTTTTGACCACTGAAGGAGAGATCTTCGTAAATGATGAAAAAATAGTCGAAGATTATATCCAGCAGGGGCAGGACCTGTCCTATCTTAACCAGGAATTCATAATTGGCCAGGATGAGATTTTTGTGATGGGGGATAACCGGAATAATAGCTTTGACAGCAGGTATTTCGGGATGGTGCCGGAAGAAAATGTATTCGGTGAATTCCTTATCGTATACTGGCCTCCTTCCAGGTGGTAGCAAATACAGTATTCTCATACAGGCCGGTCAAAAAGTGAGATGAGATTTTCTGAGATAAAAAGGATCATGAGCCTCCGGTGCTGTGAAGATGAGCTTCACAGTATGGGATATGATAATATTGCCGGTGTTGACGAGGTGGGACGCGGATCGCTTGCAGGTCCCCTGGTGGCAGCAGCAGTGATCCTGGACCGGAAAAATATTATGCTGGAAGGTATTGATGACTCCAAGAAGCTTACCCCCAAAATAAGGCAGGAACTTTTTAAAAAAATAATCGCTTCTTGCAAATGCTGGTCCATTGCCAAGATTAGCCCGGCCCAGATTGACCGGGAAAATATCACTGAACTCAATATAAAAGTTTTTGATATTGCCATATCCAGGCTTAAAATAAGGCCCGATATAGCTATTTCTGATTTTATAAATATCGACAGCAGCCTGCTTTCCACTATAAGCAGCACCGGATTTATCCCCATTGCCGGGGGAGATGAAAGCAGCATATCCATAGCAGCGGCATCCATACTGGCAAAAGTGACCAGGGACAGGCTTATGAAAAGATTTGCCGGTACCTATCCCCAGTACGGATTCGAAAAGAATAAAGGCTATGGAACTAAAAAACACCTCATATCCATTAAAAAATACGGACCTACCAGGATCCACCGGACTTCATTTAAAGGGGTATTGCAGTAATATATGGATATTAATAATAAAATAAAGCTGGGAGACCTGGGGGAAAAAATTGCAGAAGAATACCTGGGTAAAAAAGGCTATACAATACTTAAAAAAAACTTCAGGTCTGAGTTTGGGGAAATAGACATCATAGCTGCAGATAAGGAATGGACCATATTTGTAGAGGTCAAGACCAGGACAGGGGCAAGATATGGAAGTCCGGAAGAAAGCATTGATTTTAATAAGGTGGACAGGATAAGAAAGGCTGCCTTAGCATTTTTAAAGGACAGTAAAACTGGAGAAAAAAAGTCAATAAGGTTTGATGTCATCTCCATTAAATTAGACAAAGACAGGCTTTTAAGGACTTTTTACCGGGATCCCGGCATTCTCAAGCTGGCAGGAAAATACAAGATTTTCAGCTCCATCGAGCATATAACTGACGCCTTTTGATCATGATTCTTCAGCTATTTACCGCAAGGATTATTAGGTGGGGATGCTTCCCCTTCGGCGGGGAAGCACCATGCGGAGATGAATCTTACTGGAGCTTGAATCCAGGTGTTTACGGCAGTATTTTACCACTATCACCGCAGGCTTATATTAATAAAAAGCTAAGGATATATTAAAAAATTATTAAACATAGTTACAATGCGGGGGGCATTTGATATATAATGATATCTGCTGCGGGAAGCCTGATTGAAGCCAGGCTAATGTTTGAAGGATTATATATTTAGTTATAATGGAGCTTTAATGGAAAAATTCAATATTGATGAAATTGATATAAAGCAAAATGTCAGTGATTTTGCCGGCATAATAGAGCCCGGCTTTGAGCAAAAAATATTTGATATCATTGCTGATATTGAAGCCAGGACTACGGCAGAAGTAGCCGTAGTCACCCTGGAAAGCCTGGAAGGAATGTCCATAGATGATGCTGCAAATAAGCTTTTTAATAAATTCGGGATCGGCAAAAAAAAAGATAATAATGGAGTGCTGCTCCTTATATCCTGCCGTGACGGGCAGTTCCGGTTTGAGCTGGGCTATGGCCTGGAAGATATTATAGATGAAAAGATGAGAAAAGCCCTGGTCGAGAAAATAATGGGGCCGGAATTTAAGAAAGAGCACTTTGGGCCGGCCATACTCAAGTTTCTAAAAAAAGTTAAGGCCAGGATCTCGCGGTCAAGGATAAGCAATCTGTCCCTTCTGTCATGGCTTTCCGGAATACTTGCACTGGTATTTACTGCTGCCGGGATATTTTCCAGCCTGGTTATTGCCCTTACATCTTTTCCCGATATTGAAAGGCCGGGAGCACTGGTCCTATTATTTTTAAAGACATGCATTCCGGCAGTGCTGCTGGCACTGGCAGCAATTGTGCTGGCAATTGCAGATTTTTCCCTGGATCTGGGAATAGCCAGGGAGGAAAGAATAATCTCCAAAAGCATCGGCGGTATGATAATGGGGTTAATGGCAATAATAATTGTTTTTGCCGCATTCTTCTTTTTCCCTCTCTTGGCAGACCTTTTTGCAGGAATCCTGTCCCTGCCGACTTCTGTTTATTAATTGGAGAACAGTTTATTTTTGGGGCATATACCAAATTCTTCCATAATTCTTGAAATTACAATCTTTGGGTGGACTCCATAAAGCCATATTCAATATACCTGGTTTCCCATGCCATATCATTTATGGACTGATGGTCAGGACAGTTGTCCCACCATGCAACAGCTAGTAAAGGAAAGCATAATGGGCGGGGATCAAGGATGCCCACTTAAATAACTCCGCCATATCTATATAATATAAAATGAATTATCTAATTGCATAATTATACATTTATATATATAATTTATGCATGTTTTTTAATCTGGACAGTTTTGCACTCTTAGGCATAGAGGCTATTAAAGTCACTATAGAGGTGCACATATCAAGAGGCCTTCCAGGCCTTTATATTGTCGGGCTCCCGGGGCAGGCAGTAAATGAATCCAAACAGAGGGTCCGCTCGGCCGTGCTGAATAGCGGATTCGAATTTCCTGTAAAAAAAATAATCATAAACCTTTCTCCTGCAGATATAAGAAAGGAAGGATCCCTGTACGACCTTCCCATAGCCCTCTCCATTATGGCCGCCAGCGGACAGATCCAGAGCGACAAGTTAGGGAGCAGCTGCTTTATCGGCGAGCTTTCACTTGACGGAAAGATAAATCCGGTAAGAGGCCTTATCTCCATGGCCCAGAAGTCAGAGGAGATGGATAAAAAATATTTTTTTGTTCCATATAAAACGGCAGGGCAGGCATCGGTATTTAAAAAAGTAAAGATAATACCCTGCAAAAACTTAAGGGAAACTGTAAATCTACTTAATAAAAACAGCCTGGAAGAACGATTTAAAGCGCCTGCCAGCAGTGATGTGAATATTGGCAATGAAAGCAGCCTGGATATGTCAGATGTCAAGGGACAGGTCAAAGCTAAAAGGGCACTTGAAATAGCTGCTTCGGGAATGCACAATATACTGCTTACCGGTCCCCCGGGAAGCGGAAAGACAATGCTGGCAAAAAGGATAATATCCATAATGCCGGCTATGGATATCAAGCAGAGGATGGAAGTGACCAGGGTCCACAGCCTGGGCGATGAACGGCTCGACTGCCTAGCCAGGGAAAGGCCGTTCATCAATCCACACCACACCGTAACCAGGGCCGGATTCATCGGCGGGGGAATGATCCCCAGGCCGGGCGCCATATCCCTGGCCCACAGGGGAGTGCTATTTTTAGATGAGCTATCCCAGTTTCCTTCATGGCTGATTGAGGACCTGCGCCAGCCCCTGGAAAACAGGGAAGTCATAATAACCCGGAACCGGCATTCATACTGCTTTCCCTGCAGCTTCATGCTTATGGCTGCCACAAATCCATGCAAATGCGGCTACTGGGGTGATGAAAAAAGAGAATGCAGGTGCTCTGAGAGGCAGCTCCAGCGCTACCGGGACAATCTTTCCGGACCCATACTGGACAGGATAGACATGAAAGCAGCTGTAAACCGGCTGCCGGAAGAGGAATATTTAAAGAAAGAAAAAAGCGAAAGCTCCAGCGATGTGAGAATAAGGGTAAAAAAGGCTCATTCAGCGCAAAAAAATAGGTATAGGGATCAAAAAAATATAAATCATAATTCTGAAGCTGACCAGGGACTAATGAATAATTGGCTGGACTGCGGCCTGCTGCCGGAAAAACTGCTAAAAAATATTGGGAGAAGGTTTAAGCTTTCTGCCCGGGGCATGTCAGGAATAATAAAAGTTGCCAGGACTATTGCCGACCTCCAGGAAAGTAAAAATATCCGGGAAGAGCATATCCTTGAAGCTGCAGGCTACAGGAAGACAGGGGGATATGACTGAATCCGGGATAAAAGCTGGAATTGGTAACGATCTAAGGCAGCTCCTATATATTTTATTTGCCAGGGGGATAAATCCTTCAAGATATATAAAGGCATATAAGGAAAAAAGAAATAATATAGCCCGGGCCAATAAATATTTTTTAGGCAATAGTGAAGACCAGGCCAGTCAGTTATGTATCGACCCTGGTATTAAAAAAACAGGTGAAGGGGAAAAGCTTTATACCAGGATATTAAAAGATATTGAGGATAAGATCATAAAAGTTATCCATATTGGCGGAAAAGGCTATCCGGGGCACCTGGAAAATATTTATGTGCCGCCCCCGGTCCTTTTCTGCAGGGGCAGCGCCAGTCTGGAGGGCTTTAATATTGCTGTTGTGGGAAGCAGGCAATGCACCCGCTATGGGAAAGATGCGGCAGCATATATCAGCAAGAGCCTTTCAGGCCTGGGAATATATATAGTCAGCGGCCTGGCGCTGGGGATAGATGGGATCGCACATGAGAGTTCTATTTGTGGAAATGGAAAAACTATAGCTGTACTGGGAAGCGGGCCGGATATAATATATCCTCCCGAGAACAGAAGGCTTTACCGGAAAATCCTGGATCATGGAGCAGTGATTACCGAGTTTCCTCCCGGAACTCCGCCCCTAAGACAGAATTTTCCCATAAGGAATAGGATAATAAGCGGAATAAGCAGGGGAGTAATAGTAGTGGAAGCTGGCATTAAAAGCGGTGCCATGATAACCGGAAAAACTGCTCTGGAACAGGACCGGGAAGTATTTGCCGTACCCGGAAGCATATTCAACAAGGCAAGCAGAGGGTGCCACAGGCTGATAAAGAGCGGTGCCAAGCTGGTGGATAATATTGATGACATACTGGAAGAGTTCCAGGCCCTGTTTAAGGATTGGCAGGGGGCAGGTGATGCCAGGAAACAAGTTGCTGATAGTATTTCCACAGAACTCCCAGTAAAAAGCAGTGTGAAGATCAGGGGCAAAGCTGGTATTGTCTATAAAAATATAAGCTATGATGCTGTGGGACTGGAAGAGCTTATATCAAGATGCAGCATGCCTGCAAGTGAAGTGCTTAATGCCATAACCATGCTGGAGATGCGTGAATTGGTCAAAGAGGGACCGTCCAATCATTACAGCAGGTGTGACTGAATCCTTGCCTGGGAACCTTGACCGTACCTTAGAACCGCCGGCAAACTGTTTTTAGTCTTTGTATTAGCACCAGATTTCTATTAAAATAAAATAGATTTATAGACGATCCTATAGCAGGAGGATTAATGCCTTTATTTAGAAGGAAAAAGATAAACAGGCCAAAAAACCCTTTGGGGATGGCGCTGTTCCAGTATGACAATATAATAAAAAAAGAATTAGGCGGTTTACTTAAAAACCTGGGTGCCGGTAGAAGCATGAGTCCGGGAAGAGCAGAAGCCATACTTAACAGTACAGAATATAAGCTTGATTATATACTTGAGGATATCTCAAAAGAAAACCTCAAGATCGACTACAGGTCAGATAAGACCAGGTATATGATAATTGATATGATAAATGACTTAAAAGACTATTTCTCAAAAGCCAGGGAATTTGGCTTTAATGGGGAGAGGCTTGAGCTTGATAAGATGGTCAAAGGGCCCAAAGAGATCGCTGATATCAGGGAAGGCCTCAAGAAAAAGATGAAAGATATCGAAAGCGATTATTTATAAGAATGGATCCTGACAAAAGTCTGGAACTGTATATTAAATATTTAAGATTTGAAAAAAATCTTACCCCCAATTCTATAAAGTCCTATGAAAAGGATATCAGGCAGTTAAATGCCTATTTAGGAAGCAGGGATATTCATGAGATGAAGGGCATCGGCCTTGCCCTGTTCCGTGGATTTGTAAAATCCCTTGATGAAAAAAAATATGCCAATAGGACAATGATCAGGAAATACTCCTCCCTGGTAAATTATTTCAAGTTCCTGGAGGAGGGTAAAATAATAGATATCCATCTGTCGCAATTTATAAATCCCCCCAGGAGAAGGCACAGGTATTATAATATACTTTCTATGGCCGAGATGCGGGAAGTATTTGATAAAATGGAGACCGAAAATGCGGCAGCAATAAGAAACAGGCTTGTAATGGAACTTATGTATTCTACCGGAGCCAGGGTAAGCGAAGTTGAAAGTATGCTCCTGGATGATATAAATATGAAGAGAAATGAGATAAAGGTTAAGGGGAAGGGCCGAAAGGAGAGGATAGTATTTATTAATAATGAAGCACTACACTGGCTGGATCAATACATGGAGAAGGCAAGGGATGAGCTTGGTTTCAATAAGAAGAAAGGCAGCTATACCCGGGACCGCCATTTACTCCTTAATAAGCGGGGAACAGGACTTACCGCAAGGAGCATAAGGAGCATAGTCAGGGCTAGCGTTGTCAATGCCGGCATCAGCAAAAATATCACTCCCCACAGCCTCAGGCACAGTTTTGCGACACACCTTCTGCAGCGGGGAGCAGGCATAAGGGAAATACAGGAGCTTCTGGGGCATGAGAGTATCTCTACAACCTCAATATATTCCCACATGGATATCTCTAAACTGAAAAAAGACTACAGGAGATTTCATCCCAGGAGCCGATCTTGAAATTGGCTCCTGGCCTGTTGGGAAGTTTTCAATAAAAATGTTGATTATTTATCTCACAACATATAATATGTTTAGGACTATAGTCTTGCCCAAAAGCAGGTTTAGGTTTAAAGCAGGATTATAAAGAATAAAAACACACACCGTCTGCAGTATTATGGTGCAGGGACAAGCAGTTAAGGCGGTGGAGGAAAACCATAACAGGAGGTTGATTTTGAGTGTTGTCACCATGAAACAGCTCCTCGAAGTAGGAGTGCATTTTGGGCATCAGACCCAAAAATGGAATCCAAAGATGAAAAAGTATATATATACTGCAAAAAACGGTATATATATTATCGATCTTACGGAAACCCTGAGGCTTCTTCTTGAAGCCTATGAATATGTCAAGGAACTTGCTGCCGACGGCGGTACCATTCTTTTTGTAGGTACCAAGAAGCAGACCCAGGACATAATCGAAAGCGCGGCAGTTGAATGCAGTATGCCCTATATCAAGAACAGGTGGCTGGGCGGTACCCTTACCAACTTTACCACGATAAGCCTGAGGACAAAGAGGCTGGAAGAGATAGAGCAGATGGAAGAAAACGGCGTTTTTGAGAAGCTTCCCAAAAAAGAAGTCCTGGGAATAAAGAAGGAACAGGAAAAGCTCCTTTATAACCTCGGAGGCATAAGGGATATGAAAAAGACTCCCGATGCAGTTTATATAATCGATCCCAGCAAGGAAGTAATTGCCGTAAATGAAGCCAGGAAACTGGGGATTCCCATAATAGCTATTACTGATACCAACTGCGATCCCGATATGATAGATTTTGTTATCCCGGGAAATGATGATGCCATACGCTCATGCGCCCTGATAACCAGGGTAATATCTGAAGCAGTTAAGGCCGGCGGTCAGGAAAAGATAAAAAGGGAGAAGAGCCCTGAGGCCAAAGAGGCAAAAGACATGGAAAAAGAGAAAAAAGAAGATGATTTGGAAGAAAAGCCAGAAGACGAAGTCTGGGTATAAAGGAAGGATAATCATAGATGGAAATAAAACCAGAACAAGTAAAAGAGCTAAGGCAAAAAAGCAATGCCGGCATGATGGACTGCAAAAAAGCCCTTCTGGAAACCAAGGGAGACCTGGCCAAGGCCGAAGAAGTCCTTAGGGAAAGGGGACTGGCGCAGGCATCAAAGAAAGCCTCCAGGGCTACAAAAGAAGGCATCATTGAAAGCTATATACATCTAGGTGCAAAAATTGGAGTTCTTCTGGAAGTGAACTGCGAGACCGATTTTGTTGCCAGGAATGAGATGTTCAGATCTTTCGTGCATGATATAGCACTGCATATAGCAGCTGCCAATCCGGAATATGTCTCAACCGAAGAAGTCCCTGATGATATAGTGGAAAAGGAAAAAGAGATCTACAGGAAACAGGCTTTAAATGACGGTAAGCCGGAAAAGATCGTTGACAAGATTGCTGAAGGCAGGATAAAGAAATATTATGAAGAGACTGTTCTCCTGGAACAGGCATTTGTAAAAGATCCCGATAAAAAGATAGGCGACCTGCTTACAGAAAAAATAGCAACCATTGGCGAAAATATGGTCATAAAGAGATTTTGCCGGTATGTCCTGGGTGAAGAATAAGAACCGGAATTATTTTAATAATTATAATATTATAGCGGAATAGATATGGCTGGCCTTAAATACAATAGAGTGCTGCTGAAGATCAGTGGGGAAGCCCTTCTCGGCAGAGGCAGCCATAGTATAGACCCATCAGTCGTGGCTGGCATTGCTGAGCAGATAAAGGAAGTGGCAGACCTGGGCGTAGAGGTAGCAATCGTAATAGGCGGCGGCAATTTCTGGAGGGGGACTTCTGCCAGTGCCAATGGCGTAGACAGGACCACTGCCGACTATATAGGCATGCTGGCAACCATCATGAATGCGCTGGGACTCCAGAATGGCCTGGAAAAGGCCGGAGTCATGACCAGGGTCCAGACAGCTATAAATATGCAGGAAGTGGCAGAGCCCTTCATCAGGAGGAAAGCAGTAAGGCACCTGGAGAAAAAAAGGGTCGTCATCTTTGCCGGTGGAACTGGTAATCCATATTTCACCACAGATACGGCAGCAGCCCTCAGGGCTCTGGAGATAGATGCAGAGATAATATTCAAGGCCACCAAAGTGGATGGTGTATACGATAAAGACCCGGAAAAGTACCAGGATGCCAAGAAATTCAAGAAGCTTGATTTTACCACTGCCCTCAGCCAGGACCTGGGAGTAATGGATTCTACTGCTATATCACTTTGCCGGGAGAATAATCTTCCCATTATCGTATTTGATATAAAAGTACCCGGAAATATAAAAGGTGTTATAATGGGAAAAGAAATAGGAACTTTAGTATCAAAGGGGTAGACATGAGAGACAGAGTCTTAAGCGAAGCAAAAAAGAAAATGGTCCAATCCCTGGAGAACACGCAGCATGAGTTCAATACCATTAGGACGGGCAGGGCATCGGCAGCACTTCTGGATAATGTATTTATCGATTATTACGGGACCAGGACACCTTTAAAGCATGCTGCCAATATAAGTGTTCCCGAAGCAAGGATGATACTTATATCGCCATTTGATCCAAAATTTCTAAAAGAGATAGAGACACAGATAATAAAATCCGATCTTGGCATAAACCCTACCAATGACGGGAAAGTCATAAGATTAGCCGTACCGCCCCTTAATGAGGAAAGAAGGCTTGAGCTGGTAAAGCTGGTAAAAAAAGTAGCTGAAGACGGCAGGGTATCCATCAGGAATATCAGAAGAGAAGCAAATGATGAGTTTAAAAAAATGGAATCTGATGGGGACATTACAGAAGATGACCTTATCCATTCCCAGAAGGATGTACAGGAAGTAACCGATGAGTTTATCAATAAGATAAACACTGCACTGGAACAGAAGGAAAAGGAAATCATGGAAGTGTAGGTAAACCAGTCTTGAACTTTTTTTCTTCAATATCTGCTGCCCGGAAAAATACAGACCCTGACAATATTAGCGGCAAGAACATGCCCCGGCATGTAGCCATAATAATGGACGGAAATGGAAGATGGGCTGTAAAAAGGAACCTGCCCCGGAATGCCGGGCATAGGGCGGGAGTAGAATCCCTGAGGGAAGTAATAGCTGCATGCATAGATTTCAAGATAAAATACCTTACAGTATATTCTCTTTCAAGCGAGAATTGGAACCGGCCTGAGACTGAGATAAAATTCCTGCTTAACCTGTTCCTGGTCACATTGCGGAATGAATTAAAGCTGCTTGACAGCCATGGAGTCAAGCTCCGCCTTATAGGAGACCGCTCAAAGATCCCACCTGAAGTATTAAAGGCTTATGAGGACGCCGAGAAAAAGACATCGAAGAATAAAGTCCTGAATTTCAATATAGCCTTAAATTATGGGTCCAGGCAGGAGATCATGGATGCGGTACAAAATATTTGCCGTGATGTAGAAAACGGAAAGCTAAAGGGTTCAGACCTTGGGATCGAGATGTTTTCCGATTATTTGTACACATGGGGCATTCCAGACCCCGATCTCCTTATAAGGACCAGCGGGGAATTCAGGATTAGCAATTTCCTCCTGTGGCAGATATCTTATACCGAGCTTTATTTTACAAAAGTGCTGTGGCCGGATTTCAAGAGGAAATATTTTATAAAAGCATTAAAAGAATATCAGAAGCGCAATCGCAGATTTGGAAAGGTTTAAACAGCTATATGGTAATCCTTCAATACATTTTAGCCATCCTGGGTTTTTCACTCATCATAATAGTCCATGAACTTGGCCATTTCCTTTTTGCTAAAGCGGGGGGCATGCATGTGCATGAGTTTTTCATTGGCTTTGGTCCCAAGGTCTTTAAATTCAAATCAAGGGCGGGAACCGACTATGGCCTGAAGGCAATTCCGGTAGGCGGATATGTCAAAGTAATGGGAATGGACAGGAATGAGCTTATCCCTGATGATATGAAAGAAAAATCCTACCAGAAGAAGCCTTTCTACAAGAAATTCCTTACCATATTTGCCGGTGCAGGATTCAATGTGATATTTGCCATTATACTTATAGCTATATTTTTAAGTATGGGCGTATATGAGCCAAGCAATATAATAGATTATGTCCAGCCAGATACCCCGGCAGAACAGTCGGGCATAATGGTGGGTGACAGGGTTATCGCCATAAATGGAGAACCTATAGCTACCTGGGATGAATTTGCAGAAAAGACCCAGGCCCGCCCCGGGGAAAAAGTCACATATACCATAGTAAGGGACGGAAAAGAGATGGAGATAGAGCCGGTGCTGGATATTGTAGACGGCAGGGGATATTTGGGCATATCGCCAAGATATATTGAAAAAAGGCTGGGATTTGGTGAGATCGTCACTGAAAGCTTCCGCATGACAGGCGATATCCTGGTGACATATGTAAAGCTGTTCGGACAATTGTTTTCGGGAAAGATCCCCTTTGAAGAAGCCCGCCCGGTTTCTCCCATCGGGGTCGTGAGCATATTCCAGCAGTCAATTTCACTGGGCATACAGAATTTTATACTTTTTATGGCACTTGTCTCCATATTGATCGGATTTGGCAATCTACTGCCATTGCTGCCCCTGGACGGAGGTAATATCATCCTGCTTATAGTTGAGACAATAAGGAGGAAGCCGGTTTCCCAGAGAGTAGTAGAGGTAGCAAATTATTTTGGGATATTCCTCATGGTAGGTCTCCTGATAGTGGGCTTTGTCTATGATATAATAAGCCCATTTGACCTGAGCAATATGTAAAAAAATGAAGATAATAAGAAAAAAGACAAGAGAGATAAAGCTGGGTGGACTGAAGATAGGGGGAGATAATCCTATTTCAGTCCAGTCTATGACCAAATCTAAGATAGCAGATACTGCAGCCATAACCGGGGAGATCGAAGAGCTTTACAGGTGGGGTTGCGAAGTTATAAGGATCGCCATACCTGATGCAGGCGCCGTACCAGAGTTAAAAAAGCTTATTGATTCCGGTATATTCAAAGTCCCGGTGGTAGCTGATATACATTTTGACCACAGGCTTGCTATTGAAAGCATTGAGGCCGGAGCCCGCGGGATCAGGATAAACCCGGGAAATATAGGGGGCTATGAGCGGACAGCAAAAGTGATAGAGGCAGCCAGGAAAAAAAATGCAGCCATAAGGATAGGAATAAATGCCGGGTCTATAGATAAAAAGGTATTAAAGGCCAATAAGGGCGGCATGCAGGCTTCCATGGTGCAAAGCGCTATGGAAAATATAGGGCTTATGGAAAAGCTGGGATTCTATAATTTCAAGATCTCGGCCAAGGCTTCCTCGGTCCTTGACACTGTAAGCGTATACCGGGCTATTTCGGAAAAATGCGATTATCCCCTCCACCTGGGCATAACAGAGGCCGGCCCCCTTATGAGGGGTACGGTAAAATCGTCTGTAGGGCTGGGGATACTCCTTTCGGAAGGAATAGGAGACACCATAAGGGTATCACTTACTGACCGTTCCCTGGAAGAGGTAAAGGCCGGGCACCTCATACTTTCCAGCCTGGATCTGAGGAAAGACGGGGTAGATATAATATCATGTCCTACCTGCGGAAGGACACTGGATGACCTTCCCGCTATTGTAAGCGATGTGGAAAAGATGACAGCCGGTATAAGGAATGGGCTTAAGCTGGCAGTTATGGGATGCATCGTTAATGGTCCCGGAGAAGCAAAAGATGCCGACCTGGGAATAGCATTCGGAAAGAACAAGGCAGCCCTTTTCCTTAAAGGATCTGTACTAAGAAGGGTTGAAAAAGACATCATCCTGGAAGAATTTAAAAAAGAGCTGGAAAAGCTGATCTAGGAATAAGAGCCGGTTTGGGAAAGGCTTCCAACTGATATGGTAAAAAAAGGAGAAATAAATTGAAATACTCACAGGCATTCATACCTACGCTTAAAGAAGATCCCAGGGAGGCAGAGATAGCAAGCCATGCCCTGACTTTGAGGGCAGGATTAATACGGAAGATAGCATCAGGAATATATGCATTTCTACCGGCAGGGACCAGGGTCCTGCAAAAAATAGAAAATATCGTAAGGGAAGAGATGAACAGGGCAGGGGCAATAGAGCTATTCCTGCCAGTGATGCAGCCTTCTGACCTGTGGGAGAAGTCGGGACGATGGGATGAATACGGGCCTGAGCTTTTCAGGCTTAAGGACAGGAATGAACGCTTTTTCTGCCTGGGACCCACCCATGAAGAGATAATGACCCATTTGGCATATCTTGATATAAAGTCATATAAGGACCTTCCCCTTAACCTTTACCAGATACAGGTAAAATTCAGGGATGAGATAAGGCCCAGGTATGGGCTGCTGAGGGGCCGGGAATTTATCATGAAGGATGCATATAGCTTCTGCGAGGATGAAAAAGACCTTGACCACATCTATGATAAGATGTACAAAGCCTATAGCAGGATAGTTGAAAGGCTGGGCTTAAAGTTCAGGGCGGTAGAAGCTGATACCGGACTTATCGGCGGAAAATCATCCCATGAGTTCCTGGTGCTTGCAGGTGACGGGGAGGAGACCCTGGTATACTGTCCCGACTGCGGCTATGCTGCCAATATGGAACTGGCCCGGTCTGAATGCCCTGAGGCAGAGCCTGGGACCGAGCAGGAGATACAGGAGGTAGCAACCCCGGGCATAACAGATATAGAAGGTCTTGCCGGTTTTTTGAAGGTAGAAAAGAATAGGACTGCCAAGACTATGCTGCTGGAGGATGAAGAAAAGAATATATATGCATTCATGATGGCAGGAGACAGGGAGCTTAATATAGGCAAGGCGGAAAAGTTTTTGAAAAAACCGCTCAGGCTGTTTGAGGGTGAAGATAAAAGACTTGTGATAGGCTATGTGGGGCCGGTGGGACTGGACAAAGATATAAAGATATATGCCGATAATTCTCTTAAAAATTTAAAAAATATTGTAACAGGGGCAAATAAAAAGGATGCGCACCTGAAAAATGTAAGCATGGAAAGGGATTCTGTTATTGTATCTTATGGAGATTTTACCTTTCCCGGCGGAAATGACAGATGCGCAAAATGCGGAAGCAGCCTGAATACAGAAAAGGGCATAGAGATCGGCCACATATTTAAGCTGGGGAAAAAGTACAGCCAGAAGATGGAGGCCAAGTTTTTGGGAAGGGATGGAAAGCTAAAGCCCTTCATAATGGGATGTTATGGTATTGGAATAACACGGATAATGTCTGCAGTGATAGAGCAGCTGCATGATGAAAAGGGAATAATATGGCCTGCCTCTATAGCTCCCTATACAGTCAGCCTGATTGTGACCACATCCAAATCCCAGGAGATGTCAGAGTCCGGCGAGAAGATCTACGATGAGCTCCTGGAAAACCAGATAGAGGTACTCTATGATGACAGGAAGATAAGTGCCGGTATAAAATTCAAGGATTCTGACCTTCTGGGCATTCCTATCAGGATGGTGGTGGGAAAGAAATACCTGGAAAAGGGTTTGGTCGAAGTCCAGCTAAGGGGCACAGGTGAAGTAACTGATATTCCGCCGAAAAAGCTTTCCGGATTTGTAAAGGACTTTTTAGCAGAAAATATTATAGGATAAATCCCCGATGGAAGAAGATATCCTCAAGATCCAGGGAATACTGGATAAGATAGTATTTAAGAATCCAGAAAGCGGATATATGGTAGGCAGGCTCAGGATGGATAATGATGAGCTGGTAACCATAGTAGGCAATGTATTTGAACTGCAGTGCGGGGAACAGCTGGATATCAAGGGGAAATGGGTTGTAAACAAGACTTATGGAAGACAATTTGAGATAAACTCTGTGGAAGCATATACCCCGGTCACCACCAGGGGGATAGAGAGCTATCTTGGGTCAGGCATGATAAAAGGCATAGGACCGGCGATGGCTGCCCGCATAGTGGACAGCTTTGGCGAGGATACAATAGAGATCCTGGACAAGGAGCCGGAGCGTCTTTCAGAGATAGAGGGTATTGGCAAGAAAAGGATCAGGCAGATAACCGATTCCTGGTATAAGCACATAAATATCAGGAAAGTAATGATATTCCTCCAATCTTACGGAATATCAAGCACATATGCCATGAAGATATATAATACCTATGGTGACAATGCGGAAAATGTTATCAAGGTGAACCCATACAGGCTGGCTGAAGATATTTTCGGCATAGGATTTAAGATAGCTGATTCCATAGCCCTGAAGGCGGGAATAGCCAGGGATTCAATTTTCAGGATAAAAGCCGGCATATTATACCTCATGCACAGGGCCGAAGACAGCGGGCATTGTTATCTTCCATATGAGACCATAGCCGACAGGGCTCTTGATTTTTTGGAAGCAGGCAAAAAACTCCTGGACAGGGCATTGGAAGACCTGGAGCGTGATGAAAGGATAATAATAGTCGGGGACGGCAGTGAAAAAAATATCTATCTCAAGACTCTTTATATATGTGAACAATATGCAAAGGAAAAAATCGGAGAGCTCCTGGACGGGCAAAGGGACAAGGCTGATAAAACTGCAAGGGAAAGCCAGTACAGGGAACATATCCTCCAGCTTGCCGGGATAAATAATATTGAGCTCGATTCCATCCAGGTGGATGCAGTAGTAAAGGCTCTTACGGAAAAGATCATAATAATCACCGGCAGCCCCGGAACCGGAAAGAGCACAATCCTTAACTTTATAATAAAAGTTTTGGAACAGGAAAAAGCTAAAGTACTTATGGCTGCCCCCACAGGCAGGGCTTCCAAAAGGATGACCGAGACCACAGGCAGGGAGGCGAAGACAATACACAGGCTCCTGGCATTTAATCCCAAGCTGAACCAGTTCCTAAAGAATGAAGAAGACCCAATTAATGCGGACGTCATAGTAATAGATGAGGCATCAATGCTTGATATAAGGCTTACCAGGCACCTGCTTGCGGCAATTAGGCCCAGTACCAGGCTGGTACTGGTAGGAGATATTGACCAGCTGCCTCCGGTAGGTCCGGGCTATGTTTTAGGTGACCTTATAAAGTCTGGAGCAGTTCCGGTAGCCGAACTTAAAAAGATCTACAGGCAGGAAGGCGAAAGCCAGATAATAAGGAATGCCCACAGGGTAAGGGACGGGGAATTTCCCCAGCTGGCCGGTTCCGGCTTGAATGATTTTTATTTTATAGAAAAAAATGACCAGGCTGAGACAGTAGAGCTTGTCTTGCACCTTTTGACTAAAAAGATCAAATCCAGCTTCAATATGGATCCCATGAAGGATGTCCAGGTCCTGGTACCCACAAATAGGGGGATCTGCGGGGTCATAAACCTGAATGCCAGGATCCAGAAAGCAATGAACCCGGGCAGTGGCGGGCTTATCCACGGCAGCAGGATGTTCAGGAAAGGTGACCGGGTAATACAGCTAAAAAATAATTATGAAAAAGAAATATTCAATGGCGATATCGGCATAATCGCAGGAATTGATACTGAGCTTAAGGAAATGGAGATCAATTTTGAGGGAAGGCCTGTTAGCTACAGCTTTTATGAGGCTGATGAGATAAATCACTCCTATGCCATATCCATACATAAATCCCAGGGATCGGAATTCAGATGCGTGGTAATACCCATACTGACATCACACTATATGCTGCTTCAGAGGAACCTTCTTTATACAGCCCTGACCAGGGCCAGGGAACTGGCGATACTGGTTGGGAGCAAAAAAGCCATAGGCATGGCCGTAAATAAAAATGTAGTGGAAAAAAGATTCACCGGGCTTAAGGACCTGCTCAGGGACATTTAGCTAAAACCCTCAATTCAAACAAATAATAATATATGTAATTTTTAATTATTTTATGCTATACTCTTAACGAAATTTTAAGAAGAGGTGATAAAAATAGTGGGCAATATCCCACTATTTTTTTGATTTAGAATTATATACAGGCAATAGGTGATTTTTGTGAATAAGCAACTGATAGCTGCATTGGTGGAGCTGGAAAAAGAAAAAGGTATCAATATGGATACCATCATAGAAGCGCTTGAGGTAGCGCTGGCTTCTGCCTATAAAAGGAACTATCAGGTAGAATATGAATGCAGGATAGATATCGATACCAAAACCGGTGAGATAAGGGTATTCAGGATACTTGAGGAAGATGAAATCGAGGATGGGGACGAGAATGAAATAGAAGTTACCCCGGATAATTTCGGCAGGATTGCTGCCCAGACAGCCAAACAGGTCATCAGGCAGAGGATCAAGGAAGCTGAGAGGGAGATAATGTATGATGAGTTCAAGGACAGGATGGGTGATCTTGTGACTGGCATCGTACAGCAAAGCGATTCCCGGTTTACACTGGTAGACCTGGGAAAAGTTGAAGCGCTGCTGCCCCAGTATGAGCAGGTACCAGGAGAAAGGTACAGGCATGGGGAGAGGATCAAATGCTATATCTCCGATGTCAGGAAGACTACAAAAGGTCCCCAGGTAATAGTATCACGTTCGCATACAGGCCTTATACGGAGGCTGTTTGAGCTGGAAGTCCCTGAGATCTATGAAGGTATTGTAGAGATCATAAGCATTGCAAGGGAAGCCGGCTACAGGACAAAGATCGCAGTAAAGTCCAATGAGAAGAATGTGGACCCCGTAGGCGCCTGCGTAGGCCCCAAAGGCTCCAGGGTAAAGATGATCGTAGATGAGCTGGGAGGAGAAAAGATAGATATAGTAGATTATAGTGATGATGTCATCACATATATAAAGAATTCTTTGAGTCCGGCCAGGGTCAATAAGGTACTTATCGACGAAGAGAATAAATTCGCCCTTATTGTTGTTTCCAATGACCAGCTGTCACTGGCAATCGGAAGGGAAGGCCAGAATGCCAGGCTTGCTGCCAGGCTGACAGGATGGAAGATCGATATAAAGAGCGAAAAGCAGTTTGAAGAAGAGCTGGCTGAAGCCAGGGAAGAAAGAATAAAAAGCCAGGAATCTGTTGAAGATGCGGAACAGGACCTGATAAAAGATGTTTCTGGCGGGGAAAGCAGCGAAGATACAGCAGGAGCTGGAGAAGAAGATGAAAAAGCAGCTGAAGCTGAAGGCGCTGTGGAAGAAGCTAAAGGATCTTCCGGTGAGGAAGAAAGTAAAGATGATAAATAGTCACGGGATTATGGTTATGCAGATTATGATAGGAAGTGATTGCGATTAAGGTTATTGAATTAGCTAAAGAAAAAAAATTAACTACTGATGACATTTTTGATCTGTGCGATAGTCTTGGCATTGCCATAAAAAGCGAGATGTCTGTTCTTAATGATTCCCAGGTAAAAAAGATAGAGACTGCAATAGTAAGGGAAGCAAAAAGGAAAGTAAAAGAAGCTGCCGAAAGAAAGAAAAGGGAAGCAGAGAAGAAAAAAGAAGAGGAAAAAAGGAAAAAAGAGGAAGCTGAGAAAAAGAAGAAAGAAGAAGAAAAAAAGAAGAAAGAGGTAGCCAAAAAGGCCAGGGAAGAAGCCGCCAGGAAGAAAGAGGAAGAAAAGAAAAAGAAAGCCGAAGAAGCAAGGAAGAAGAAGGAAGCCGAAGAGGCAAAGAAGAAGGCTGAGGCTGAAAAGAAGGAAAAGGAAGAAGAAAGAAAGCTGGCAGAGGCTAAAAAGAAAGAAGAAGAAAAAAAGCTTCTGGAAGAAGCCAGGAAGCTGGAAGAAGAAGAGCAGAAAAAGAAAAAATCTGGACGCAAGAAAACAGTAAAACCGCC